>WNFI01162674.1_pt1 | contig 13435 bp, 26 predicted proteins | sample 5400471 | NCBI WGS metagenome assembly WNFI01 (sample SAMN13153348, study PRJNA577476) | soil metagenome | isolation source: 100 cm saprolite on Douglas fir-dominated hillslope | place: USA:California | collected 2013-09-17 | reverse complement strand
ACTCTCGAGACGTTGTGCTGGAGTCCCCATTACAACCCAACCTCGTTTCCTGGCCGGCTACGATACTTGCGTATGGGGCGCACAACGTTGTCAATCTTGCGCCTCATTTTTAGCACTACGCCCGGGTGGTGTTGCTGCATCCAGTGGAAGCACAGCTTCCTCAGTAGCCCAGCGCGGCGGGAACTTTCCTTGTTGCGTTTGGCGCTCACAGGCTTGTCCTCACGTGCCGGCGGGCGGGGCAGGGAACTCGCTGCGATCGGTGCCGGTCATGCGCACCTTCTGGCGCTGCGAGGCGTTCACCTTCACTCCCACCATCCGAGCCCAACCGACGAAGAGATCCACCTTGTCGTCGCCGTGCACCGGCAACGTGGCGAGAAACGCCACCACCTCGGCCAGCTTACCGGGCCGCATCAGCTCTTCGGGGATGATCCCCGTGGGTGACTTAGACATCGATGATCACTTCCTCGGGAGGCTGATCGAGCGCCGCGCTCACTTCAAACGGATCCAGTGGCTGCGCGTACGACCTGGCCAATCTACCTCACGACTCAACCTCCGCACCGTGTCTGCGAGCTCGTTATACGCCTGGCCGACCTTATCGCACTCAACGAGCCAAGGTTGGTGGCTAGTTACCGGGATGAGCGACATGCCGAGGGCGTGCAACTGGGTGTAGGCCTTCGTGACCAGGTCATGACGCTGCACCGGCGTTAGCATCTACGCCCTCTTCTTCGCGGCGGTGACGGCCGCCCAGTTGGCATCCATCGCGGCGCCCATGCCCAGGCTGTTCTTCAGGCGCGCGCACGCGTCCTTGCCGGCGAGCGCGTGAATCGCCTTGTCCATGTTGCGCTGCAGGATGGCCTGGTCTTCCTCGCGCTGGAACTGGTCGCGAACGTCGTCGATCATCTTCTCGAGGCGGTCGAGTGGGATCTGCATCTCAGTCTCCGTGGTATTCGATGTGAATGTGAGCGCCACCAGGAACGTTGCGCTCGTCGAAGGTCGCAATCTTCGCGCCCGCGGTGGCGTAGCTCAGAACGTGCATCAGCAGGTCCACCTGGGCGTCGTCCTTGTCGTTTGTGCGGATGTCCACCGCGCGGCCCTGCATGTGGAGAGAGTTCGCCACGTGCCCGCCGTCTTTGGCGCTCGTGATGGTGAGCTGCTTGCCGAAGAGTAAAAAGTGCAACGCTGCCAGGTGGGTGACGAATCCCACCAGGGTCGGGTGCACGCCGTCCATCACCACGTTTGGCAGCAGATTCGGAGCTACTTGCACGTTCTCCATCGCGTCCTCACTTTCCCTTGAACTTCAGCGGCTCAACCGGGCCGCGGACTTTCTGCTCGTTGCGGTCCACCACGCTGCCATCCGGCAGCGCGTGGAAGATCGGCGCGCGCGGAACGGTCGGCACCAGCGGCCGCATCTCGGCCGCCGTTTCCGCCACCAGGTCAGTCAGCGCTTTGCCGTGCGCCGCAGCATCGAACTCAGTCGCCATCACTGATCCTCCGTGCCTACGATGTCGCGGCACTTCGCCAAGAAGTGCTCGAACGCGATCGGCCCATTGCCAGATTCACGGTCGAGCGTGCGCAGCGCACCGGCGAGACGGCTCTTTAATCCACGCAGCCGGCGCCACTCGTATAGCGTGTGTGCGCTCTCCTCACTCCCGTTGCGCGTGCCTGGTTGCTCGTGCAGCTCGTGGTCCACAATGTCACTACCCTCGCCCTTCGCCTTGCGCTTCTTCTTCGGCATCATTCCTCCTTGAACGGTGCGGGGGCTGCTTGTTCCCCAGCCCGGAGACCTCGCAACCCTCCTGCACCAACCTTGCCGGCGACCCTCTTCGCGAGCGCGACGAGCGCGCCCACCACGCCGGCAAAGATCCAGACGATGAGCCACGCGACCCACACCCAGGGCCAGCCATCGTGCGCGTAACGCGCGAGCTCGAGGCCGAGCAGCATCACAGCCACACCGAGCAACCAGGTGAGCATCTTCATCGTGGCCCTCGCGCGTGGCCGTGCTCGTCAGTGAGCGGCCGCAGGTCCGAGTAGTCGTCTGCCGGCGGCGGTGGCTCAGATCCGCCGCGAATGTCCTGCACCATCCAATAGCAGGGAATTGCGAGCAGCGAGCAGTACCAGAGAAATAGAAGCCACGGTGACCCTGCTGCGAGCGCAAACAGCGACATCCACAGCACGAAGCCCATGACCGTGTTCCAGAAGGCCCAGAAGAGCAGCTTCTTCACTCGATACGCAAGCACCCATGAGTAGCACCAAAAGAGAAACACAAGAACTGAGATCCACCACATCGCGCTTGCACTCATCGCCGCTCCTTCTCGGGACCAGCTTCGTCCCACACGGTGCCGCATCGCAGACAAAGCCAGTTGGCCAACCGACGCCGCCACCTGGCGTTACTGCTGCCACACTTGGGGCATCTTACACGTTCTTTGATGCCCTCGAACATAGCCAGTTGAGAACTCATGCTAGTGCGTCCTCGCCGTCACGTGCAGCGGGGCGTGCACAATACCTTGCTTCCACGCCTCGCCCCGTTCGCGGTCCACAATCTCGTCGATGATCGGCTCGATGCGGCGAAGTTCGTCAGCGCACAGCTCCTCGAGGTCCTTGCAGAGAGCAGGGAAGTCACCCGGCACCTCGCCCATCAGGGCGGCGGTGATCCGCTCTCGGTCAACCTGCTTCACGCCACCTCCTGCAGCCACAGCACAAACCCTGTCGGCTCGACGACGCGCGCGAAGCGCTTGCCGAACTTCGTTTTGTAGTGCGTCACCACGTTGCCCTCAGCGTCGGTGTGTTCCACGGGCTCATCGAGCTCGAGCTCCGCGGACGGCTTCGGCACGGGCACCCACTTAGACACTGGAAGTTCCTTCACCACTTCGTGGTTGAAGTACGCGTGGCGAATCGTGACCATCCCGCACCACTTTCCTCTCAACCCAACCTCCCGCGCCGTAGTTGAACCAGCTCTTGCAGCTCCTGCAGTGCCAGGTGCCGAAGGGCTCTGGCCATTTGGCGAGCACGTAGAGGTCGCCACCACAGCACGGGCAGAGGAGTTGACGGTTGCGTATGCCGGTCACTTGGCACCTCCCTCGAGCAGGTTCTTCGCGCCGAGCTGGTCGACAACCGCCTGCAGCTCCGCCTGGTGATACCAGTGCACGTTGAACTGGCGGAAGTTCTCCGGGTCATGCGACTGGTTGCACCAGATACACTTCGGAACATCGTTGGGGTCAGGCTCGACACTCGCCGGCGGCGTGTGTGGCAGCAGGGAACCTTGAGCAGCGGCCTGCTCCGCCGCCCAGTTCGAACGCATCACCTCGAGCGAGCGCGCGTTGGCGCCGTGCGTCACCGCCTGGTCGAGGAGATACAGGCGCAGCGTTGGATCTTTCGCGCGGAGGATCTGCTTCGCCTGGGCCATGTTGATGGTGCGCGACTGCGCCGCCGCGGCGACACCGGGATCCTTCTGCACGAGCTCGACGCGGTCGTTGATGTAGTTCTCGCTCACGCGAAACGTCTTCATCAGGTCCGCGAGCGACCACTGATGCTTCTCCGCGAGCTCGAGGAATTGCCAACCCTCTTCCGCCGGCGTCACATCCTCGCGCATGATGTTCGCGTGCAGCATCGCGGCGTGGGCGGAGACGTTGCCGGTGTCCACGATCGTGCAGCGGAGAAGCTCGATGCCGGCGCGCTTCGCGGCCACGAAGCGGCGGTGGCCGTCGATGATTTCGAATTGGTTGCCGGCGCCGATGAAGCGGTCGAGCTCCGCTGCGTTCGTCATGGCGGCCGTTGACGCCGGTCCGTCGCCGTACGGCTTCACAACCAGTGGCTGCAGTTGGCCAACGTCCTGGAGCGACACCGCGAGCTCTTCGATCCGCTCCGTGTCCATCGCCACGCGCAACGGCTCCGCGGGTGGCATGAGCTTCGACCAGGGGATGGTGCGCGTCTCAAACATCAGCGGCTCCTCTCGTCGGCGGTGCCGAGCTTCTTTGGCCAGTCGGGCGGCAGCTCGTCCGGGCCAAAGCGGTCGACGGGCATTACCTGGTCAGGGTGCGCAACACGAAACGTGACGTAGGGCGGATGAACGCGAACGAGGAGGAGATCGTCGGGGGAAGCATGGAGGGCTGCGAGGAGGGCTTTGTAGAGAGGGAAGACGACGGAAGAGCCCATTCGCCAGATTTTCACGACATACAACGGCTGCGCCATAAGTGACCCTGACCCCTTAGGGGAGTAGCGTCACTGGCCACGTCGCAGGCGAAAAGCCCGATTCCGTAGTTAACATAATATCTGTTCTTATAGGACCTAAGAACAGACATTACGTTCCAGTAACACCGTGACGAACGGTACACTAAGAGCTTTCTGGGTGTCAAGAGGTACTTAGCGATTTGAATTATTTTTCCAAAGGGTAAACCCACATGACACGCGCGCGCGTGCTAACCCTAGACATGTCATTATGTTAATTAGATTATCCTGTGGTAAACCTGTGGAAAAGCTGTGTAAGTACTGTGAATACTTCATCTCCCCCTTGACCTCTCTCCTCCCTCCCCCTTAAGAATCCCCCTCCCGCCTCTCTCCGGATCCCCCTCTTGCTATGCCCAATACTTAATTGCTGTTGTAGCAGTTGCGCAGCAGCAACAAACTGGCCTCTCTTGACAAATGCAGCGGCAGACTGCAGAACGGACGCTGAAGCGGAGGCGATCATGCCGATTCAGATCAAAGACGTGGGCACGCTGGCCACGAAATTCGTAAACCGCGCTGTCGGTGCCGTCGCGGACTACAAGGCCGGCGTGATGGCGCCGAAAGCGTCGCAGAGCGCGAGCGCTATTGCCGCGGCACCGCTGTGGCAATCCGCGGTGAGCAGCACCGCGGCGCTCAATCGCTTCACGAGCGGGCTGCGCGCGGCCGGCGACCAGGGTTGGCAGACGGGCGCATCCACGAAGGGCGCATCGCACTACCCGGACGGGATCCGCGCGGCGCAGCAGAAGTGGGCGACGAACGTTGCGCCGTACCTGCAGGCGATTTCCGGGCTGTCACTGCCGGCGAAGGGCATTCGCGGGAGCGACGCCAACATTCAGCGCGTCTCCGCGGTCGCAAGCGCACTGCACGCACTGAAGCTGCAGCGCGCAGGCGGCGGCTAGTAGAGATCTTCCGCCCGGCAATGCCGGGTACCGGGAGACGTGCCGCGGGCGGCTCATACCCCAACCCGCGGCACAATCCCATTCACGCCGCGCAGCGCGGCTGGAGCAGCAACGATGGCGCAGATCGAACGCGACTTTCCACCAGGACATCCCGCGGCGTCGGACTACAACCCCGATTCGCCCGAAGCGATCGAGTGGACGCGCGTCAACGTGGCGCCGTTCGGCACACGCGATTTTCCGGTGGACCATCCAAAGGCGGTCGACACGCCGGGCAACACCAACCACGTGACGTGGGAAGCTGGAGTCGATCCGCACAATCCGCACCGCGAGCCACACACCGGTCGAACGCCGAAGCAGGCTGCAAGTGTGGCGATGATGAGCGAGATAGCCAGCCGCGCGGCGAAAGAGTCTCCCGTGACGCAGCCGCTGGATGCGGTGGAAGTGAACGCGGCGCTGAATGCGAAGCGAGCCGAAGTGGGCCGCGACATCCTCACGCCGGAAGAGTACAGCGACGTGATCGGGAAGATCCAGGCGGCTCCGCGGACCGCGGAGACGGAGCAGCAGGTGCGCGAGCGCATCGACCGGCAGCACCGTGCACTGGCCACGTTGATCAATGCCGGGTACACGCGCGACGAGGCGATGGCAGTGATCGCGCGCAAGGGTTTGGATTGGATTTTGGGCTGAGCTGCCGGCAGTGCCGGCTAGGAGCGGAACATGGGACGTGCGATAGAGGTGGTAGCAGGTTTCGCGACCAACCCGGGCGCGACGTTTACGCAGTTGACCGCGTCGACCGGGCAGAGCTTCACCGTGCGTGGCACGGACATCACGAAGCCGACGTGGCTCTTCGACACGTGGGCGTTTAACGCGGTGGCCGGCGAGCTGCGCATCCGCTCTCCTCGGTTGCACGACTTCTTCAGCGGGATCCGCAACCGCGTGACGGCGGCGAGCACGCAGAACCTTTTCCTCGATCCAAGCGGCGACAGCTACGCGCAGCGGCTGTATGCGCAGGACGCGCTCACCGTGGAGCTGACCGGCGGCGGCGCGGAGCTCGACACCGCGGCACTGCTGATCGGTTACGAGGACCTGGGCGGCGTGGCCGGCCGGTTTGTCGACAACCCGACGCTGGCGAAGATCGGGCTGAACGTCGTGACCGTAGAAGTCACGGTCACCGCGGTAGCCACCGGCAACTTCGGCGGCGCCGTGGCGATAAACTCTTCGATCGACAACCTCATCGCCAACACGGATTACGCCATTCTGGGCGGCATGACGGACACCCGCGGCTGCGCGGTGGGCATCACCGGCGTGGATTTTGGCAACTTGCGCGTGGGTTTCCCCGCCGAGCCGTCGCTCCGGCAGTTCACGGGGAACTTCTTTGTGAAGCTTGCGGATTCGTTCGCCGGCGCATGGATCCCGGTGTTCAACTCCGCGAACAAGACGCAGACGACCGTGGACGTGCAGACGAACGGCGCCGGCGGCACGTACATCATAAACCTCGAGCTCGTGCAGTTGCTGCCTGGCCAGGTGCCGGGCGGTGCGACGGGTGCCGCGGTGCAGGCGGGCGGCGGTGGCGCGCCGACTTCGGCGGGCCAGCCACACTAGTTTTCTTGAGCGAAGAGGCGCAGTACGGGGCGGGCGTGAGTGGCGCCCGCCCCTTTTTACTTAGAGGAGCACGATGAGCAGCAGCGGCATACTTCCGGCACCAGGTCAACCGGTGACAGGGCCGGATCCGAGTTTCCATTCGGCATCGCAGGCGCGCGTTACTACCTTCGGCACCTACAGCGTTACACCACCCAGCCGTATCTACGTGACGCCGGACAACGGAATAACAGTGCGTATGTGGAACGCACTCGCTGGTGTGACCATACGCTTTGGGATGCGCCTGCTGCTGGTGGACGGAACGATCACCACGTTCCAAGCGGACATCACCCCTCCCGCCAATCGCAATGCCTTTGACACCAGGTTCACACTGTATGAGGGATGGCTGCTCGACCTAAGTTTCGGCGTCCCCGCTGGTATTCCTCTCCGCGGCCAGTTGTTTTGTATGGTCGCGCTGACCCGTGGCGGGGCCGTTGGGGGCTTCAACATCGAGACGTTGGTGGCTGATTACATTACGCTCGGGCAGGGTAACGGGTGGCCAAACGGTCCAGTCCGAGAACCAACGGAAGGGCCTGGCTTCGTGCACAACGTGGCGATCACGGCGCCCCCGGCTGGCGCCGAGTGGACCACAAGCGTGCCCTCCAATCTGCGCTGGCGCCTGATTGCAGCCGCGGCTGTGCTTACCACGGCCGCGGCCGTGGCGAACCGCGTGCCCGATGTGCAGCTTGACGATGGTGCGAACATCTATTTTGTGGGTGTGCCGAATCAGAGTATCCCGGCGAGCCAGGCGGCGCGTGTCACCTATGCGCAGCAAATTCCAGCGGCAGCAGCCAACGTGACGGACGTGATGGTGCAGCTTGCCCAGGATTCCGTGCTGATGGCCGGCCACCGCATCAGCTCGCTTACGCGCAACATTCAAGGTGCGGATCAGTACAGCGCCATCTTCCTCTCTGTCGAGGAATGGCTCGAGCCGGCGTCATAAGAGGTGAGCTGATGGACGACGGGCACAACGGCAACGGCGGTGGTGGCGGCGAGACGTTCGTGCTCGATCGCCTGGTGCTGACTTACGATCGCGCGCGCGACCATCTCGAGATCGGCGGGAAGTGCAACTCGCTCGACCTGATGCTCGACATGCTCGGCCGAGCGACGCGCGTCCTTGAGGCGCAGCAGCGAGCGGAGAACGCGATCAAGCTGCAGCAGCAGATGCAGCAGATGGTGCGGGACCAGCAAGTCGCGGACGCATTGCGCCGCGGGAGGTGAGTGATGGGAGTCAGATTCCCGAGTGGTGGCAGCATCGCACTTGTCAACAATCAGCTGAATACCAACGTAGAGACGGTGGTGTGCGTCACCCCTCCGCTCATCCTTCCGCTGGACTTCGCGCAGGTGCTCATCTTCTGGTACTTCGTTGTGACTACTGCGGCGGGCACGACTGCGATCCAGCCAAAGATCAAGCGTGGCCCTAATGCAGCCTCCACCACCATCAACCCGGGCCTGGGCGTAACCGCAGCCGCGGCTGCGGTGGTGTCACTGAGTGGGGTGTACGTAGATACACCTGGAGCTGTTGCAGGGCAGCAGTACGCGTTAACAATGACGGCGATTGGTGCGGGCGCAAACGCCAACATCAGCGATGCCTGCATCATTGCGTTCGCGCTGTAGGGGAATCTTCGGAGTAGTCGGATAATGGGGGGGCAACCATGTCGTGGCTGAAGAAGGTGGGACAGGTAGTGCTGAAGATCACGGGGCTGTGGGAGACGGTGGCGCCGCTCGCCGGCAAGCTGATCCCTGGACTCGGCGAAGTGTCCAACATCATCGGCGTCGTGGTGAGCGTGGAGCAGCTCTTCACTGCGGCGTACGGCGCCGACGCGAAGAAGGGCAGCGACAAGCTGAAGGCGGCGACGCCGCAGGTGGCGCAGGTCATCCAGTCCACTGAGTTCTTCCAGAGCAAAACGCTGAAGAACCCCACACTCGCGGAGCAAGCGTTCACGCAGATCACCGGCGGGTTCGCGGATCTGCTTAACGCCTACGGGGATTAGGGTCAAGCGTGGGCGACTCATGGGCACAACCAACTGCATCGAGCTCGTGGTCGGACTAATGGGGCTTGTCGGCATCTGGCTACGCTTGGAGCACCGGCTGACCAGGGTCGAGGATCGCGTCCGCGAGCGCTACCGTGACAAAAAGGCCATGGAACAACGCGTTGAAACGGTCGAACGCTGGCTGCCTAAACAGCCATGACTGTCCTGATTAAGCCGTTGGTCCTGCCCACGGATGAGTTTCCACAGCTTCCCCTGGATCCCGGGTTCGCGAAGCTCGCACAGGATGAGCTGGGCAACGTGGTGACCCCGACCGATGGCTCCGCCGACATCGTGGCTGAAGCTATTGCGATTGTCGATGGAGTCGACAGCGCGCTCGATGCGCTCGGCGGCGGGCTGCTGGATGCCTTCGCAGAGGCCGACCTGATTGACGCGAAGCCGGTGAGCGACACGGTGGCCGGCTTCACCGCTTCACTCGTGCCGACGAGCTCCGCGGTGGACGACTTGGGCACGCTGCTGGGCACTGCGGCTGCACCGCCGCCAGGTGGTGGTGGCGGCGGCACCGGCACCGGCACACCGTTTCGGACTCAGGTGGTTGTGCGGTTCAGTGGCCAGGGTGCCGTGTCACCACTCAGGTTGTGCCTCGAGGTGTTCGTACAGTGATAACGCCACTCGCCGTCTTGCCTCCGAAACAGCCACCGCCTGCACCACCTGGCGGCGGTGGTAATCCATGCGCCGCGTCTGACCAGTTCCCACAGACGAGCAAGGGCGCGGCGGCGGTGACCAGGAGCTATAAGTTCACTAACACAGGCTCTGGTGCGTGGACGATCGGCAGTGTTGTGCTCGAGCCCAGCGGCCACCCGGAGTGGAGCCTTGATGCCGCACAGTTGAAGGGCGTGCTGCAGCCAGGTGAGAGCAAAGTGTTCACGGTGACGTTCACGCCGCCGGCGAAGTGAGGAGGAGCACATGGATCCACTCGTGAGAATCACCAACGTGAGCGACGTGGGCGGCATCGACCCGCACACGCTCGCACCCAATGCCCACACCAAGGTCGTGTACATGGTCGGTGACCATGGCCCGTTCACGCTGGTGACTCCGTCGAAGGAGTTCACCGCGGACTACGTGAACACGAAGATCCAGGAGACGGTTGACCACCTGCGCGCGATCGGCGCGGTGAAGTAACCGCGGCGGGAGCTCCAGCATGTCCAACGGCGACGGCGGCGGCGGGTTCGACTTTGGCGGTCTCTTCGACTCGCTGCTGAGCGGGCTGGTGGCCGCCGTCAATGCCATCATCGCGTTCCTGAACGCGCTGGTGGCGGCGATCGTCAACGCGCTGAACTTCCTCTACGCCGGCCAGCTTGGCATCTTCAGCTTCGCCGTCGACACACTCACTAAAATCTGGAACGGTCTAAAGAACCTGATGGACCAGATTTTCAAGGTGTGGGTCCTGGGCGCGCTGAAGCACCTCCTCTCGCTAATCCAGAAGCTGCAAGCCTGGGCGCGCAAACTGAAGGTGTGGCTCGACCGGCTGAGGCAGCTGCAGAAGCAGCAGCAACTTGCCTTCCGACGCATCATCAACCTCATCCAGCGCGTGCGCCAGGTGCTGGCAATCTTTAAGCTGTTTCACTTCAAGTGGGCGACCAAATTAGATAACTGGCTGGTGAACATCGAGGGCAAGCTAATCCGGCACGAGCTCGAGCTCTTCCAAAAGACGAACGAGATCATCGGATGGCTTAACCTGATTCTCGACCCGGTGCACGGGTTGACGCACCTGCCGGTGTTCCTCGCGGCCGGCAAGTCGCTGAACACGATCCTCACCATCCTCACGGGTGGGGGAATCGACTTCTGGTACAGCAAGGCAACGGGTGGCGGACCAACGTTGCCGAGCTCCATCACGTACAAACAGCACTACGACGGGCTGAAGCAGGACCTCGCGGCCGGCGCCGGCGACGTGCAGCCGTGGCGCGCGGCGTTCTCTGACTCTCTGACCACCATGAAGGCGACGCAGTGACCGTGCAATTCGGAGGCGAGTGATGGGTGATCTTGGCGGTTTACCGGACTTCTCACTGCTCCCAGGTGTGACGGACCAGGAGGTGCAGGATCTCTCGCAAGTGTTCGCGAGCGTCACCGGCGAGTGCCCCACACCCACGCTCCACTTCGCCATTCCGACGGAGGCGCTGAAGGAGCTCTACAAGTTCATCTGCGGGTTGCTGCGCAGCGTGGGTGCGCCTACGTGGATGGCGCGCCTGGTGGCCAGCGCGGCCGTCGCGCCGATCGCGGTGATCAATGCGTTCCTCACCGTCGGCATCACCGTGTTCGCGCCGGCCGTGAGCGCGCTGGCGGTAGAAGGCCTGGGGATCATCGATGTGTTCCGCAAGCAGGTCGACCCGACCGTCGCGAAGGTCGCGACGGAGGTATTGAACGAGCTGCTGGGGACAGACTTCACGTCGGACCACCTTGCCAGCGGCACCGACGTTGCCTCGCACATTGCCCGGGCCGAGGAAGTGGGAGGCCTGCTGCACAAGCAGCTGATGAGTGAGTTCAACGTGGAGGGCGACGTAACACCGGACAAAGGCGCCTCGGCCGCGCGGCGCATGAGCGGCTTCCTGATTAACTTTGGCACGGCGACCGGCATCATCGCGGCGCTCGGCGGGCTGGTGCCCGCGGTGCACCTGGATGAGTTCCGCGAGATCGGTGAGCAGGTGGCGAAGAACCTCGGGCTGGGGCGCATGCACCGCCAGGTGATGAAGCCCATCATCAACACCCTGATTGCCGTGCCCTACCAGTGGTATCTGAACCAGAAATTCCACCCCACACAGTTTAAGGAAGCCGACCTGGTCAACCCGTTCACGCAGACGGTGATGGACCACGACGTCATCTTTAAGAGCCTGGACCTGCTCGGCTACACTCCGGACAAGATCTCGCAGCTCATCCGGCTTCACCAGAAGAGGCTCACTCTCTCTGACGTGGAGCTCTTCGTTCGCTACCAGATCCTCGATCGCTCGACCGCGCTTACGCTGGTGGCTGAACTGGGCTACGACCAGGACACGGCAGGGTCTGCATTCAATGCCGAGGATCTTCGCCGGGCCGACGCTGTGCTGCGCAAGCTGATTGGCGATATCGAGACGCGAGTGATCGATGGGCAGCTCACGACCGATGACTTCAGCTCGCTGCTGGACAGCTTGCCGTTGGGGCCATACGAGAAGAAATTCTATCTGCAGACGGTGCAGTACAAGGTGAAGGCCACACACGCCCACCTGTCATTCGCGCAGGCGCAGAAGGCTTTCGAGATCGGGCTGTGGGACCTGACCCAGCTCGACGCGTATCTCACCGCGCGGGGCTACTCGCCGGATGACAGCACGACGCTGCAGTTCCTGACGCTTCACGCCCTGGCCATGATCGCAGAGGCGAAGCAGGTGGCGCAGTTCAACTACGACGCCAGAGTGGCGAAGGCGAAGGCGAAGAACGCGCCGATCCCGCCGCCGCCGGCAATCCTCTCGAGCTGAGAGCTACTTCACGAGCCAGCGCAGGAAGGCGCGGAGCAGGGAATCGTGGCGGTGGTGAAACGGCTTGTTGGCCTGGCAACGCCGGCACCAGTAGGGATGTTTCGGGCGCCTCATTGTGCGATCGCACGAGTCTACACCCAGTTTTTTACCATGTGTGCACGGGTGTCGTCTTCGCTACGCGTTCGCTGGAGAACAAAAAGGGAACCACCCCGGGCATTTGCAGGTAGATAGCTGCCCCCTGGCGCCTGCCAGGCGTGGGAATCTCGAGGGGGGGTGCTGTACCCACAGTTCATTTCCCCCTTAACGGCTAGAATCGCCTCCAAATGCGAAATTGGGGGTAGGACTAGTACTTGGCAATGCTTTGTTGCCAGTTTTCTAGGCCAGATGCACGTTTGGCCCAATGCCGGCGTGCCTTCCATGCTCGCCGGCGCCAGGAAAAGTGGGATCCACAGCCAGGCAGCTTTACCCGCGGTAACCGGGGCTTGGCACCCAGGTCTAGATATTCTTTCACTTTTTGATTGAAATTCGATTGCGCACATGATGCGTGTGCGCCGCGCGTTGGGCTTACTAACAAGCTATACCTTAGTTCGAGTTGAATTTGAGTAAACGTCGGCCGGCGGCCACGCGATCGCTACGGCGTTTTGCGCTTAGCTGCGTTGGGTGAGAGAAAGCTGAAGTCAGTCGGCACGATGACGAGCTGGATCCCGCTCTGCTGCACGATCGGCAAAATGTGCGCCACCACGTCGCTCGCAACCAGGACCAGCGTGGGCACGGCCGCGGAGAGCTGCTGCGCCTCCCACACGGCGCGGTAAGTGAGCAGCTGGCCCACGTTCTCCGGGCCGGCGCGTCTCTTCACTTCGAATATCGTGGGCGTGTCACCCTTCCACCCAACGGCGTCGAGGCGCAGTGAACGTATCGCAATCGCCATCTTGCGGATGTTGTCAGGGAACGCTGGTCCGGGATCCACGCCGGTGCCGATGCGGACGTTGTAGTCGAAGCGATCGTACTCTGCCTGGTGGAGCTGCAGCCAGTTCCGCCACACCAGGATCTCATCCACCTGCATCGCGGGATAAGTTGCCCGCTCACTCTCGAGACGTTGTGCTGGAGTCCCCATTACAACCCAACCTCGTTTCCTGGCCGGCTACGATACTTGCGTATGGGGCGCACAACGTTGTCAATCTTG
>WNFI01229370.1_pt1 | contig 13436 bp, 16 predicted proteins | sample 5400471 | NCBI WGS metagenome assembly WNFI01 (sample SAMN13153348, study PRJNA577476) | soil metagenome | isolation source: 100 cm saprolite on Douglas fir-dominated hillslope | place: USA:California | collected 2013-09-17 | reverse complement strand
GCGCAAAGCCGCGCCAGAAGTCGATACCGTCGATGCGTTTTGCCGGAGCCGCCATGTTCCCTTGCCCCGATTTCATCGATCGCCCCTGATTAACAGTCACTCATCTTGACCGATGGTGAAAATGCGACGGTCCTCGGGCCGTCACATGGCCTTGTGGTTAAGGCGCAATCCTGACAGGAATTTCTGTTGAACTGTGTCCGAACAGCAACAGATTCTGGTGCCCGGAATCACGTTTCGCTGACACGGTGACCTGTCGTTCCCGAAAATCCCATCCGGTGCGGATTCGCGCTCGTTCATCACCCTGCGCGACGCTCGTATTAGTTCAGACTGATTCCGAGCCCGATCCGCCCTGCCGCCACGCCGCGAGTAAGCGGTCTTCACGTTCGGGGGGCCCGGTGCTGCGCCGCAACCGCTCAGGGTCAAAACGCGAAGTCCGCTGTTAAAGCCGCATGCCCGCTTCTCGCGGGAGCAGACACTGGTCGCACCCGCTGGCCAAGCTCGTTGCATCGATCGCAAATGGGTGCGCGCGCTTAGCGGCTATCGCACACCCCGGCGCCACAAGGAGGAAATCGGCTTCGCGGCAAATGCCGCTGGCTGCCTCGACTTTTTCCGCGCGTATTCTCGCCTTCGCGTGCTTTCCCGTCGGGCATCAGCGATCATGAGAAGCTCTTGTCGATGTTAAAGCTAAACGGTCACTGGATAAGAGCAAGCAGCCGAACGTGCCAATGCCGGCGTGAGGCCCGGAGGCAACTGAATTGTTTCGGGGAGTTTTTTGGGGCTGGAGTTGCGTGGCTTGACCAGGATTTCAGAAGCTGAAGCCCAGGGGTATGCCGCGGCTCGCGAGTGCGGATAACAGACACGCCATTTGCGAGCCCGACCTTTAAGCCACTTCATGGCAGCCCTCCGCTCATCTGACGAATGGCGGAGATGATTTCCCGCGGAACCGGTCGTCAGTTGCCCGCCTCCGGGTTGATTACCTCAAGAGCATGACGTTGCAAGGCGCGCAATTCTGCTTGCGCCTCGACTACAGTGCGCTCGATGCTCGTCGTCGCGAACCCGGCGTCGATCAGCTCGACCAGGAGCGCGGTCTTGAACCCGTAGGCCAGCATGGTCGCCTCGGTGCAGCCGTCGATGGATGCCTCAAGCAATTCGAGGGCTCGACGGCGCTGTTGCTTAGTGGTCGGCATTTGGGCCTCGGGGACGCGGTAAGCTCTGCTCACGACATCGCGACGTAATCGGTCAGCCCCACTGCTCGCGCAGTCTTCTATCTCGGCCCGGCTCTTTCGACAAAATGCAATGCCAACTCTCTCGCAGCTTCGACAACTTCCGTTTCGCTAAAGCGACGGCTGGCGGCGGGCACGTAGCTTTGTATGCAGTCGGCCGCGGAGTGCTCAAAATCAAATGATTCCAAGGCCCGCGAGTTACGTCTTGTCCGCCGGCTAACCCCGAACGCGGACAGACGGGCCATTCGCTCGGGGCGACCACGGTCGAAGAAAGAGGCCCGCGCGGCCGTGAGGGGAGCGGCGGAAGGAGTGGGACATGCTCATGCTGGCCTCCTCTTCAAGCTCGCCACGCCACCGCGGCAGCATCGAGCGCGGCGTTGATGGCGGCGAGACTCATGCACTGCAGCAAAGGTGCCTCCATTCGATCACCTCGTCGGTGAGCGCGAGCAGCATGGGCGGCACGTCCCATCTTACTCCACCACCAGCAGGCGCCGAGCTCGCTCGCCTTTACAAAACTTTACTCGCGTGACACCGGCGAGAAAACGCCGCCTGCTACCTTGCTGCGCACAGGCAAATACCGCCTGAGACCGAAGAAGGAGTTCAGGATGGTTGAGCAGAGCAAGTCTCCGAACCCGGACCAAACTCCAAGCATCCGGCGCGGTCGCCGCGGCACGTTCGTGCTCGCGCTAGTCGCCGTCGCGCTTGTAGCTGGCGTTACCGGGAACATGTTGTCCAAGGCGTTCGGCCAGGGCTACAGCTGGCGTCACATCAGTTGGCACGACGGCGGCGTTTTCGGCGGGCCGCTTTCTCCGGCACAAGTCGACGATCGCATCGAGCGCATGACCAAACATCTGGCAATCGAGCTCGACGCAACGGCGGACCAACAAGCCAAGGTCGCAAACATCGCGAAGGCCGCCGTCGCCGATCTGCGCCCGCTGCGGGAGAAGGCGCAAGCCGCGCGCGCTCAGGCCATCACGCTCTTGACCGCGCCCACCATCGATCGTACCGCAATCGAGCGCCTGCGCACCGAGCAGATCGGGCTTGCAGACACGGCGAGCAAACGCATCGCGCAGGCGCTGGCGGATGCCGCCGATGTGCTCAGCCCCGAACAGCGCCGGAAAGTCACGGACTGGATGGCATTCGGCAGGTCGTGGTGGGCGCGCTGGCATCGTGGTTGACGGACACCTTTTTGATGGACAATCGTGGGCGAACGTATCCTCTTGATCGAAGATGATTCCCGTCTTGCCAACATGGTAGTCGAATATCTCGGCAAGGCCGGCTTTCACGTCATTCATGCCGAGAACGGGACGCGCGGCCTCGCCCTGCATGGGCGAGAGCCGGTGGACGTCATCATCCTCGACTTGATGCTGCCGGATATCGAGGGCCTGGACATCTGCCGGCAGATCCGCGCTCGGTCGGACAGCCCGATCCTGATGCTGACCGCCCGCGGCGACCCCATGGACCGCGTCGTCGGACTCGAAATGGGGGCCGACGATTATTTGCCGAAGCCATTCGAGCCGCGCGAGCTTTTGGCGCGGCTGCGCGCGATTCTGCGCCGAAGCCGGGCGGGATCCAAGCCCGACGTGCTGCGCTATGGGCGCCTCGAGATCGACCGCGGCGCCCGCGAGGTGCGTCTTGACGGCACGCCGCGCCCGCTCACCGGCTATCAATTCGCCTTGCTGCTGGCGCTCGCTGAGCACGCAGGTCGCGTCATGTCGCGCGACGCGCTGATGGATGCTGTCAAGGGTGAACAGTTCGAAGCGTTCGACCGCTCAATCGACGTGCATGTCTCGCGCATCCGCGCCGCGATCGAGGACGAGCCCAAAAAGCCCCGGCGTGTGATCACGGTCCGCGGCACGGGCTATGTGTTCGCCAAAGCCCAGGACTGAGGGGTCGCTCTCAAGCGATTCCGCACCGACAGGCAGGCTCGGATGAGACGACTTTATCTGCAAGTCTACCTCACCATCGTCGCAAGCCTCGTCCTGGTCGTGCTCACGGCGGGTCTGCTTTGGCACTTCGTCGCGGGCGTTGGTCCATTCGGGCCGCAGTTCGAGGTCGCCGGCGAAGTCATCGCTGAGCTTGTCCCCCCGGCGAATGCCCCTGCGCAGGCGCAGCAGCAGGCGATCGACCGGTTGGCGGAGCGTCTGGGCGCGGATTTGGCGCTGTTCAGCCTCACCAACGAGACAGTTGCCGCAGCGGGTCGGCCGCTTCCCCCTCCGAGTCGCAACGGTCGCAGCGGGGGTTGGATGAGGACGGCTGCTGGGCCCGCTGTTTCGATACCGCTCCCGGACGGCCGGCGGCTGGTTGCTCGTCTGCCGCCCCGGCAGCGCCCCAGCGCGCTCATACTCGCGGCCTTCCTTGGGGCCATCGCCCTCGTGGTCGCTCTCGGCGCCCGCCCCGTCGTGCGACGGCTCACGGGACGACTCGAACGGTTGCAGCGCGGCGTCGAATCGCTAGGAGCCGGGGATCTCGCCGCACGTGTCAAGGTCGAGGGCCGCGACGAGGTTGCACGTTTGGCGCAGAGCTTCAATCAAGCCGCGGCTCGGATCGAAAGCCTGGTCAACGCGCACAAGATGCTGCTCGCCAATGCATCGCATGAGCTCAGGACGCCGCTGGCGCGGATCAGGCTTGGGCTCGAGCTGGTTGCGGCTCATCCCGAACGCAAAGCGGAGCTCGAGAGAGATATCGCCGAACTCGACCAGCTCGTGGACGAGATTCTGCTCGTCAGCCGCCTCGACGCCACCGAGCAGTTGGATGTTCGCGAGGACATCGACCTGGCCGCACTGGCGGCCGAAGAATGCGCGCGATACGACGATTGCAGCGTCGAAGCAACGCCAGTCATGGTACAAGGGGACCCGGCGCTCCTGCGTCGAATGATCCGCAACCTGGTGGAAAATGCCCAACTGCATGGCAAGGCACCCATCGAAGTGACCGTCGCGAGGGACGAGGATCGGGCCGTGCTCAACGTGCTTGACCATGGAGCGGTGATCGTCGAGGAAGCACGCGAGCGGCTGTTTTCGACCTTTTACCGGATTCCGGGCACTTACGGGGCGAAGGGCACCGGGCTCGGGCTCGCTTTAGTCAGGCAGATTGCACGCCGGCACGGCGGGGACGTTGCCTACAATGCTGAGCGAGGAAGTTCGTTCACCGTGACATTGCCGGCCAGTACCTAGGGACGAGACGGACGCGGCACATGTTCAGACATATCTTCGAACGCGACGGCAATACTCCGCGTAGGCTTGGCCGTAATGCCCAGACAAATATTCTTCTTCGCGCAAGGCTTGACGGTGGAACAGCCATGTGGCCGCACCCAGATAAATCAAACTTATCCAATTTGGGAGGATGAAGAATTCTCCTATCAAGATAATCGCAAAGGCTGCATAAATGGGATTGCGACTGAAAGCAAAAACGCCGTCGGTTATGAGCCTGTCGGGATGGTCAGCGTCAATGCCGACTCGAAAGCTCTGCCGAAAGGAAATCAGGCTCCACAAGAATAGCAACAGCCCCGCCAGGCAAAACAACACTCCGGTCCACGAGATTATCTCGGAATGGAAAAACTGGTGCGTCGTCACAGTAGGCCAGCGGAATGCCGCCGCGAACAGGATATAGAAATAGAAAAGGGCAAATGGCGGGATCAAGAAATCCGTCTTGTCTATATTACCGAATTTCATCGCTTTTATGCCCTGTCTTCTCAGGACAGAGATTCGGGCCAATACCATCCCAAGCAACAGAACGATTGTTAGTGCTCCGAGATATTTTGGCATCAACATTCTCCACGTCTGCACCTTGCTGAGCCAACATTCGGTATTAGTACAGACACGTCCGCTTTGTGCCTCTCAAAGCGGACCTGTGCGATCTCATCCTCCCGTAAGTGGCGCCGAAGTCTGGAAACGCTCGCTACCATCCCCCTTGCATTCCGCCAATTGCCTCCGAGCTTGTGGCGGAACTCGAATTTCCCTGCGAGTGTAGGCTATCGCATCGACCCGGGAGGATGTCATGCTGCTTAAATTCTTGGGTTTAATCGCAGTTGTCAGCGTTGCGATGTGCCTAAGCTCGCCAACAAGATGTCCATGTCGCAGCCTGAATACATGACCGTGCAGAAGATCTATGCGGGGTGGTCCTTTTTTGGCATCGCGGTTATCGCCGCGCTTCTAATCACCTTGATGCACACTTTCATGGTGCGCAGCGATCGCACTGCCTTTTTTCTCTCGCTCGCTGCGTTCCTCTGCTTAGCCGCCACGCAGGGGATCTTTTGGCTGTTCACATACCCAATGAACGTAGCGAGCGACAACTGGACGGCCACACCGGCAGACTTCGAGGCGGCGCGGCGGCAGTGGGAGTATTCGCACGCCGTCAGCGCCGTTCTCACCTTTGTGGCGTTGGTCGCCATCACCACTTCGGTGGTCACCTGCAAGCGTGACCTCGCGATGATGCGAGCGCCCGAGTGACAGGCCGGCGCAATGCGCAACCTACCTTCGACGTCCGGCCAAGTCCGCTTTACCCCTCAAAGCGGACATGCGCGAGTTGCCTCGACATGTCCGTTCAGTGCCAAGGCGGACATTTGAGTTTAGTCGTCGCCAGCTCTGCGATGCGGTTCGCGCGGCGACATGAGGGGTGCCAAGCGATTTGGCGATCGTCTACTCTGCAGCATCTTGCGCTCACGCCTTGAGGTGGGCGCCGTCCAGCCGCCGATGCGCAACGCCTGCCGGTGCGCGGCACGGCGCAAATCGTCGGCCAGGGCCGGATCGTCTACGCATTTGGGCGTCACGATGCCGCCTACGCACAGGGCGGCAAGCGCAAGTGCGCGCTCACGCCGTTGCGGCTCGTCCAAGTCGTCCATAAAGATCTCGACCAGTTTTTCCAATACCTCTCGATACGATCCTTTCACTGCGTCGCTTCCACGCATGACATCCGATGGCAGCGCGATCAACGGGCAGCACGTTTCGCGGTCGTCGAAGTGGTCTCGGGAGAAGTAGGCGTCAACCAACTTACTTCAGCGAGTAGTGGCCCTCGAACAGAGTCAGCAGCAGCATCCACTGAGTATCGAATTGCTCGTCAGGAGTGCCGAGCGCTATCTCTCAAGGCCGGAGCATCGTATCCAGCTCAATGAGTTGTTTAGTCAGGAAGTGAATCGGCTTTTGAAGGAGTTGGACGCACCAGAGTTCGATCCAGGAAAAGCTTTCAGTCAGGAGGAATTTAGCCGCCGCGTTCGGAAATATGAGTCGGCCGCGGAACCGCTTGCGCGCATGGTAGGTGTGCTCGGTCGGTGGGGGCGAAACGATAGCGAGCTGCCGCTTGTTCTGGACATTATCAACAGCATCTACAGACAGTCCGAAAGAATCGCGGGGGGCATGGGTCCTTATGTAAATATTCGCTCCTATCCTGCCGTTCTGGTCTTCACTGCTTACGGGCTCGGTCTGACCCGCAGCGAGCAATGGCGCACCCTGCATAAATTATTCTCAGCAATGATTTCCCGCCAATACAAAGCGTCGAGAAGAATTGTTGACGAGCTCTTCCTGCAGAAATGGAGTGGAGTTGAGGAGAAATCATACTGGAATCGGATCGACGGCAAAAGTCATCATACGCCACTCAGCGATCGTCTATTTGGAATTTTTACTGAGTGGAGCAAGAGCTTTGCCGGTCTCTTACCGGATTTTGAACTGATGTTCGAACGGTTCGAGATGCTCGGAGCGCTTGCGCATTTAGAGCAAAACAAAGCAACAGATGTCGTGGCGGAGTTGAACAAGAATGAGTTCGTCTGGATTCCGCTCGGACGTGCCGCCTGGCATTCGCAGAACCGCGAGAAATTGATCGCTGAGATTCAGAGCGAGCCAATGAAAGCGGCACTTGTGAAGGCCGGATTTGCACAAAGCAATCCCGCGTTCGTTGAGCTGTTCATCAGAAACTTCAAATTCATGGCCGCGAACCTAGGTTGGTGAGAAGCGCCCATTTCGGGTAATTGACACATGTGGCGAGGATCGCACACCGACGCACGGCTACGCGGCGACGCGCGAGGCCGCGATGGCAGCGTTCGCAAAGAGCTGGCGGCGGGAATAGGTCAGTGTCCAATGACCAAAAAGCGCCGCGTCGATCAGCCCCGCATCGTTCGACGGTCAAGTCATGTGATGGAACATTTCGGTGGGTTGTTGACAAAGACGAACCAGAGCATAACGTGGTGACACTCATCAGTCATTGACGGCGACTATCTTCCAGCGGAGAAGGAGGAAGATCATGACGCTCAAAGCACTCACCCCTGTACCGATGACGGGCCATAATTTTTGATTATCTGCTGACCGGCTGTTCGGAATAACTGGCATAGGAATGTGTTCTGCTGAGTCAGTGACGAACAGCTCACAGACGGAACTCTGTCACGAATGTGTCACGCTCTCTCGGAGGAGTGCTCATCATGAAAAAATCAGCCCGGTTCTCCTTGGTGACCACAGCCATCGCCGTCGCCACTCTTTACGCGAGTACATGGCGCGCCGAGGCCGACTTTATTCAGACAAATCTCGTTTCGGATATCCCGGGGCTCGCCGCCCTCACCGACCCAGCGCTGCATAACCCTTGGGGTATGTCTCATACCGACACGAGCCCCATTTGGACTTCGAACCAGGCTACCCAGACAGCCACTCTCTTCGCGGTGACGCCTGACAATAATGTCTCTAAAGTAACCGCGGTCAACCCGCCGACCGGCAATATCGCGATCCCACCAATGGCAACCGGCGGCCCCACCGGCCAGGTCGCCAATACGAATCCGAGCACCTCGTCCTTCCCGGTAGGGAACGGCGGCAATGGTGGGTCCGCTCACTTCATCTTTGCCAATTTGAACGGCACCATCTCCGCCTGGGATACCGGCCCGACAGCCTTTATCCAAGTGACGACCCCAGGTGCTAGCTACACTGGGCTAGCCATCAACCAGGCTAAGACTCAATTGTACGCCGCCAACAGTGCGGGTTCAGGCAGCATCAACGTCTTCAACAGCTCCTTCGCCCCGGTGAGCCTCGGTGCCGGCGCATTTGCGACTCCCGCAGCCGCAGCCGCAGCCGGACTCGTCCCGTTCAACGTGCAGAGCCTCAGCAACGGGAATCTGGCTGTGACCTATGCGCCGCCCGGACGTGCAGCTCAGGCAATTGCCACTCCGGGGATGGGAGCGGTGGCCATTTTCGATGAGAGCGGAAACTTGCTGCGGACGATGGTCGGCGGCCCCCTCGCCGCACCCTGGGGCATTACCATCGCCCCGGCCAATTTCGGTCCTTTCAGCGGCGACCTGTTGGTCGGCAATTTCAGCTCTCTCGCCAGCGAGATCAACGCCTTCGACCCGCTCAACGGGACATTCCTGGGCACGATCCCGATTAACGTTGGCATCGGCAACACGGCAGGCGGCCTGTGGTCCCTCGGCTTCGGGACCGGGGGCATGAACGGGAGCCCCAACACGCTGTTCTTCACCGATGAAATCAACGGTATCAACGGCACGATGGACGGGCTGTTTGGCGCGATAAGCGTTCCCGGTCCTATCGCAGGTGCAGGACTACCGGGCCTGATCTTGGCTTGCGGTGGTCTTCTCGGCTGGTGGCGACGGCAGCAGAAGATCGCCTGAGTAGTGCTAGATCAATCTGGACCACCAGATAGCGAGTGCAGCGGGGGCCGCCGATGCAATAACGGCGACCTAAAGGTGGACGCCGATGCCGCAGACGATGACTCCAGCCAAGATAATGAAAAACATCACTGCAGCGGTGATCGGCCCCCAGTCATCTTCGCGCCGCCATGGGTCGGGCCACCGGCCGTAGTGGCCGCTAGGAAAACCACTTCGGTGTTCAAAGTGTGGGTCTATCATATTCGTGTCCGCGATAGTTTCCCGTAAGCCAAAACGTGTTGCGCCTGAAAAGAAGCCCGGGTTCTCTCTGACCGGGCTTCAAGTTGTCCTCATTGGTGAAGTCTAAGGGACCGCTCCCCTAGACGCTCTGATTTAATCCCAAAGCACAAATCACATAAATGGCTGTCCAAAAAATACAGCTCATCGTCCAAAAAAAATGCAAACGGTCATTCCGTTTTAAATGCAAACTGTCGTTCGGGTTTGAGGGCGCATCTCAAGGAGGTCGACGTGCGCCGGAATACTCGCTGGGCAGGGCGTCCGACCGGAAGGAATATAAAAAGGTGCGCTCTATGCCATGGAAAACTGGGATTAGGTGCCCGTTTCCGTAACATCTGGAACGGCACTTGGTGGGTTCATGTTCGATTTTGTTCGGCTCGTTGCGAAGCCATTTATCAGGACAAGCAAAACGATGCGGCCAAAGACCGTTGGCACGCCTTCCTTGCTGGGGGCGTTTCGCGGAGCTGAGTGTTTTGCCCAAATTGTAAAACGCGTTCGCGGCGCTCATCTCGGAACTTTAATGGTTAAGTTCGCATATTCCCATGGGCGGCTTGCGTGATGGAGTCCCCGACGGCGTGCGGATAGATGGTTGCCGCCGGGGACCCGGACAGTCCGGACAAAAACGCAACGCATCCGTAGACCGCCCGCCCCATTGGTTCCAGCAGTTCAAGGGAAGTCAAAAGCGTTCCGTATTTAATCCTAATAGATAATCCTAATAGACTACGCGCACATAGCCGAGCATGCGGTCGACTGACCTCAACTCAGGTGGCGACGGCGCAGAAAGTCGCCTGAACAGTCAACTCTTTCGCGAAACGCAGCCATTGCCGCCTCGCGCGTTGCCTCATAGCCATGCGTCGGCGACATCGCATGGCTATAAACATCGTTTATTGTTTCTATAAAAATTTTGATATTGCATGCTGATCTTTTTTGCCAACATATCTGCTGCTCAATGCTGCCGCTGACCGCGCGGCGGCCGCTCGCGTGCGAGCAAGGGACGACGGGGTTTTGCATGCTCATCACACCTTACCTGGACGGCTTCAATGCCGATCCTGAAATCAACCAAGTTCTGGGTGTCGCGGTCGAAATGACTCGCGTATCCCTAGGGCTTGCAGACGATTTCGCCAACGGAATCATCGCCAAGAGGGTCATCGAACTTGCCAAGGCGGGCGAGCGCGATCCCGGTCGTTTGTGTGAAGGCGCATTGAAAGAATTACGCGAGCATTTGTACGGAGACTAACAGGCCCTCAGGCCCCCCCCGCTGTATCGGGTAGTCCAATCAATTCCGCGGCGGGTTTAGGAGCCGGACGCCAGCGGCGTCACCGTCTCCGGCCGAAGGCTTCGGCGCGGCACTGGGAAGGCAAGGTTCGAAGAAACCGTTCGGACGGGGACGTATGTTACGCAACAACATGGGGTATAAATAGCGCCGGGCCAGGACGAGTCGAGTCGACTTGTCCATGAAAACCAAGACGCACTTCGCCTTCCGCGTGGACATCTGGGACGACACAGGCGACAGCATCCTCGAGCACGTCGCCGGGGTTGAGGATTTTGAGGTGGCCGAGGCGACCTATCGGGCGGCGGTGGCGCGCTGGCCAGCGGCGCGCATTACCCTGCGGCAGGGCATCCGGGTGGTGCATGACACCGGGCAACAGCTAGCGCATTGACCGAGCGCGCTGGCAGATTTCCACCGGGTGTTGAATTGCAATCCCACAATTGATTGTGGTGGCAATTGCAATTCGAGCAATTCAATAAACTGGTTTAGCCTGCTCCGGCAAAACTGGCTTTAGCGTCCTTAAATATTGCGCTCCGCACGATGATTGCGTTTTGTTGTATTTCGTAGATCACTTCTACGTCTGGTTGGCCAATAGATCGGGCACCGTCGTAGAGAAGGCCCCGAACATTGCCCCCCTCGGTCAACGGAACGCCGACATGCGGATCGCGAGCAAGTGCCCACTCAATGGCCATCCAGGCCCGCGCCGCGTCTTCCCATTTGTCGCACGCGGAATCGACCGCTTGTTGAGCGACGGTCTCCAAGATGACCGTCCGCGCTGGCGAGGCCATTAAATCAGGCCAAGCTCTTTTGCCCTGTTCTTTAATCGCGCCGTTTCTTCATCGTTGGGCTCGCGGATGCGATTGGCGAGGATTGCATGTAGTGGAAGTTCCTCGCCCAATTCCGCAATGCTCCAAGCGTAGTCATGCGACTCGTCACTGATGCTCTTCGCAGTATGATCCTGGTCGATATGCTCAATCCAGTAGTCTACCGTTTTAAGCTCTTCGTTGGAGAAAATTGAAGTGTCCGGCGGCCTCAGTGCCACGATTCTTGTCAGCCGGTCTTCTTGGGAGATCCTGATCGCTCCCTCTTTTTCCAATTGGCCGCGAGCTAGTTTTCCATCTTTTGGAACAGGGCCGTACTTTTGACGAATGTAGATTGCATCCGTGATCGACTTTTTGGTCAGCACAAACTGGCGTGCATCAGCGAACCACAAAACTTTGTACAGCTTTGTAGCACCAAACCAGTCTTTCTTGCCCGCCTTCCAAGCGACGTAATGGATTAGGCGTTTGAGTCTTTCTAGGTCCGCCATGTGCGACCTGCCACGGAGTAGAGATATTTGAGCATCTTACAACTTTAATATAGGCGCTTTTCCATTCATCCGCGTAAACGCGATACCCCCAGGAGCGAAGGAGGGCGTGCGAGCTTCCCTATGTTTCTGAAATTGCGCCATAATTTGTCGCACATCTTCGGGACAGCAGCCAGATCAGGCCGGCCCGAAGATGCCCTCTCGGCTCCTACATCATTACGAGGGCATCTTCGAAGATGCCGGGCACCTTCGAAGGTGCCCTATGGAAACGGCCTACCGAATATCTGCGGTTCTCAACAGGTGGAGGGCACGCTGAGCATCGGTGTCCTCCCTTGATCGAAACGCGGCAATCGCTACCTGCGCGTTCTATTCGTTCAGGCCGCATGGGCTGTACTGATCAAGCCCAGGAGCTGGGATCGTCACGGGCTCAAGCCGTGGCTCGAGGCGGCCAAGAAGCGCCTGCATCACAACGTCCTCGCCATCGCCCTCGCCAACAAGCTCGCTCGCATTGCTTGGAGCGTCCTTGCTCATGATAGAACTTTCGAGGCGAGCAAGATTCGGGCCGCGTGATCATTCAACACGAGTCGTCGAAGCCGCTTACCTGCCGAGGTCTGCGAGAGGATGAGAAACAGATGGAGGATCGGTCTTCCCGGCGCATGCGAACACTGGTGACCCACATGGCCCATTGAGGCCTGACCGCTAATGAGATCGCACGCGCGCTGATATCCATGATGGCCCGGAGCACAAAAGGCTCCAATCAAAGGCCGGATACATTGATGCAAGACCGCACATCCGCCAACTCGAAGAAGTCCTCTTGCAACGCACGGCCGGACCATACATGCGGGTCAAACTCGGTCATGCCGGTGGAGTGCTGCACGACCGCTCTTCCCCCAAAAGCGGACGTCCATCTGCGATCTTGCTATGTCGCATTCGTGCCAATAAGCGACATATGCACTGCAGCAAATTGCATCGCTATTCGATCACCTCGTCGGCGGTGGCGATGAGCGACGGTGGCACGGTGAGGCCGAGCGTCCCGGCGGTCTTAAGGTTGATCACAAGCTCGAACTTGGTCGGCGCTTGAACGGGCAGGTCGGCGGGTTTGTCGCCCTTGAGGATACGATCGGCATACGACGCCGCACGCCGAAACTCACTGAGCGGGTTAACTCCGTAGGACAGCAGGCCGCCGACGTCAGCGAAGAAACGGGACCAATAGACGGCAGGGACACGGTAGCGAGCAGCCAGCAAAGTAATCTCCGCGCGATGGCCGATCGTGAAGGCATCCGGTATCACGACTAGGCCACCATTCGACTCGCGTGCCTGTGCGGCAATGACTGATTCAAGTTCGGACATATCGTGGACAGGTGCGAGGATCGCGTCCACACCAAGGGACGCAGCGGCCGCTCTGAAGGGGTTCAGGTAACTTTCGACAAACGTCGCCATTGCCGGGTTGAACAGTAAGGTGACCCGGGCCACGCGCGGCGCGATCTCCTTAAGCAACTCCACCCACTTGCCGCCCAGCGAGCCCTCGATTGGGGTGAAACCGGTCACGTTGCCGCCCGGCCGCGGCAGGCTTGCGACGAAGCCGCTACCCACAGGATCAGCAACCCACACGAAAATTATGGGGATGGCGCGTGTCTGTTGCAGCATCGCCGCAGTAGCGGGTGTGCTGCTCGTAAGAATTAAGTCGGATTGAAGCGCGACGAGTTCCTTCGCGAATCGCTGCATCGACTCGACGTCGGCTGTCGCCCAGCGAGTGTCGATCTCGAT
>WNFI01257238.1_pt1 | contig 13439 bp, 10 predicted proteins | sample 5400471 | NCBI WGS metagenome assembly WNFI01 (sample SAMN13153348, study PRJNA577476) | soil metagenome | isolation source: 100 cm saprolite on Douglas fir-dominated hillslope | place: USA:California | collected 2013-09-17 | reverse complement strand
AGCCAAGGTTCAGGGCCATAGTCCAGGCCTTGCCGCCGTTAGTCGTCTTCCACACCTGTCCACCTTCAGCGACTGCGTACCCGGTCGTGCTGGTCACGAACGCCATGTCGTGAATTATCGCGCCCGGCAGGGTAGCCAGGAGCTGCCACGAGTTTGCAGGAACGGTCGAGGGCAGATGCGATTGTTCATTAAGATTTGGCGCGGCCGCTCGGTCCGCCGACAGCATGTGGGACGCAGTCTGCACCGGGACGGTGCGAGAGACGTGGCGAACCACGTTGGTAGAATCTTGTGCCAGGGCAGAAAAGGTCAATCCAGCAAATAAAAGTGCAGCGCAGGCGAAGCAGTGGAATTTCACGCACCCTCCAAGGGAGCAGATCTGTCCGTGAATGGTAGCAACGGAATCGGGAAGATTCAAGCGCGATGCAGTTCTGGCCGGAATCAGTATCGCTGACTAAGCCCGGCGGGGCTTAAAGACCAGTTCTCACGCACCACGTTTAGACTGACGGCATGAACCCAAGCTGGGTAATCATTTCTGCGGCTCGGTTAAATCAGTTCTACTTGTCGAGGGAGCAGGAGCCGGGGCCGCGGGGATCGCCACAAGATCCGCATGCGCCGGGTGAAGCGGATCGTGACGGTGCGGAAGCTCCTTTCGCCGAGACGGCGAATACGGAGAGCCTCGGCGCGAGCTTCGTCGTATGGCATTTGGGGCAGGCGGCTTTTTGCTTGCCGTAGACCAACGCCTCGAACGAATGCTGGCATTCCTTGCAGACGTATTCAAAAATCGGCATAAGTTCTTCCTACGCCACTCTATTAGAATCGAAAACGTGGAGACTTCGCAAATCCTGGACGGCGCGCCGACTCTGGAAAAGCCGACAACTCCATTCCGGGCGAACCGCTGGTTGCGCGGCGGGCATGTGCAGACCATTGCTAGTTTTCTGCTGCCTCGGCGGATTCATCTTCCCGCGCCCGAAGAGCGCATGATTGAGGTTGCTCCCGATATTCAGGTGCGGTGCTTGCTTCACTGGCAAGAAAATCGGCAGGACGCGCTGACCTTGATCGTCGTTCACGGCCTTGAGGGATCGACCGATTCTCAATACATGCTGGGCGTGGCGCGGAATGGGCTGGCCCAGGGCATGAACGTCGTGCTGATGAATCAGCGCAACTGTGGGGGCATGGATCACCTCGCGCCGACTCTTTATAACTCCAGTTTGTCGGCGGATGTGGCAGCCGTGGCGCGCGACGTGGTCGAGCGTGACCGAATTTCACGCTTCGCTCTGATCGGCTTCTCCATGGGCGGAAATCTGGTGCTGAAGCTGGCCGGAGAATGGGGACGAGCAGCGCCACCACAATTTCGCGCAGTGGCGGCAGTGTGTCCGGCAATGGATCTGGCGGCCTCAGCCGATGCGTTGCACGAGCCAGCCAACCGGATTTATGAATATTACTTTCTAATGCAGCTATTCCGGCGTTTTCGCGGTAAGGCGAAATTATTTCCCGGCCAATTCGACCCTTCACGGTTACGGGGGATTTCGACTCTGCGCGGATTCGACGATCGCATCACCGCTTACTATTGCGGCTTCACCGGAGCCGATCACTGTGCTTTTATCGGAGAGCGCAACGGCGACGCTGCCGACGATGGACGTTGGGCGGAGCGTGAAGTGGTGGAGTTTGTGAGGAGGGTCTCGTGAGGGTTGCCCCGGAGGGGCATCTGAAAATAGCCCGGCGCTTCAAGCGTCGGGAAGATGAAGAGCTAGGGCGCCCCGCGTCCCTGCGGGACGCTTGAAGCCTTACGCAATTCAATCGTGCCTACGGCACGAATTCATCGACTAGCGATGTCCACCCGCCAGTAAAACTGGCGGGTTACTCTCAATGGTTCCTCTGGGGCCGGTATTGTTCATCCAACCCTTTGCATGTGTGCGCAAATACGCGAGCAGTAACATGGTCAGGAAGATTATCAACAGCCCCAGTGAAGCTTCCCCAATTCCGACCGCGCGCTTGGGAATGATGGAGACGCGGCCATATACAAATTCAATATGTACCCAATACACCAGCAGTGACGCCTGGCCTAATTGAATTAGCGGACTGAATCCCCACAGCGCCAATCCCCACCGGCACCAGGCGTAGCTTGCCGCCAGAATCATCAGCAACATGCCTACGCGGATCAGGAAGAATTCGGGGCTGGTATGCCAGTAATCATAGACGGGATAGAGTTGGTGGGGCTGGGCGTCGAGCCAGCGCGCCGCTTCGACCAGCACGATCCCGAGCGCACCCAGAGACAGGATGACACGTGGTTCGCGGTTGCGAACCCAGGAACTTTGCAAAATGAATCCAAAAGCCATGCCGGCGAAGGCGAAGGCTGTCCAGGGAAAGATGGGGAACAGCCCGGCCTGCGGCGTACCCAGATTGTGGAACCCGTCTACATAGGACTCAAGCGGCCAAGGTAGCCAAGTTGGACGCCACGTGGTCCACAGCAGGGGGCTGAGCAATGAGATCAGCGCAGAGGTCCCAAAAGCCGCCAGCACTAATGCCAAGCGCCCGCGCGACCCGCGCTGCACGGCCAACACCGCCCAGCACAGAACGCCCAGCAGCATCATGGAAAGGCCGATGGTGTTGAGCACGTCGATGCGCAGCAGGTCGCTTTTGGGGGCCCATCCCCAGGAGACGACGTACTCCTGCAAGCGAAAAAGCAGGCCAAAGACGAAAATTTCGCCGCCGCGGCGAATTGTGCTGCGGGCGATCTTAGCGGGGGGAAGATTTTTCTGCGTCAGTTTTTCCGTGACCATGGCGAAGGAAATGCCCGCCAGGAACAAAAAGAGCGGTGCCGGGAAGGTGCCGCCCAGTTGCGAATACATAAAGAAGCGGCTCTGCCGCGCCGCGCCGCCCAGCCAAGAGTCGTAACAGTGCGTCTGGAACATCAGGACACAGGCCAAGCCTCGCATCCAATCAACGTAGGCGAGGCGCGACTTTTCCGGAGCGGCCGGGTTCATGCGGATGCGGGGAGGATTCGCAGGGGAAGTATACGGCAGCACCGCGGTTATGCGATCTGACTTTCGTGCGAATGCTGACATTAACTATATTGTGTGGCTTCCCAGCGGGTGTTAACTTTTTGTCTACCATACAACCTTCGGCGTAACTTACTTGATCAGAGTGGGGATAAGCCGTATAAGCTATTTGCACCGTACCGTACCCGATCTGCCCGGAGTCTCTATGTCAACAGCATTTCTGCGAATAGTGCGTCGCTCATCCCTGCCTCTCGTCATCTTTACCTTTCTTTCAACTGTCAGCTTCGCGGCCACGGCGGACCGCATCTCCGGCGCGCTGACCAGCGGGCAGACGGTGGCTCTGCGTGGGAACGTCCACCACAAAGCGCTGCCGCAGTATGACCAGGGACCGGTCGATCCCGCGCTCAGGATGGGAACGATTACTTTGATGCTCTCGCCTACGGCTGCCCAGCAAGCTGCGCTCAAGCAACTGGTGGCGCAGCAGCAGGACCCTAAGTCGTCGCACTACCACAAGTGGATCACCCCTGAGCAGGGAGCCGACCGCTTCGGTCTAAGCCAGGCTGACATCGCCAAGATTACGGCGTGGCTGAAATCACAGGGTTTCAGCATGATCAGCCCCGCGCGCGCGCGCAACTGGGTTACCTTTAGCGGCACCGCCGCCCAGGTGCAGAGCGCACTGGGAACCGAAATTCATCACTTCAATGTGAACGGGGAAATGCATATTGCTAACGCGAGCGCGCCGAGAATTCCGGCAGGGCTATCGGGAATAGTGACTGGCTTCCGTGGGTTGGACGACTTCCAGCCGAAGGCGCGAAACATCCGGCAGAATGCGAAAATTCGCTCCTTCTATAACGACGCACAGTTCGGCGATCTAGGCGCGCCCGGCGATTTCGCCACGATCTACGACATTAAGGCGCTCTACGACTTAGGGATCGACGGCACCGGACAAAAGCTGGCCGTCGCGGGCCGGACCGATATTTATCTGGCCGACCTAAACGATTTCCGCAGTGGTTTTGGTCTTACTCCGATCACTGGCTGTAGCACGGATGCGAACGGCGTTGTCATTTCGCCGTGCAACACGACCAACTTCCAGTACGTTCTGGACCCGAATACTAACGATCCCGGCGTTTCGCTCAATGATATAAGCGAAGCCGATTTGGATCTGGAGTGGTCCGGCGCCATCGCCCGTGGCGCACAGATTATTTACGTCAACTCGACGGACGTCTTCCTTTCCTATTACTACGCCATCGACAACGTCAGCACCCTGGGCGAATCGGTGATCAGTTTGAGCTATGGTCTCTGCGAATTCGATGACAACATTGCGGCTACCAAAGATGAAAACGAACTGACTATTGCGAATGCCGCAGGTATCACATTTTTGAATTCCACCGGCGATAGTGGAGCGGCCGAGTGCGATAATCCGCAAAACTCCAGCACAGGCAATTTGGCAGTGGGCGGGCTTGGCGTGAGCTATCCAGCGAGCAGCCCTGAAGTGACCGGTGTCGGTGGAACTGCCGTCTCCTATCCGAGCGGTTTCACGAGCAACTTTTGGGGCGTAACCAATGCTAGCGATGGCGGCACGGCGCAAAATCCCCCTCTTCCTGAGAACGCGTGGAACGATAACGTCGAACTGATCCCACTTATAAGCGGCAGCACTGCCTTGTCCAATCAGCAGACCTACGGCATTTCGTCCACAGGCGGCGGCCCCAGCAACTGCGCTACACAGAATTCGACGTTCACGACGTGCGTGGCAGGCTTTCCGCAGCCCGCATGGCAGACGGTAACCGTTCCCGGCCAAGCCAGTGCGCGGTTCTCCCCAGACATCTCTCTGACCGCCTCGCCAAATTTTCCCGGTTACATCTTTTGCACACCTCAAGGCGCTTGGGGCGGTACCGGTACGGCCAGCACTTGCGCCAGTGGCATCACCACCGCTATAGAGACTTACACGTCGATTGTCGGCGGTACCTCGGCGTCAACTCCTGTCTTTGCCGGCATCGTGGCGTTGCTCAATCAGTATGTGGTGCAAAACGGCTTCCAGAGTACCCCGGGACTCGGCAACATCAACCCCGCCTTGTACTACATCGCAACCTACAATCCCACTGCGATGAATCAGGTCACCACCGGTACCAATATCGTTTACTGTGAGTCGTGCACTCCCACTGGACAACCTACGGCTTTGGTATGCCCTGCCGGAACCAACAATGTGGGCTCCTTCGGATATGACGCGTCGGTGGCCGATGCGGCTACAGGCTATAACCTGGTTACGGGCTTGGGATCTGTGAACGCCAACACACTGGCAGTGGCATGGGGCGATTACTTAACTCCGAGTACGACTGCCATCACTCCCTCCTCGATCCAAATCTTCCAGGGCAATAGCGAAAACTTTAATGTTAAGGTGACGCCTGCGACCGCCACGGGCACCGTGAGCTTCTTTAACAATGGCTCGACGACCGCGCTGGGAACAGCGTCCATCTCGGCTGGAGCAGGCACATTCACCACGACGGCGCTTCCTGTCGGCACCAATTCCATTACGGCAACCTATAGTGGCATCCTTGCTCCTTCTTCGACCGCAGCGGCCACGACCGTAACGGTCCTTCAACCCTTCACTATCGCGGCCAGCGCAGCCAGCTACCCTGTACCTCAGGGGCAGAGTACGACGGCGACGGTTACCGTAACCCAGATCGGCGGATTCACCAGCTCCCTCACATTCACCTGTAGCGATCCCGCGCCGGAGTCGACTTGCATCGGCCCCGGTTCGACCAATGCCACATCGGTCAGCTTTACGATCAAGACCACGGCTCCGATTACCTCGAAGAATGAGCGGTCGAACGGCGGTGGGCGCTTGTTCTACGCCTTGTTCATGCCGGGGATGTTGGGGATTCTGCTCACGGCGCGATCTCGGAAACGCGCGGCACGGGGCATGCAACTGCTTGGGCTGATAATGGTCTTGGGTTTGTCGACGATGTGGCTAGGCTCTTGCGGTGGTAGTAGCAGCAGTTCAAACAAAGATCCTGGAACCACCAAGGGCACCTACACCATCACGGTCAACGCGACTACGGGCGGCACCAATGCAGCGACCGGCAGCACCACGTTCCAATTGGTCGTGCAGTAAGCATCCTGCGCCGTATGAATAATTCAAGGCGCTCCGATAATTCGGGGCGCCTTTTCTCTGTGTTGAAGCAGTTATGAAACCAAGGGGCCGCAGCCACACCGTGGCAGAAGACGCTAGGATCCCGCCCTGGCCAGAATCGATTCCACCTGCGCTTGCCATGCTTCCGACGACGTCGGACATGCAGGCTTAGGCGATCTTGTTGCCGCACTCGGGACAGAACTTCGTTCCAGCTTCGACTTTCGACCCGCAACGCGCGCATTCATTTTTCGGACGAAGCGACTTGCCACATTCTGGGCAGAACTTCGCGCCTTGCGTCCGCGCTCCGCATGCGGGACATAGCGCAGCCGCCTCGCTGGTCAAGTCGAGATCTTTGGTCAGATCCTGCGCACGGACCTTCTCTTCCATCTGATCGACGGTAGCCTGTGTTTGCTCGGAGGCGAGTTCGACTTCAAGATCGGGCGCGCACTCGTAGCACAGCGCTCGCTTCGAATTCCAGCAGGAACTTAAGCACACCCAGTGGGTGCACTTCGGGCACTGCCTGAAATTTGGCTTGGCTTCGTCGATGGCGGCGCGAAAAGCGTGGTCATGCGCCGGTCCTTGAATGGCGCGCTCGATCTCATAAGCCGAAGAACCAGCCTGTCCCAGAAACCCACCAAACAAGCTGCCCGCGGCCCGAAGCGCACTGGTCGCCATCCCTGTCGCCGACGCCTGAAACTCGGTTTCGAATCCATTGCCACAACGGTCGCAAAGAAACTCGAACTGAAATCCCTTGTCGGTCGATTTGTCGTTGTGATTGCGTGTGAACTGAATCAGGGTCATGCGTCCTCGGATGTCATGGTAACGATTTTTGGATATGTCTTCTGGAGTGCCTAGCCTTGTGGGGAGGGCCAGCGAAGCAGGATTCTAGCGGAAACGCCAAAGCCGCGTCCACATTGAAGTTCAGGCCGCCGATGCTCGCGGAGCTACGCATCGCCGGAATTGTGCAGGAGTGGTTCCGGCAAGCTTACGAAAGACTCGAGTGAGATGACTCTGATCGGCAAAGCCGCATTCGGCGGCGATGGCGGCGAGCGGCCACTCGGGATCGCGCAGCAGTTCGCAGGCGGCCCGCACCTGCAAGCGCTGCTGATATTCCCCCGGCGTACGATGTTCCACCGCGCGAAAGACGCGCGCCAGGTGCACTGGGTGGACTCCAGCTTCCGCTGCTAAATCGCGCATGCGGATGGGCTCTCGAAATCCCTCGTGTAGGCGCTCTTTCACCCACCCAAACCAGCGCGGAGTATGCCTTTCGGGAGACTGAAATCCGGCGATGGCTCCCAGCATATCAAGCACATAACTTTCCAGCACAAGAGGATCGGCGGTTTGCGTCTTGAATGCCGAGTAGAGTCGCAATCCCGGCCAGAGCATGGCTCCGGCGCCGCGATCAAAGGTTGTGTGCTGAGGAAGCCGCACTCCCAACTGCCACAAGTTTTCTTCGCGCAGTTCGATGGTGAAAAATGCTGCGCCCGCCGGCCCAATCACCGTGGAGTGCTTGATCCCCGCCGGATTGAATACTGCGGTGAAGGGCCGCAACTCGTCGAGCTTGCGATCTCCTTCCAGATAGTCGCCGCCCAGCACAACCGTGACGTAAGCCAGTTCGTGCTCATGGCGCGGCACGCTGCGCGAGCAGGGCTGCCGCAACTCCGAGAGCAGCACATCGTCGGTGCGCAGGCGAGCCTGCACTGGAGAATAAAATTCTCCTCCGCGCAGCAGCTTACCGGGATCGTGGCCGTCGGGCATGGTGAAACAGTCTGGCGTTGTTCAGCCTACCGCTAATCAGACTGGTACCCATGGAAATTGTCATCATCACGAAATGTTTAATTTGTTCAAGACGGCGGGCGGCGGGAAGCTTAAGCTATCCTCGACTTACAAGGGAGACTCGCATGAAACGCAATCTCTGCTCGTTGATCGCCACATTAACGATCGCCGCATTCTGCGTGGTATTGTTGGCCGCCGCGCCCCAGCCAAATGACAATGACAAAGAGAAAAATCCCAAGCCGCAGTATGACGCCAAGGGCCAGCTTCTGCGTCCCGCCGACTATCGCGACTGGATGTTTCTCTCCGCCGGATACGGCATGAACTACAGCCCCAGTCCCGGCAGTCATGAAATGTTTACCAACGTCTTCGTGCAGCGCTGGGCCTACGACGAATTTCTGAAGAGCGGCAAGTGGCCGGAGCAGACTGCCTTCGTCATCGACGAGCGCGACGCCCAGAGCAAAGGCTCCATCAACAAGACGGGACATTTTCAGACCGACCTGATGGGACTCGCCGTCGAGGTGAAAGACTCCGCGCACAATCCCGACAAGTGGGCCTACTACGGCTTCGACGCCGACGGCCAGACCGCCGAAGCCATGCCCCACGGCAACGGATGTTTCGCCTGTCACGATGCCCACGCCGCGGTCGAGCACAGCTTTGTGCAGTTCTATCCCACGCTGAAGCCGGTGGCGAAAAAGTTCGGAGTGTACAACGAGTCGCGCGAACAGGTACAAGACGTGAAGTAAAGGAACGCTCCGCATAGTCTCAGATTGAGCAGACCGGTGTGTCGACGTGAACCTCTTTCAGCGAAATGCCTCTGCGCTCACGGTACAGCCAACGCATTGACTGTGGTGCAGGTCTTGCAACTCGCGTTCGGCATCGATTTTCAGCCGAGCCGCCTCCGAACGCGCTCCCGTCCGGTCGAGCACGCGGGAATAGGCAATCTCCGCGGTCAAAAAACGCTCATTCTGCCGCCCCAGCGTACGCTCAAGAACAGCGAGGCCGTTTCGTATATCCGCCAGCCCACCGGTCAACTCGCCTCCTTGCGCCTTCGTGTTGCCCAGCAGCACGTAACCCCATCCTGTATACGGATGCTCCTCACCATGCCGCCTCCTCCACAAATCAAGCGAGTATTGATATGCAGATGCGGCGGCTATAGCATCGCTCTTGAGCAGGGCAAGCCAACCCTGCATCGAGGAAATAGCCGCGCGGTTATCGTCATCAAGGTCGCTCGCCAATTGCGCTTCTTTTCGGGCGCGCTCCAAATACTTTCTACCCCGTCGAATCCGTTCCTGACTGAAGGCGAGACCGGCGAGATCGCTACAGGCAACTGCAATGCCTGGGTGGTCATTCGTCTTTTCGTAGACGTGAAGAGCCTTCTCTCTGATTCGGCCTGCGGCTAGGGGTTGACCCATGGCAAGCAGCAGTCCTCCAAAGTTGTCCAAGGCCATTCCGTATTCCCTGGTATGGTCTGGGGAACGCTCCAATATCCGAATCGACTCTTCAAAGGCATGTTGTGCGTAGATAAAGTTTCCCTTGTCCTTGTAGGTGAGCCCCAGGATGTTCCAGGCCAGGCCTGTCTCAGGAGCGTCCAGAGATTTGGAATCGAGAAGTGCCCGGAGAGCGGCAATTGCCTGCTCCGCACGGCCGTCTCGCTCCATCGCTAACGCTTGCATAAGCTGTTCCCGTGGACCTGCCTGAGCGGAAAACAAAGGAGCAACCAGCAGAATCAAGACCAAAGGATACACTCGGATGGTTCGCATGCGTCCCCCTGTGGAGTTGTGAAGAGACACCACGGCGCAAACCGGAGAGTCTTCAATTGTCGGGATTGACTTCGAGGTCCGTATGGAACTAATTGCCCAACGCGAGGCTGCGGTTGGACTTCAGGGTCCGAATTCTCTACGAGTTTCTAAAGGGGAGGACCAAAGCTTAGTTAGAGTGACAGAACCCTTGCCCAGAGTCCAATTTAAATAATCTATCTTAGAAATGAATGGAACAGGGTTCGTGTGGGGCGGATGCTCTTGTCCGCCGCCTTTGACGTTGATGTTGACTTTGATCTTTGAAGCCGTGGCCGAGACTTTGCAGTCGGGGTTTCCAAGACGAACGGGAAGGGCACGGCTTCCAGTCGTGCCGCACAAGCCGATAAAGAGTGTGGCTTTAGCCACTGAGGTTTGCCGGAAAGAGCGCACCACAACGGCTCAAAGTCGCATCCTCCTGGACTTCTTTCGGAACAAGATGAACTCACACTCTTCTCGGGTTTTCATCCCTCACATTGACGACTAGAATACTAGTTCCACTGTTCTCCCTCCCCGTCGAGCGTCCAAACGCCGTATTCCGTTGTACCGGGCCCGAGGGATCTTATGTATTCACATTGTTCGAGGAGTGATTCTGGGTTTAGCATCTCGAATTGCAGTCGACCAAAGTCTCCGGGCGGAAGATGGCATAAGAAGCCGCCTTTTTTGAGGATGGCTACAGCTTCACCCTTCGTTTTGTCGAGGGCATCTTCCAACGACCCTTCCGAAGTCCAGCCAGAGCGTTCGAAAGCCCTAATAACCTCGCTCATATTCAGAAAGGTTCGGAAGCTCTTAGCACCAATCGCCAATTCGATGCAAGTACGATCATCGAAGGGGAAGATCGAAAAAGGGGCAAGATTAGGGGCGAACGTAATAATCTCCATGCTACTCATAACCGATATTTTGTCACTTCCCCATTCTTCGCCGGTGAGTCGGTGAACTTCTTCCATCTTGGGACTCTCCGTTTTTAAATCGCCTAGCTTCCGGAAATCTACGCACTCCACGTAGCAGTGCGGCGCAACCAATCGAGAACTCCACCCCTTGTTTCCGCATTCTTCCAACAGATCTTTGAGTTCAGCCAGATGGTTCTTTGGATGTAGAGGCATCGAGGCGATCTTTACTTGCCTCCCGTCAATTAGCCCGAACCCCGTATCGAGAATTCCCGCAGCACGTTTCAACTGATTCTTTTGTCGAATCTTCCGGCTAGATTTTGTCTTTCCACTCTTGACCTCAATGAGCTCAACTCCTCCGTCTTCGTCTACGGCCGTGATGTCGCCAATCGCGATGCAGTTCGTGATCGCGTTAATTATCGCTCTGCGGGAAGCCTGATAGAAAATAGAACTCCATTCGTTTAGTTCTGCAACTATGCCCTCGGCCAAGATCACCTGTTTCACCGGGTGTTCGGAGAGGATCCGAGGAACGGAACGGTCGTACCGAAACTCTCGCCACGCGATCCCGTCACCAATTTGACGGACAGCGTTTGAGATGAGCCGATGATGAAAAATCTGTGAATCGACGAACTCTCGCTCTGCAGAGTCGGTGGACTGGTTCGCCTTGTAGTGCTTTATTGCCTGTTCCTGTACAGCCAATTCCTGAAGCAATTGCATTTGTAGCTGTGCTATGGCGGTCGCATTGTTGCGACGTTTACGACTAACATAAAGATAATCCTCAAGAATGTCGGGATACTCGCTTAGCGAAAGCCTAATTGCACCTGTGATCTTGCTCTGCCGATTTTCGCTGGGCTCACTCAGTCGCCAACTGAAAGCTCGTCGATACTTATTCCGAAGACGGGAGCCTTCTTGCTCGATAGGAGTTTCTCGGTGGGCCATATCGTTCCTAGATCAAATCAGTCTTGAATGTCATTATAGAGATGACATCGTCCACTTTTCACTATGGGTAAGATCCACGTTCTTTCCGAAACCGTTGCCAATCAGATTGCTGCCGGCGAGGTGGTGGAGCGGCCTGCTTCGGTGGTTAAGGAGATGCTGGAGAACTCTCTGGACGCGGGCGCGACGCGCATCAAGATCAGCGTGGAGGCGGGCGGCAAGCGGCTTATCCAGATCACCGACAACGGATGCGGCATGGTGCGCGACGACGCCATGCTGGCCTTTGAGCGCCATGCGACTTCGAAGATCAAGGATGCCGAAGACCTGCTAAGCGTGGCTACCCTGGGATTTCGCGGTGAGGCGCTGCCCTCGATTGCGTCGGTGTCGCGGCTGCGACTGGAGACGCGGGCCGAGGACGATTCCGCTGGAACGGTCATCGAGATCAACGGCGGCAAGATTGCCCGCGTTGAGGAGGCGGGCCTGCCGCAGGGGACGTCGATCACGGTGCGCGATTTGTTCTTCAACGTTCCGGCGCGCAAGAAGTTTTTGAAATCGGAGTCGACGGAGTTGTCACACATCGCGTCGCTGGTCACGCATTATGCGCTGGCGCATCCGGAAAAGCATTTCGAGTTGCACTCTGCGACGAATGCCATGCTGGTCGCACCTCCGGTCGCGGGATACAGCGAGCGCGTCTATCAGGTCTTCGGCAAAGAGACACTCGATCAATTGATTCCGGTGGCCGCGCGGCAGTCACTGGAGCGTGTGGGATTGCCGCAGCCTCCGCCGTGGCGGCGCAAGGATAAAGATAAAGAAGACGACGAAGAGAGCGCCGCGCCGCACGAGCCGGGCGAAATGCGCGTCCACGGATTCGTCTCCAAGCCCGAGATTCAGAAGCTGAATCGCAACTCGATCTATGTTTTCGTGAACGGACGCCTCATTCGTGACCGGCTGGTTCAGCACGCGCTGACCGAAGCTTACCGCAACATAATCCCCCCGACGGTTTTTCCTGTGGTGCTTCTGTTTCTCGAGATGCCGGCGGGTGAAGTTGATGTGAATGTGCATCCCTCGAAGACTGAAGTTCGCTTCCGCCAGCAGACCGTGATGCACGATTTCGTCCGCGACACGGTGCGAGCCGCGCTGATGAAGGCGCGTCCGGTGCCGCAGTTCATGACGGAGATTCGCGCCCACGCCACGGCCAGTGCGGGCTTAGCGACTCCAAGTCTGACGCCGGGTGTGCAGGACTTTGATCCTTCTTCTGCCGCTGATCCGAGCCAGGCGACAGAATTCCCACGTCTCGCAGAAGACGCGAGACCCTTCGACAAGCTCAGGGCAGGCTATGGGGCACCCTATGATTCTGCTGTTGGCGGAGGATTCACACTGCAGGCTCCAGTCGCGCCGCCTATCTCAGCGCGATTTCAGTTCGAAGGTGGAATCGCCGTCGAAGCCAATGCCGGCATTCCTGTAGCGCGCGGACTAGAGTCACTCGCAATCTCGCAAGCCGTTCCCGACAACGGCTGCGCACCCGCCCTGGATGCGACACAAGAAGAGCTGAGCGGCGAAGATTCCACACTGGCGTCGTTGAGCACGCTGAAGCCGCTCGGGCAGATTCGCAACTCGTTCATCCTGGCGGTCAACGAAGACGGATTATGGATCGTCGATCAGCATGTGGCCCACGAGCGCGTACTGTTCGAGCGGGTACTCAAGCAACGTGCCGCGCAGAGAGTCGAGAGCCAACGCTTGCTGATGCCGATCGTGTTGGAACTTTCTCCCGCGCAGCAGGCGGTGTTCGCGGAGATCGCCGACGAACTTCAGCACAACGGATTTGAAGCCGAACCCTTCGGCGCGCGCAGCGTCGCTGTGAAAGTCGCTCCCGCGGGAGTCGATGCAGCTGCCGTCGAGCACATGCTGCACGAACTGC
>WNFI01305458.1_pt1 | contig 13441 bp, 13 predicted proteins | sample 5400471 | NCBI WGS metagenome assembly WNFI01 (sample SAMN13153348, study PRJNA577476) | soil metagenome | isolation source: 100 cm saprolite on Douglas fir-dominated hillslope | place: USA:California | collected 2013-09-17 | reverse complement strand
GCGCTCATCCCGGGGATGTCGCGCTCGGGTTCGACGATTTCGATGGCGATGCTGCTGGGGATGAGCCGCGAGTCGGCGGCGCGCTTTTCGTTTCTGCTCGGCATTCCCGCCATTGCCGCTGCGGCCGCCAAGGAAGGCGTGCACATCCTCAAGACCGGCGTGACGGCGCACGACGCGGAGCTGTTTGCCATCGGCATGCTCACCTCCGCGGTGGTGGGGTTCCTCACGATTAAATTCTTCCTGAAATACCTGACCGGACACTCGCTGAACGTCTTCGGGTACTACCGCCTGGCGCTCGCCGCTGTCACGGTCGTCTGGCTCTTCACGCGTTGAGCCCCATGCAATGGCTGCGGCGGAGTTTCATCGCCGGGTTCTTCGTCACCGTTCCTCTGTTCATCTCGGTCGCGGCGCTGCTCTGGCTGTTCCGGCTCGTCGACGGGTTCATGAGCCCGTTCTACGTGAAGTACCTCGGCCGCGCCCTGCCCGGTCTCGGCATCGCAACGACGGCGCTGGCCATCGTGATCGTCGGGGCCGTCGCGACCAACGTGGTGGGGAAGCGGCTGCTGCAGCGCGCCGAATGGCTCCTGCTGCACGTCCCGCTCTTCCGCAGTGTCTATGCGCCAGTGAAGCAGCTGGTCGTCGCGTTTTCACCGGACAACGAGCACGGCTTCAAGCGGGTCGTGCTGATCGAGGACACCGCGAAGGGGTTCGTGCTCGGGTTCCTGACGCGCGAATTCACCATCGACCGCGGGCAGGGCCCCGAAGCGCTGGTCGCGGTCTACGTGCCGACGAACCACCTCTACCTTGGCGACATCGTCATCTGCCCGCGGGACCGCGCGTCGTACCCCGACATCACGGTCGAGCAGGGTATCCGGATTTTCCTGACCGGCGGGATGGCTCTGGCCGGGCGCATCCGCGTGCGCCGGGGCGACGATCGGGTCGGCGATTTCCGGGTATAATTCGGTGTTTTGACTCTACGCAAAGGACGGCAATGATCGCAAAGTTCCGAGCCCTCGTGTTCCTAGTGGTTTTGCTGCTGCCGCTGGGACTTCCCGTGCTCGCCCGCGCCCAGGCGCCGGCACCGGCGCCGGCCGTGCAAGCGCCTGCCCACGCCGGGGGTGAGGCGAATCTCGTTCTCCCGGATCTGAGTACGCAATCCTTCCAAGGCATCAACGCCCGGACGCTGCTGATGGGCGGCCTCCTCGTGTGCGTCCTCGGCCTCGCGTTCGGCATGACGATCTTCTACCGCCTGAAGAACCTGCCCGTGCATCCCTCGATGCTCGAGGTCTCGGAGCTGATTTACGAGACGTGCAAGACCTACCTGATTACGCAGGGAAAGTTCATCCTCCTCCTCGAGGTGTTCATCGGCGTGATCATGATCTTCTACTTCGGGGTGCTGCAGCACTTCTCCCCGATGAAAGTGGCAATCATCCTGCTGTTTAGCCTGATCGGCATCGGCGGGAGCTACGGCGTCGCCTGGTTCGGCATCCGGGTGAACACGTTCGCGAACTCGCGCGCAGCGTTCGCGGGCCTCAAGGGGCTGCCGTATCCGATTTACGCGATTCCGCTGCAGTCGGGCATGAGCATCGGGATGCTGCTGATCAGCGTCGAGCTGTTCATGATGCTCTGCATCCTGCTCTTCATTCCGGGCGACTACGCGGGATCCTGCTTCATCGGCTTTGCCATCGGCGAGTCGCTCGGCGCCGCCGCGCTCCGCATCGCCGGCGGCATCTTCACCAAGATCGCCGACATCGGCGCCGACCTGATGAAGATTGTCTTCAACATCAAGGAGGATGACGCGCGCAATCCCGGCGTCATCGCCGACTGCACCGGCGACAACGCGGGGGACTCGGTCGGCCCCAGCGCGGACGGGTTCGAGACCTACGGCGTCACCGGCGTCGCGCTCATTTCGTTCATCCTCGTCGCGGTGCACGATCCGGCCGTCCAGGTCCAGCTGCTCGTCTGGATCTTCGTCATGCGCGTGATGATGGTGATCACGAGCGGCGCCTCCTATCTGATTAACGAAGTCATCTCGAAAGCGCAGTACAGCACGGCACCGACGATGAACTTCGAGGCGCCGTTGACGCGGCTGGTGTGGCTGACCTCGATCCTCTCGGTGGTCGTGACCTACATCGCGTCGTACCTGCTGATTCCGAACATCGGCGGCGATCCGACCCTGTGGTGGAAGTTGTCGACGGTCATCACGTGCGGCACGCTGGCGGGAGCCATCATCCCCGAGCTCGTCAAGATCTTCACCTCGGTGGAGTCGTCGCACGTCAAGGAAGTCGTGACCTCGTCCCGCGAAGGGGGCGCATCGCTGAACATTCTCTCCGGGCTCGTCGCCGGCAACTTCAGCGCCTACTGGCTCGGGATCGTGATCATGGGGCTGATGTCGGTCGCGTACGTCGTCAGCCGCTACGGCCTTGGCGGCTACCCGGAAGGCACGCTGATGATCGCGCCGGCCGTCTTCGCGTTCGGCCTCGTGGCGTTCGGCTTCCTCGGAATGGGCCCGGTGACCATCGCGGTCGACTCCTACGGCCCGGTGACCGACAACGCGCAGTCGGTGTTCGAGCTCTCGGTCATCGAGTCGCTGCCCAACATCAAGTCGGAGCTCAAGAAGGACTACGGGTTCAACGTCAACTTCGAGCGCGCGAAGCACCTCCTCGAGGAGAACGACGGCGCCGGCAACACCTTCAAGGCGACGGCCAAGCCGGTGCTCATCGGCACGGCAGTGGTCGGCGCGACGACCATGATCTTCTCGATCATCGTGGTGCTGACGCACGGGCTGACCGAAAACATCCAGAAGCTGTCGATCCTCCACCCGCCCTTCCTGCTCGGCCTCATCACTGGCGGCTGCATGATCTACTGGTTCACCGGCGCCTCGATCCAGGCGGTGACGACGGGCGCCTACCGCGCGGTCGAGTTCATCAAGGCGAACATCAATCTGACGAGCGTCGAGAAGGCCTCGGTGGCCGACTCGAAGAAGGTCGTCGAGATCTGCACGCAATACGCGCAGAAGGGAATGTTCAACATCTTCCTCGCGGTCTTCTTCGCGACGCTGGGGTTCGCCTTCCTCGAGCCTTATTTCTTCATCGGCTACCTCATCTCGATCGCACTGTTCGGGCTGTTTCAGGCGATTTTCATGGCCAACGCGGGGGGCGCCTGGGACAACGCCAAGAAAATCGTCGAGGTCGAGCTCAAACAAAAAGGGACGCCGCTGCACGCGGCGACCGTGGTTGGGGATACAGTTGGAGATCCATTCAAGGACACCTCGTCGGTGGCGTTGAACCCGATCATCAAGTTCACGACGCTTTTCGGGCTGCTCGCGGTGGAATTGGGCGTGCAACTGGCCCGGGATTACGGATCCGGCATGAGCCACCTGCTGTCGGGGGCCTTCGTGCTCGGATCGATGATTTTCGTGTGGCGGTCGTTTTACGGGATGCGGATCAAGGCGGGCGGGTGAAACAGGCCCAAAAGGGCGCAGAGCGGGCGAACGGATTCGAGAAACCGGTGTCTAAATATTGCAGGGGCTTCGTTGACACCTGTTTTTCCCAATGACTATAATCCGCGTTCTCGTACCGCCGTTGATGGGTTAGGAGGGCTGAGCCGTGCCGCGTGACATGTTCGGCGACGTGGTGGATCCGTCGATAAAATTGGGATCCCAGAAGTGGTATACGGTTCCGCTGTCGATTGCGGCGCACGTGTTCGTATTTGCCGCGGTCATCATCATTCCGTTGATGGCGACCGACGTTCTGCCGTCACCGCCGATGATGATGGCGTTCGCCGCGGCGCCGCCGCCGCCGCCCCCGCCACCCCCGCCGCCGCCGGCGCCCGCGGTTGCGCAGCCCAAGGTGCAGCCGGTGGTGACCAACCCGAATGCGGCGCCCATCGAGGCGCCGAAGGAAATCAAACCGGAAGTCGCGGTGCCCAGCGTCGGCGTGGGTGTGCCGGGCGGTGTCGAAGGCGGCGTGCCCGGTGGCGTCGTCGGTGGCGTGGTCGGCGGCCTGCCGCAGGCGCCGCCCCCGCCACCGCCTCCCTCGGCTCCTATTCGCGTCGGCGGCAACATCAAAACGCCGACCAAGACCAAGGACGCCAAGCCCATTTACCCGCCGATCGCGCAGTCGGCGCGGGTCCAGGGCGTCGTCATCATCGAAGCGACCATCGGCCCGGACGGACGGGTCAAGGACGCGAAAGTTCTCCGTTCGATCCCGCTACTGGACTCGGCGGCGCTCGACGCGGTGAAGCAGTGGGTGTTCACGCCGACGCTGCTGAATGGCGTGCCGGTGCCGGTCATCATGACCGTCACGGTGAACTTCACGTTGCAATAGGGGCGGCAACAGGGACGGCAACAATCATCGGAGGCTCTCTTTTTGGAGAGGATGCGGAATGAATTTCATTGAGATGTGGGGACAGATGGGACCGATGGCCAAGGGCATCGGCGTGGTGCTGGTCATCATGTCGATGATCTCTTTTGGCGTCGCGATTGAGCGCATTTATACGTTCATGCAGGCCCGCAAGCAGTCGAAGCTGTACGCGCCGCAGGTGGCGAAGCACCTGAAGGAAGGCCGGCTGAAGGACGCGATCGCAATCTCGTCCTCGAAGAATTACCGCTACAGCCACCTGGCGAAGGTCGTCCTCGCCGGGCTGCAGGAGTACCAGTTCCAGCAGGAAGCCGGCGGCAACCTCAGCCGCGAAGACCTCGTCGACACCGTCCGCCGCGCCATCCAGCGTGCGTCCGCACTCACCGCGAACGACCTCAAGAAGGGCGTCGCCGCCCTCGCGACTATCGGCGCGACCGCGCCGTTCGTCGGACTGCTCGGCACGGTCATCGGCATCATCACGGCGTTCCAGGGCATCGCGGCGACCGGGTCGGGCGGCCTCGGCGCCGTCTCGGCCGGTATCTCGGAAGCGCTGGTCGAGACCGCGCTCGGGCTCGTCGTCGCGATTCCGGCGGTGTGGTTCTACAACTACCTCACCGGCCGCATCGAGTACTTCAACGTCGAAATGGATAACTCCTCGTCGGAGCTCGTCGACTACTTCATCAAGAAGACGGCGTAGTCGCAATTTTGAACGCATTCGACGTTCAGCGTTTTAGCGGAGTAACCCTATGGCAATGGACCTCGGATCCAAGGGATCCGTCAAGTCGGACATCAACGTCACGCCGCTGGTCGACGTCATGCTGGTGCTGCTCATCATCATGATGCTGATCGCGCCGATGCTTCAGCAGGGCGTGGCCGTCACGATGCCGGAGGCGGCCAACACCGGCGACAAGCCCGATACGCAGGACCAGACCGTCGTCGCGATCGACTCGCGCGGCGCGTTCTATGTCAATGCGATCCCCGTCGCCCCGGACGACCTGATCCCGCGGATCCGGCGCGTCCTCGAGGACAAGAAGGAAAAGATCGTCTACCTCAAGGGTGACAAGGACGCGAAGTACGCGGCGATCATGGACGCCATGGATGCGTTCCGGAAGGCGCAGATCGAGAACATCGCGCTCATCACCGAGCGCAAGAACAAGCCCACCGGTGCGGGGGGAGGCCATTAATGCGGCACGCGCACAAGCACCACGGCGCGGAACGGGTCGTGACGGGCACGATCCCGCACGCCAGCGCCGACATGAACGTCACGCCCCTCATCGACGTGCTCCTCGTCCTGCTCATCATCTTCATGGCGGCCCTGCCGTTGACCCAGAAGGGGGTCGACGTCAACCTGCCGCTCGAGACCGAGCAGAAGGCGCAGAACAACCCGAACGACAACCAGATCGTCCTCGAGTACGGGGCCGACCGGTCGATCGCGGTGAACCACCAGCCGATTCCCCTCGAGCAGCTCGAGTCACGCCTCCGGGACGTCTTCGAGACGCGTAAGGAAAAGACGATGTTCATCGTCGGCGACCCGTCGCTGCGCTACGGCGACATCGTCGCGGTCATCGACGCGGCCAAGGGGGCCGGGGTCGAGAAGGTCGGCATCGTCACCATGGGGATGCGGAACGAGGCCGCCGGCACGGCCGCTCCGGCCAAGACCGGGGGCTAGTCATTGCAGATTGGCGATTGGCGATTGGCGATTCACGGATTGTCGATTGAGGATTGCTGATTGACGGATTGCGGATTGTTGATCAAGTGAAGGCCGCTCAACAGGGCGGCCTTTCTTGTTGCATGGGGCAAAAAAAGGGCGGCGCTCCGCGCGCCCCCCCATTCGGCAATCGCCAATCCTTCAATCAGCAATTCTTCAATCAGCAATCCTCAATCGACAATCCGCGAATCGGCAATCGCCAATCGCGAATCGCCAATCGTTACCCTTTGCCCGTTTGCTTGCGCTTCTGGGCGTCGATGACCTTGTTGCGGAGCTTGTCGGCCTCCTCGAGGAGCCGCTTCTGGGCCGCCGGGTCCTTCTCGACGTTCGCCTGCAGGCGGAGCAGGATGTTCTTGTAGGTCATCGCCTCCATGTAATCCGGGTTGAGGCTGAGCGCCTTGTCTTCCATGGCGAGCCCCTTCTGGATGTAGTCCTTCTTCTCCGACGTCGACAGACGGAAGTCGCCGCGGGTCTTGTCCCAGTAGAAGACGGCGACGCGGTGGTACCCCTCCGGATTGTTCGGCTCGAGCGCGGCGGCCTGCTCCAGGGCGGCGATCGTCTTGGGGAAGTCCCCCTGACGATTGTAGTAGGCCGCCTTGCCCGCCAGAACCGACGGATCGTTCTAGGCCGCCGCCAGGTACTCCAGGGACGACTTCTTCCACGCCTTGTCGGTGTTCTTGTCCGCGGCCTTGCGATAGTTCGCGATGGCTTTCTGAATGTACGCGTCGTTGGTGGGGTCCCCCTGCTTGGCGGGCTTGTAGAGCTGGTCGTAGCTGTTGCCGAGGAAGAAATAAGCGGTGGCCAGCTTGGGATACTTGTCGAAGACGTCGTCGTGGCTGACGACGACCTCGTACTTCTCGGCCGCCTTTTTCCAGTCCTTCTGGGCATACAGCAGATTGCCGTCCTTGAAATTCTTGACCGCGCTTATCGTGGACCAGGAATACTTGCCGCAGCCCGCCGCCGCCATGCTGAGCCCAAAAACCAGGGCCATGGACGCCACGGAAGCCGCGCGAAATCGGATGGTCATGCTCTCCCCTTCTCGCGCCGATTACAATGAAACAAGGGGTCAGTATATTGGCGCCCCAACGGGCCGTCAACCGACCCCGAAATCCTCTTAACTATTTAGACACCAGCAATCATGATCCGGTTCGAGGACCTCATAGAAAAGGTCCGGGCGACAAATCCAGACGCGGACGTCGAGCTCCTTAGGAGAGCCTACGTATTCTCCGCCTACGAGCACAAGGGACAGGTGCGCCATTCCGGGGAGCCGTATCTCGTCCACCCGCTCGAAGTCGCCGACATGCTGGCGGACATGAAGCTGGACGTCGTCGCGGTCGCGGCCGGGCTGCTGCACGACATCGTCGAGGACACGCAGACCTCGATCGAGCGGATCAAGGAGCTGTTCGGCGCCGACATCGCGCATGTGGTCGAAGGGGTGACCAAGCTGGGCGCCATCCCGTTCTCGTCGAGCGAGGAGCGGCAGGCCGAGAATTTCCGCAAGATGCTGCTCGCGATGGTCGACGACATCCGGGTCATCCTGGTGAAGCTGGCGGACCGGCTCCACAACATGCGGACGCTGCACCACCTGCCCGAAGAGCGCCGCGTGAAGATCGCCCAGGAGACGCGCGACATCTACGCGCCGATCGCCAACCGGCTGGGCATGAGCAAGCTCAAGAACGAGCTCGAGGAGCTGTCGTTCAAATACCTCGAGGGGAAGTCCTACGAGGCCTTGCGCCAGCAGGTCGAAGGGCGCCGCCGCGCCACGGAAGGGCTGATTGAGGAGCTGAAGAAGACGGTGTCGGCCAAGCTGGCCGACGCACAGGTGCCCATCATCCACATCGACGGCCGCATCAAGCGCCTGTTCAGCATCCATCAGAAGCTGAAGAAGCAGAAGATCGATCTGGACCAGGTCTACGACTTCATGGCGCTGCGGATCATCACCAACTCGATCAAGGACTGCTACGCCGCACTCGGCATCATCCACCAGACGTGGTCGCCGGTGCCCGGCCGCATCAAGGACTTCATCGCGATGCCGCGGCCCAATGGATACCAGTCGCTCCACACCTCAGTGGTGAGCGATCGCGGCTTTCCGTTCGAGGTGCAGATCCGGACCGCCGAGATGCACCGCGTCGCCGAAGAAGGGATCGCGGCGCACTGGAAGTACAAGGAAGGGCGGCTCGGCGCGGACCGCGACGAGCAATATTTCATCTGGCTGCGGCAGCTGCTCGAGTTCCAGCAGGAGGTGCGCGACCCGCAGGAGTTCCTGCAGAACCTGAAGATCGAGCTCTATCCGGAAGAGGTCTACATCTTCACGCCGAAGGGGGAAGTGAAAGCGCTGCCGCGCGATGCCACGCCGGTCGACTTCGCCTACGCCATCCACACCGACGTCGGGCACCAGTGCACCGGCGCGCGCGTCAACGGCAAGATGGTGCCGCTGCGGACGCGCCTTCGCAACGGCGACATCGTCCAGGTGATCACGACGCCGGGCCACCATCCCAGCCGCGACTGGCTGAACATCGCGGTCACCTCGCGTGCGCGCAACAAGATCAAGCATTATATCCACGCCGAAGAGAAGGAACGCAGCCTCGACCTGGGACGCAAGGTCTTCGAGAAGGAAGCGCGGCGTTACGGCCTCAACCTCAAGTCGTTGACCGAAGGCCCGGCCTTCGCCGCGGTGCTCACGGAATACGGGTTCGGGAAGGCCGAGGAGCTGTTCACCGCGCTCGGCTACGGGAAGGTGGCGGTCAAGAGCGTTCTGGCGAAGCTGGTGCCGAACGAGGAGCTCAAGGAAGCGCCCGAGAGCGGCCTCGCGTCGGTGGTCCGCCGCGTGCTCGGTCCGGCGGAAGACAAGATCAAGGTGCGCGGCTTCGATGACCTGATGGTGTTCCGCGCCCGCTGCTGCAATCCGATCCGCGGCGAGAAAATCATCGGTTACATCACACGCGGCAAGGGGGTGTCGGTGCACTCAGCGGTCTGCACCAACGTCATCAACCTCCTCTACGATCCGGAGCGGAAGATCGACGTGGAGTGGGACAAGGGCTCGGACGCCCTGCCGTACACGGTGCGCCTCAGCCTGCAGGTGGAGGATCGGAAGGGGATTCTCGCGGACGTGACGTCCAAGATCGCCGGTATCAACACGAACATCCGTAACGTCGAAGCCACGTCGGACGCCGACTCGCGCGGCCGCATCGACATGACGGTCGAGATCAGCGACCTCAAGCACCTGCAGAAGGTGGTCAAGGCGCTCCGCAGCGTGGACGGCGTCGTCGATGTCGAGCGTGCCTCGCGCTGAGACGGCCTGGGCGAGGCTCGTCTAAAGCGACGCGATCACCTGGATCTCGACGCGGCAGTCTTTCGGAAGCCGCGCGACCTGGACGGTCGCACGCGCCGGCGCCGGCGCGGTGAAGTAGCTGGCGTAAATCTCGTTCATCTTGGCGAAGTCGTTCATGTCCATCAGATAGACGGTGGCGCTGAGGACCCCGTCGAACGACGTGCCCCCCGCCTTCAGGATCTCCCCGATGTTCTGGAACACCTGCCGCGTTTGCGGCTCGATGCCCCCGGTAACCAGGTCGCCGCTGGCCGGGTCGATCGGAATCTGACCCGAGAGAAAGAGCAGGTTGCCTGCCCGGATGGCTTGGGAATAGGGCCCGATGGCCGCCGGAGCGGACGGGGTGGTAACGGCCTGGCGCATGGCCTATGCGGCCTTGACGACCTTGCCGGAGCGCAGGCAGCGCGTGCAGACCCGGAGGCGGCGGATCCCGCCATTCACCATCGCGCGGACCCGCTGCAGGTTCGGTTCGAACCGCCGGGGTGTCACATTGTGCGCGTGGCTGATGTTCCGGCCGACCACCGGCCCTTTGTTGCAGAGTTCGCAGCGCTTCGCCATGTTTCCAGCTCCAGATCAGGTAGAAACCCTAATTATAACACGGCTCTGGGTTTGTCGTCCTGGATGTATAATTCCGCCATACTCCCCTGAAATCGCGAGGTAAACGGTGGATAGCACGCCAACCGAGTACTTCAAGGACCTGGTCGAGACGGCGCTGTCGCGCCAGCAGCTCCGCGCGAACGACCTGACGTCCTACTACCTGGTCGACCTCCTCTGCCGCTTCGTGCGACCCGACCGGCGCATCCCCTTCAGCGACGATTCCAATGAACCCCTGGCGCTACGCCTCGGCCGGGCGCTCGGCAGCGACGGTCTCGAGCAGCGGGCCCGCCTGCGAAATCTTGGGGATTTCTCGTTATTCATGTCCGGCTTTTTCCCGGACAGCTTCCACCGGAAAGTCGTGGACGTGGATTACTACGTCTCCATGGGAGCGTATGCCTACGGGTCGCTGAGCCGTCGCGACGCTGATGCCTTTGGGGAAGTGTTTGCGGAGCTCGCCAGGAAATTCGTGGCGTATATGGATGTCCTGTCGGAGGTAAGCGAGCAGTCGGGCATCCGGTCGAGCATGGATGTATTGCGGCTGTACGAGAAATGGCTCAGAACGGGTAGTCCACGTGACGGACAGCGCCTGATCGACCGGGGTATCCGGTAATAGGCTAAACTGCAGGGCTTAATAACTGGCAAATCAATTGCATGAGGGCTCCCGACTTGCGGTCGGAGAGTAGCGACGGAAAGGACGGACTCATATGAGCGGTCAACAGGCGGCCAAGGACAACATGAAGCGCGGGCGGTACGACGAGCTGAAAGGCATCCTCGAAGAGCGCCGCCGCGAGATTATGAACGAGGTCCAGGGCCGGATGCGCGACGTGCGCACGGAAGGAGCCGGCAGCGCTGTGCAGGGCGTCCTCGACGCCGCGGAGAGCTCCGAGCTGGACATCCAGGACGAGATCGAGTTCGCCCTCATCCAGATGAAGGCGGAAACGCTCAGCAAAATTGACGAGGCGCTTCGTCGTCTCGAAGAGGCGACTTACGGCTATTGCTTCGAGTGCGGCGAGGAAATCAGCGAGCGCCGGCTCCGGGCGCTGCCCTTCGCGGTCCGGTGCAAGGATTGCGAGGAAGCGCGGGAGGTCAAGCAGCAGCGCGATCGCCTGATGGCGCAGCGCCGCGGCGCCGCCTCACTGTTCATCGATATGCAGGGTTGAACATAATCGGGTAATCTGCCCATCCGGTGGCCCGATTCCGATGACAGAGAAAGCCGTGGAACGGCCGTCCAGCGACGTTTCGTCCGATGCTGAACGGTCGTTCCAGATTCCCGCTGAACTGCCGGTACTGCCGCTCCGCGACACGGTCCTGTTCCCCAACTCCTTCATGCCGCTGGCGGTCGCCCGTGAGGCGTCCGTGCGCCTCGTCGAAGACGCGAACGCTACCGGCAAGCTGATCGGCGTCTTCACCCAGCGCGAGGCGGCGGTCGAAGAGCCGATGCACGAGGACCTGTATCCGGTCGGCACCGCCACGCACATCCACAAGATGTTCAAGCTGCCCGACGGCAGCCTGCGGCTGATTGTGCAGGGGGTCGAGCGCATCACCCTCGATCGCATCGTCCAGGCACGGCCCTACCTGCGCGCGGCGGTGACGGTGGCGCCCGACCAGCTCCGCGACGAAGATCGTCTGGAGATCGATGCCCTCCAGCGCAACATCAAGAGCAATTTCCAGCAGGTGGTGTCCCTCTCGCCGCTGCTGTCGGACGACCTCCAGACCCTCGCCGCCAACATCACGGACCCCGGCAAGCTCGCCGACTTCATCGCGTCCAGCCTGGCGACCATCGGCACGCCGGTGAAGCAGGAAATCCTGTCGACGCTCGACGTCCGCGCCCGGATGGATGCGCTGAACCGGATCCTCATCAAGGAACTCGAGGTCCTCGAGCTGGGATCGCGCATCCAGTCGCAGGTGCAGTCCGAGGTCGGCAAGAACCAGCGTGAGTACTTCCTGCGCGAGCAGATGAAGGCGATCCAGAAGGAGCTCGGCGAAGGGGACGAGCAGGCGAAGGAGATCGAGGAGCTCCGCGCCAAGATCGAATCGGCCGGCATGCCGGAGGCGGTCAAGAAGGAAGCGCTGCGCGAGCTCGACCGTCTCTCGAAGATGCCGGTTGCCGCCGCCGAATATACGGTCTCGCGCACCTACGTTGACTGGCTCATTGTCCTGCCCTGGTCGAAACGCACCGAGGATTCCATCGATCTGAAGCACACGAAGCAGGTCCTGGATGCCCCGGAAATTCGTCCGCGTCTCGCTCGGCGGCATGCGCGATGAGGCGGAGATCCGCGGCCATCGCCGCACCTATATCGGCGCGCTGCCCGGCCAGGTCATCCAGGGTCTGCGGCGGGCCGAGTCGAAGAACCCGGTCTTCATCCTCGATGAGATCGATAAGCTCGGCTCGGATTTCCGCGGCGATCCGGCGTCGGCGCTGCTGGAAGTGCTGGATCCGGAGCAGAACAATTCGTTCCGCGATCACTACCTCGACGTGCCGTTCGACCTGTCCGAGGTCCTGTTCCTCACGACCGCGAACGTCCTCGATCCCGTTCCGCCGGCGCTCCGGGACCGCATGGAGGTCCTGGAGCTCGCGGGATACACCGAGGAAGAGAAGCTGAAGATCGCGTTTGAGCACCTGATCGCGAAGCAGGTCACGAACAACGGACTGACGCCCGAGCAGCTCGAGTTCACCGAGGCGGCGATTCGCGACGTCATCCGCGGCTATACCCGCGAGGCGGGCGTCCGTAATCTCGAGCGCGAAATCGGCGCGCTCTGCCGCAAGGTGGCGCGGCGGCGCGCCGAGGGGGAAGAGGGCAAGGTCGTCATCACGCGTGAGACGGTCGTCGAGATGCTCGGCGCCCCGTCGTTCCTCGACGAGGAGATCGAAAACCGCACCAAGGATCCCGGCGTCGCTGTCGGCCTCGCCTGGACCCCGGCGGGCGGCGAAGTGCTGTTCGTCGAGGCGTCCCGGATGCAGGGTGGGGGCTCGCTGACGCTGACCGGCCATCTCGGCGACGTCATGAAGGAATCCGCCCGGACCGCCCTGTCGTGGTTCCGCGCGCACGCGCAGCACTACGGCGTGGAGCCCTCGTTCTACAAGGATTCAGAGATCCACCTCCACGTCCCTTCCGGCGCCATCCCGAAGGACGGGCCGTCGGCGGGTGTGACGATGGTCTCGGCGCTGGCGTCGCAATTGACCGGCCGTCCCGTCCGCGGCGACATTGCGATGACAGGCGAGATCACACTGTCGGGGCGCGTCCTCCCCGTCGGCGGGGTCAAGGAAAAGGTGCTGGCGGCGCGTCGTCACGGCATCACCGAGCTGATCCTCCCGCGCCAGAACGAGAAGAACGTCAAGGAGGACCTGACGGAAGATCTCCGCAAGGAGCTGACGATTCACTTCGTCAGCGAGATCGGCGAGGTGCTCGCGATCGCGCTGCAGCCCGATGCGCAGCAGACCCACAC
>WNFI01202615.1_pt1 | contig 13441 bp, 20 predicted proteins | sample 5400471 | NCBI WGS metagenome assembly WNFI01 (sample SAMN13153348, study PRJNA577476) | soil metagenome | isolation source: 100 cm saprolite on Douglas fir-dominated hillslope | place: USA:California | collected 2013-09-17 | reverse complement strand
TCACCAGGATAGCCGTTCAGTCATGAAGGTTGTACGCTATGGGCTGAACATTGCCTGCTTTCCCGATGCACATGCGGTGGAGCTGGTGGAACGGCAAATTGTGAGGGGTACTGCCCCTCTCGGTGGTGGATAATTCGGCTTTCTCTCCTAACTGGTTGACAATCTCTCTCAACCCTGCTTATGCTTCCTTGTAGACTTCCCATTATCTTCATTTCAAGCGGCGAGGATCCTTATGATGCTTCATGTGTTTATGCTCCTGCTTTTGTCCTTCCTCATGCTCTTCCTGGCACAGCTTTGTCATCTGTACTGGACCTATCCTTGCCTTCCCCACTCGAAAGCAGTGGCGTTGCACACCGCGGTCCAACGTCTCCTCAAGCCACGCTCCCCGCGCGATTGTCCAGCCTGTTGCCTCGCCTCCACTCTCTCGTCAAGTGTGGAGCCAGCGCCTCCGCCTGTGCGCCCCTGGCGCGAGGTCAAAAGCCGCCGAGGAGCACCGAAGCGGGTGAACACAGATGACTTCGCCTGTCCGAACCACCAGTGCCCGTCCTTCGGCATCACAGACGCTCACATCCATGCTCTCGTTGGCGATGGCAAGTATGGCCATGCCGAGCGCATCCAAACAGTGCGCTGCCAGTCCTGCCATACCACGTTCACTGCCCGGCGCCATACCCCTTTGTATCGTCTGAAAACCCCCTCCCAGCAGGTCGCTGTGGTGCTGACTGCCCTCGCTGAAGGGCTGGATCCTTCCGCCGCTGAGCGGGTCTTCGGCTACCGCCATGCCACGATCACCACCTGGCTATCGCGCGCTGGCGAGCACGCTCAGACTTTGCACGAGCACTCTTTCTGCAACCTCCAGCTCCCGCACCTACAGTTGGATGAACTGCGAACAAGGCTACGCAGCTACACACAGGTGCTGTGGCTGTGGCTGGCCATCGACCCCCTGACGAAGAGTATTCCTGTCCTCCACCTGGGTCCCCGCACGCAAAACATGGCGCACATGGTCATCCACTCCCTGCGACCGATCCTGGCTCCTGGTTGCCTCCCGCTCTTCACGAGTGATGGTTTGAATTTGTACTACTCTGCTCTGACGGCTCATTTTGGCCAGTGGCTTGAAGTGGTTCGTCGAGGCCGGAAAGTGTATCAGTGGCAGGTGGCGGCAGAGCTGCTATATGGTCAGGTGAAGAAAATCTACCGGCGACGCAAGCTGGTGCGGGTCACGCACGTGATACGCCTTGGGACAGGCACCGCTCTCAAAATCGCCTTGCAGGGATTGGGGCTCTCAGGACGACTGAACACCGCTTGTATCGAGCGGGTGAATCTGACCGTCCGTCATGGGGTAGCAGCCTTGGCACGTCGCACGTGGGCCACGGCGAAGCCCGCCCCATAGCTACTGGCCCATCTGGAATGGTGGCGAGCTTACTCTCATTTTGTGCGACCCCATACATCGTTACGGGTGGCGCTCGTTCAGCCACGAGAACAAAGGGGCAAACGTTTGGCACCACGCTACCGGCAGCGTACTCCAGCTATGGCAGCGGGGAGAACCAACCGGCGCTGGACAGTGCGGGAGGTGCTGTGCCATCCTCTGCCGCCGGTGCCATGCTTAACAATTTGAGCGTGAATGAAGTGAGAAGACGCCCGCGAAAGAGCGATAGGCGGCTTGGTGAAGGTGAAAGCAGGTTCAGGCGCGTGGGCCTACAGGATGAAGGACACTCTTGTACGGCCGATGAGGAGAAAATCAGCCCGAAATGGGTTCGCAGGGGGTGATCGAATTATCCACCATGTCCAATGGCAGTACCCCCAACTCATCCCCTTCAATGTCCTCATTGGACATCGTCCGTTCCCAAGGAGGTACTTGTCGCCTGCGGTACTCGACAAGTATGGAAGCGGCATCGTCATCAAGCGTTCTGACCGACGGGTGTGGTATGGCACCTCTGGGGATTTGGGTTCAGGCAATCCAGCTTTCACCCTATCGCGCGGGTCTTGCAAGGCCTGTGGCTACAACGCTTTGGCCGCGCCTTGCTTTACAAGCATGCTCTTGTCCCCGTTGTCTTTCGACGCCAGGTAAGCCGTTGACCCAAAGAACCTCCTCCCTGTTCTTTCTGCCTGAGGCAGGATACTGAAGTCCGTGACATGGCGCACCCGGAGGTACCACCGGACGCAGAGCAAAATGATCTCGGCCTGGAAGTGACGCCATTTGAACGGGGTGGAAGTGTCCATGAAATCGGTTCCTCTCGGTTTTCAGAATACCATCGAGTTTACTGCATCCTTGCCATTTTCGCAACACAGCCATTAGCTAGCAATCGGAATACATTTGGTCTCGATTTGTCATGTTAATGTGGGGAGCCTGGGTAGGTGCCATCTCGAAGCCGTGAGCCCCACCCAGGTGCGGCTTGTGCCACCACTAGACTCGTATATACTCCATAACCGTCTAAAACCATGATGAGTTCGACCAGCGGCTAGCTGTCGTCTTCCTCTAAGAGGACATACCTCTTCTTTTTTGGGGGGTTCTTCGGGATCAACACGAGACCAAGTGCGAGTACGAGCAAGGTGGCCAAAAACCAGATCGAATCCACGTGAGTTCTTCTTGTGGCAAACTATGCCTGGCTCAGCAATACGATGAACCTCTATGATGACGCTCTCACGCCCCTTGTTTGGGTTTTCTATTGTACCGGCGCTGTACCACTGGCTCGGAATGCACCTGTCAGGCTTTGAAGCTCAGATAACACCGCCCGATCTGGCTGCATATTCCATAGAAAGTAAGACCCCCATGTGGCAACCTTTGCATACTCTGAGTCTTACCTATCCGCTCCTGTATTGGGGCTGCTTACTGCTCCTGTTCTCTGTAATCTGCAGGGGTTGGTACTGGGCAGGTGCAACTGGTACACTTGCAGCGCCTTGCATTCGGACGTGGATTACATCGCCGCGAGTCTTGTGGTGCAGATGAGCTGAAAGGATGGGAGAGGTCGGCTCTACCTCCTGCTTCCCATTTCTGTCCGGTCATCGATAACCATGACCATCCCGAGATATTTCTGGCGTGCAGTAGCCAATAAGCGAATGCAGAGGTTCAGGTTGACTTGCCCCCGACCGGGGACGTTGCCTTCGACTGACACACGGACTGTCGAGCCGAGAGGGTGTTGCATGCGCTCGATGTTGACTACTCCGATCAACCCAAGCTGCGGAAAAGCGCTAAACACGTCCTGGTATCGCTTACCGAGGACCAGACGTGAATCGAGATGGAGGATATGCTCAGCCGCAGCGTTCCATATGGTAATCCTGTCCGAGGAATCGGTGATGATCACGCCGTTGGTGAGACACGCCAGGATGCCGTCGATGAATGGTTGTCCCGGAAGGACTGGCATAGTTTTCTCCGATCTTTTTACTATACACGGTGCACATGACACTTTTGTGCACGTGTAGTACTCAAGTTAACATAACATACTATAACAGGGCATACGGAGAAGCGGTTGAATCATCAGCCTGTCGATAGGCGGACTGCGTTCTGCTATCATACTTCTACTAACCCGACATTCGTTGAACTTACCAAGTTGACAGAAAACGAAGGAGTAGCACCCATGACCAAAAGAAAAATACCCACACAACTTACGAGCGATTACTGGATTTGGGCCAGTCGCAGAGACAAGAGTTATCCAGAAGACACGGATCGATGTGGCAAATGGATGGTAATGGTGTACATCAGCGAGGTCGACCAGGTATGGACTGTTATCAGGGACGCTGTAGAGCAGAACAAACTTGGATCATCTGCGAAGGTGGCAACGATGAAACCGAATGAGAATGCCAGCAATCCAGATGTCAAAGTCATTTGCATCTATACCTATGACTCAGATGATAGAGATGATTTGCTGCGTGTTCTGACTGCATTGCGAGAGATTGGCATACTGCACAGAGCTTACTACAAAGAGGATAACGAAACTCTATCGGGCAATTACAGTTTCAACACAAAACGGGCAGTTAGCAAGTATTGGGCTGACTATGGCAAGATTGAGTTGAGAGTACCAAAGAGGAGGTAAGTCAGTGACCCATATGCCAGATACCGCGATCGCGCCCTACCAGTTCACCATAGACGCAGCCATTGCTGAATGGCTCGCCCAGAAAGAAACCCGGACCGGCTCACAGAAGACGCGCCAGGCATATGAAGAAACCATGCGTCAGTTCCGCCAGTTCTTGAGCAAGGGAGACCTCGACCTGCTCAGTAATCCAATTGATATCGCGCGGGTGGCTGCCCTCTGGGCAAATCAGCGAACTAGCAACACACGGCGACCAGGCGAAGATGTGTCGCCGTCAACCTATAATCAGCGCCTCGCGATCCTCTCATCCTGGTATACGTTCGTGCGGGAGGTCTACAAACTGGAGGTTCCCAATCCCATTGAGAGCGTCAAGAAACGCCCTGTACAAGCGTATGCTGCTGCACAGGCCATCAATCCTGACACTGTAGAGCAGGGACTTGTTAGCGTGAATAGAGACACATTGGCAAGCCTGCGTGACTATGCCATCCTGGCTGTAGCGCTCTCTACCGGGCGACGAGCACACGAGCTGGTAGGCTTACGCTTCCGTGATATGCAGATTACTGGTCGCAAGGAGCCACGTGTTATCCTCACGTTCCACTGCAAAGGGCGCAAGGTGATGCATGATAAGCTCGACGTTGAGACCTCGACTGTGCTCTTGAATACCTCCACGCCCAGTATGGCAAGAACCTGCTACGACTGGATCCAGGTACGCCCCTGTGGGTATCTTACTCCAGGGCCAATAAAGGGCAGGCCATTAGCGCAAAGACGCTCAGTAACATCTGTGCAGATTACCTGGAGACGAGCAAGGTGCATGCGCTGCGCCATACGTTCGCCGTCGGTATGGTCCGATCCGGAGCGCCTATTACTGACCTGGCTGGGAGACTCGGCCATACCGATATCAAGATTACCCAGATCTACACCAAAGAGATCATGGGCGATGAGAACCCCTACGGCGAAAAGCTTACCACCAGATTCGGCATTAAGCGCAAGGGTTGAGGAGCTGGCGGTACCGTATGGCATTGAATGAAAAGACGGTTTCATACAAGATTGGAGGAAAGATGTTACAGGCGATAAGTAGGACCAATCCGCATACGATAGATGATGTAAAGGCAGCATTCGACGCAGGAGGGAATGTTATTGCGAAGTGTCATGAGTCCGGCGCACGGCTCTACAAGTCACGAACACAGTATGTCCTCATTCTCGAGGAACCACCTACCACAAGATATTGGAATCTGAGCGAGGTTCTATCAGACCAGGATGCGATAGAACGGGCGAGCACATTCCTGGCAACAGTCCTCAATGGTTCAGCTCGTCGCTTGTTCTATGCCCCGCTGGCTGCTTATATCATTGAAAAAGAAGAGAGGAAATCGACTATGCCTGCTACCCCAGAGTTCTTTAAGAAAATGATCACTGTGGGCGTTCGCGAATTTGAAACACTGCGCTCCCAAGAAGAGAATCCGATGGAAGCCTATCATCATGCAACCTATGAGTTATCGGCACTGCTGTGTATCCTTTCCGAACAAACGGGCGATGTAGAAGTGGTCGACGCCATAGGAGAGATCATCGAGTCTTACGAGGAGATCGCCGAGCACGCTGGTGTTGATTTCTCTCCATATGAAGAATATGAGGAGTGAAAAGCGGGGAAGTAGCCATGAAGAACACACCAGATGGCGAGATCGCCGCAGCGCTACAAGGCATATGCAGCCGATTAGACATGCTGGCCAGCATCACCGCTGAGAAAATCCTGATACCAGGCGGGCCCCAGGAACGCTACCATGCCATCATTGAGGAAGCTTATGTTGCCCCCGGCCTCATCGAAACCCAGGTAGACGAGCTGAAGGCAGCACTGGAGTACCAGCACAAGTGTCTTGACGAAGCACGAGATGCAGCGCTGGCAGCGCAGTAGCGCGAAAGGAGTCACCCGCGATGGGCATTGATTTTGAGGGCATGTATCGGCAAGCGCGAGCAGAAGCCACTGATGTGTCAGAACATCTCCTCCACTATCTTGATACCATCAAAAGTCCACTCTGGAGGCTCCAGCTGCTGGCGCTGTTGTCGCCCCGTATGCGCTCTGTCACCCAGGAGCGAGCAAAACACCAGGAGAGGTGATGCGGATTGCTGTATTGACGGCTTTGCCTTCTGCACACATACACGCAGCGCTCACCACAACACAACTAGACGTGCATGCCCTCTCTGTTGACCTATCGGCTGGGTATGAGACGCCGCTGTTGCGGCAATTCGCAGAGGCGTTGCATGTGCCTCTCAAAAGGCTAGCCCCCATGGGAAGGAGGTAACCCACCATGCCACATATCGAGCCAAAGAGCAACAGGAGTAGCTAGTATGCCCTGGGCAGGTTTGAACGAACGTCAGCAGCAGTACCTGCAGGCTATCTATGAGACGGACCAGGAGCAAGAGGCCGATGAGCGCGGCATGTGGAAACGTGGTGGCACACCTCGCGCGGCTTCCGTATGGCGATGGATGGAATATGGTGTCTTCAGCGGTGTCGGCTCGACGCTCTATACAAAGCTCTACCTGCGCAAGTTAGTAGACGAGGGTACCGGGTCCACGTTCAACGCGCTGGAGAAACGGGGATTCATGCTCTGCAAGTACACGACGGCGCGGCGTGAGAGCCAGCGGCATACACTCGAGCCGTTCCTGATGGTCCAGATTACCACCCAGGGTCGCCGGCTGGTGCGAGCTGCCACCGGTGCACAAGCCTATCAATCTGGCGCGCCTGGTGTCCTGAAAGAATGGCACTGGATCGCCATGGTGAAAGCCTGGAAAGCGCGACCTGCAGGTGTCAAGGATGAGAACGGCTATTATGGGCATATCTCATGGAATACCTGGCTGCGCCTCAGAGATTACAAGACGCAGGGTAAGTACCTGGCACATGTCGGCTTTACGCCGCAAATGCACCGGCTGCGCCTCACGCCATTTGGTGAAGAGTACTATCGCGAGAACTAGCAGCGCTACCGCGCACTCTACCCCGAGCTGGATGCGCCGGTGCCAGGTGAGGCATAGTACGTATTTCGGTAGTGGTTAGCTTGTAAGTGATAAGCCCAAATTATACTGAACAAGAAACCACTTGGTGACCAAATGATGATAGTCGTCGGATTTGGAAAAAGATCACGTCTGTCGCATGTAACGACCAACCCGTTGGCGTAAGGTGTTGTTCCACCGTTCCATAGGCGCGGTCTCTCCAGTTTCCTTCCCAACACAACGATGGGTTTCAGCTGGGAACGCGTGTTGATAGGCCTGCCAAAAATCGCTGAAGGGGTGGCAGTGTGTATCCCTCCGGGATCGCCTTCCAAAAACGAAGACACGTTGCTTTGCCGCGGTCACCGATGACGAAAGCCACAATCTGCCACGTTCGGCGGCACATGGCTGTCCACACCCAGCGTTTTTGCTCTGTCTTCTGCACACCACTTCAGATTTCATCTCATGCGAGCACAGCATCTGGTGTGGCAGGCAGAAGCGTTTCTTTGACATCAGGCCAGTTCTGGACGTGCGTTTTGAGCCAGCGCGCAACGGTTTGCCGCGCAACGGTTTGCCGCGCCATGGCAAAGATCCGCTCCACTCCACGCAGGCTACACCGTTCCAGGCAAGCCCGCAGCACGGTGTGTTGCTCGGTTTCCGCATACGCTTGCTTTGGTGTGAGAACACGATACGTGCCACAGTCCTTGCCATGGGACTGGGCATTCCCACACCGCTTGGTTCCATTTTTGATGCTAGGTGTACGCTCACAGACACGGCAGACGTGCGTCATCGTTTCTTGAATCATGACCCCAATTCTACCTCATCACTTACCACCTAACCACTACCAAATTCTGATCTAGCATAATCGCACCTCTCACATTATCCATAACGTATGTGCTTCAATGTTCTCATTAGACTGTTTCGTGGCACACAATGAAACAGTCTGAATAGCTATGAGGCATTTTTCTTTACAGAAAACTAGCACAATAGTACCGTTTTTAAAGATAACGCGGGCATGGGTATTTACAAAGAAGGTATCATCAATAGATATATTAAACGTATATTTCGCGGACATCGCACACAATGATAGAAGCACTCCAGCTTTGTGAAGGGGCCAATGTGCCATTGCATCTCTATGGGCGAGAAGCACGAGGGATTCAAAGTGGTGCATATCCCCTCAGATAGGCAGAAAGGGAAGGAAGCATCATGGATCTAGCATTACTGCAGCAAAGTTTCGCTGAGGTCGAGCCTCAGAAGGAGGCGTTTGCTGAAGCTTTCTATCAACGGCTATTTGCGCTCTATCCCCAAACCACCCCATTATTTGTCGTAACAGACATGAAGCGCCAGCAGAGTTCACTCATGGCCACGCTGGAACTGGTTGTCGCAGGTGTGATTCGAGGAGATAACGTCGTCCCAAGCGTTGAGCAGCTTGGCCGGCGTCATGCCATGTATGGCGTGAAGGCGGAGCACTACCCAATGGTCGGACAGGCTCTCCTGGAGACCTTTAAACAATTTCTTAGAGAGAAATGGACATCACAAGTGGAAGCTACCTGGACCGAAGCGTATGCCATAATCACAGATCACATGAGACGAGCGGGAGAAAGACATCTAACCGCCATCAACACTCCAGAAGAGAACCTTAGGGTGTGAGCAGGCAGGCTAAAGCAAGAAACTCACGACGAACGTCGTCATACACGCATGGAGCTTGATATACAGGGTTGGCGATGCAGCATGCTCTCATCGCCCTTGTGGGGTGTTTCTGCATAAAGTGCTATCAAAGGCTATCTGAAAAGCCTTTTTCCAGGTGGACGGGTGAGCACCTTGGAACACCAATCTCTGCCAGGTTTGCCTGCATAAACAGGCAAAGCGCTATCACGTTCCGCTGAAAGAAAGTTGAGCATAGAAGGAGGTCCTATGCGTAAATGGTCGATCATTCCCCGCCGAACCGAGTATGCGCAGCGACTAACGACCATGCGTACCGCATTTGCATCAACCTGGGCTAGACTCTACCGGCAAGTTTTCTGGTTGTCCGACGGACGTCGGACCGTTGAGTACATTTCCGTACTCCTTCACAAGCCATCTAACAGGATCGAGGAGGTCACATATGAACTGCTGGTCAGCGGCCATGTCAAGGTACAAGCAGGTGAAAAAGAGCTAGGAATGGATCCTGTCGTTTTAAAGGAAAGCTTCAACTTGGTCGCCCCACACAAGGAGGCATTTGCACGGCATTTTTACTCCCAGCTCTTTGAGCACTATCCTCAAACACGTCAGCTCTTTCCACCAACGGAGGAAGGCATGCGACGACAGGAATCGTCACTGATCGCTACGCTTGCTGTGGTCGTGGCCGGAGTGGAGCGTGGCGAGAACCTGACACAGGTGATACGGAAATTAGGCGAGCGTCATCACCGATACGGCGCGCAAGCCGCGCATTACCCACTTGTTGGACAACTCCTCCTGCAAACATTCCAGGATTTTCTGGGTGATAACTTCACGCCACAGATGAAAGAAGCGTGGAGCAAAGCCTACGAAATCATTAGCGCGGAGATGTTAAAAGGGGCAAATCAGAGACCTGCTGAGGAAACGGTATCCATTTCTTGACCGGAAGGAGATGCTGAACGGGCCAGGTCTTACTGAAGCGCGGATAGTTGGTTGAAACGATGTCGTATGTTTCTTTCGGCTGTGCGCTGTATCCTCAAAGGTCACAGGCTCTGGACGAGGGTTTCGCTCCTCTTTGAGAAAGGGTGTCATCTTTGTCCAGCTAGTGCTGTTGTGAGCGAAGACATAGTGACACGAAGTGAGGAAGTATTGCGTGCTGCCTTGAGTGGAGATTGCTTCTCTGCTTCATGCCCGCGTACAGATCATATCAGCCGGACTGGAGCAGCAAGAGGTGTTCCATCTCTTGGCTGAGAGGACACCTTGTGAATACCAATGACTTTGGGAGCCTCTTGTGGATCCTGGACATGTCTCGACAAAATGGCGTGGTTCATGTTGAGCTTCCAAAGGCCCAGAGAACTGAAAAGGGGGAACCGTGGCTAGCGCGTCTGTACTTTGTTGAGGGGCACGTTGTTGCATGCCATGTGCATAGTCAAGTCGATGGACGAAAGATTCTCTCGGATGGCGAGGCCATGCATTGGTTAGCCCAGTGGGGACAACGCCAACTCGTCTGGTCACTTGAGGTTTTCACACCGCGCCAGACCACGCCTCACCCTGTTCTTCACCCCGCTCCAGCAGGCCTCTTACCGCCAGCGAGAACCGTTGCGCCTCTACAACAGGTCTCCCAACTAGCGGACCTGCCACCCCCGACGCAATATAGTTCCCCCCCGCACCGTATCACGCAACCCATAGGCCTCTTACCAGCAGCCAGCCAGGTTAAACCTCCACAACGAATCATACAAGCAGAACAGAGCGTGATCCGTTCCTGGCCCCGGAAGCACAGGCAGATCTTCGCCTTAGTAGATGGAAAGAGAAGCGTCGGGCAAATTGCAGCTATACTGAAGCTGCCCCATGCGGTTGTTGATGAGATTGTAAACGATCTGCAATCGCTGGAGGTCATCCGAAGATGAGGAGGGTTCACACCAACGTAAAGGAATGAATCATGTCCTCAACGTGCCAGCCTTACCTGGGCAGGGAAACCACTGAACTGCGACTTGAGCACCTGCGCACCATCCTGGTTCACAGAGGTGGCTGTAGCATGAAACAGGCGCTGGGTCTCATCCTTCTCCATGAACGTCACCGTACAGGTGATGGTGTCGCCAATGTAGACCGGAGCGACATAGTAAAAGTGCATCTCCGTAGCCAGAAAGCCGATCAAGCCGCCAATATGGGTCATCATGCTACTGGTGAACAGACCAGGGGGTTATGTTGCAAGAATGACGGTGCTATGGTAAGCTCTGCCCGCGAGTGGGAGAGGAACTACAGGGTCGCGTCAGGAAAGGCCTGCTGGAGGCGAATGGCAAGGCGCGAAGAGAAGAAGGGATCATCCCTTCCCCAGACAAGCAGCACTGGACGGCGGAAGTCGGAGAAGGCCCGCGCCGCTTCCAGGGTGTAGCGCCTGGAGACAGCCCGCAGGAAGCGCGTTATATCCTTCGGGCGAAAGGCAGGTGAAGCAGGGGGCCGAAGGTGGCGTCGAGTTCTGCCGGACCGAGGCGACGATGGGAAAGGGTCGCCATAAACAGGCGCTGAGCGAAACGCATGCGGAGCACCCACGTCAGGAAATTGGCGAAGCGGATGCCCAAGACACGCGCCCCGTAATGGAAAGGGCTGACCAGAGGTGGGAAAAATTGTTCAAAGGCGTCGCAATTCGTGAGGACGAGACGGCTGATGCGTTCGGGATGGTGAGCAATCAGCAGCTGACAAAGCGCTCCTCCCGTATCGTTGCCGATCAAGGTTACCTCGTGCAGATCGAGTGCCTCCAGAAAATCAGCCACGAGGTGAGCCAGCCCAAGGGGGCTCAGATCAGCATCTGGAAGCAAAGGGGATGAATGAGCACCCAGCGGAAGTTCGGGAGCGACGCAGCGAAAGCGCGAGACGAGTTGAGGGATCACACGACTCCAGAGCACGCCGTTCGCAAACAAGCCATGAATGAAGACGAGCGCTGGTCCAACTCCCTGGTCACAATAGCGGACCGTTCCTTGAGGAAGTGAAACCTCCTGGAAAGTGTCAAGCGGAGCAACAGTAGCCATTTCTACCTGTGCTAGCTACTTGGGATATCCGTTCTAAAACGGGCCTCTTAGCGGCGATGGGTTGAATGAATCAGATAACAAACCGCTTCATCTTCAAGCAGTGGAGGCACGAGAGATTGTTTTCGAAGAGGCAATTTTCCGAACGGATGTCCAAAGTAGCCAACACAGCAGTCGATATCCTTAGAGGCCGTTTAGTATAGCCTGTGCTGGCTACTTGGCACATCTGTTCGGAAAATGGATAGTTGCACTCTTGATTTCTGCATTGGTTTAGGAGTCGATCCGTTTTCGTGTAGGTTGGTCGCTTGATCTGTCGCCGAAGCATGATGAGTTGTTGTCGTAAGAGGGCATGCTCTGCAACCAGCTCGGATTTCCCTCGCGCAAGATCCATGACCGTTCCGAGCAATAATGAGGTATGAGAGGGCTTCGTCCATTTCAGGATGAGCGGTTGGAGCGAGTGAAAACAAGAGGAGATCGATCGCCTCAGTCGGATGAGAACATGAGACATGGATGAACTTCTCCTTTGCCAATTCAAGAGGTTTCCGTCGCATGAGACCAGTGTCATGCATACCGAATTGTATGCTCATCTCTTAATTTTTTGCAAGCAGACTGGGTCCTCGATTTTGAGGGGCTTGCTTTCTGAACGGATGGCCCATGTAGCCAGCACAGGTATCCGTGATCTTTGGAGCGGCCCAACAACCGCTTGCAGCTGACTCGACGCTTCGCGCCTGAGGGAAGCGTTTTGAGCGATACCTCGTTACACAACGATCGATGTGGCATTCAATGCCGAGCACCGCTGTAGTTGAAGAAACGCATGGAAAGAACAGGTTGAAAAAGGGCCGCGAAGCTGCGTCGGCACTCTGAGCAGCAGAACGTCCGATAGCCCAGTGCGGTTTTCTTGGTTCGTTCTTTGGTGGCGGTTGCAGCACAATATGGGCAGTTCATGGTTCCCTCTTCTTGAAGATGTTCTCATTGACAGTCAGTCTATCACCTATCATAAGAATGATCTCCACACCGGCTCTTGTTCGCAGTTCTGACGCTTCCGGGATATGTGCAAACGCCATGCTGAAACCATGAGGATACCTTTTAGCTCATCTGCTCGGACTGTGTGTGAGCGTGAGTTGGCTTTTCAAGCCGATGGCATCAGCCGAAGGTACAGCGGTTGGTAGGATTGGAGAGGATATGCTCGTGAGCTTCAGGTGGTGAATGTCGAACCACTGCACTTCCATTTCCATCTCCCTTTCCGTTGCTATCCACTCTGCCACTGTCAATGTCTTGATCCGCTGGTAGGCCAGGAGAAGCACGTTGAGCCTGCGCAAGTGCTGCTCTATCTCCTCTTGCGCTGGTGGCACGGATGCTTTAAACAGGCTGGTGAGGTGAGACCAGCATTTCATACGTCCTCTCCTTTCCTCAAACCTTCTCGGTGAGGTGGGGGCTTTCTCTTTTTTTCGCATGCCTCGCATACGTTCGTAAAATCGTGCAGTAGCTGCTCAGCAGCCCGTCGCCCTGCAGCACTCTGGACCAGTCTGCGTTCGCCTTCTACCGAGACAGAGATAGGATAGGCCCGCGCACGCGTCAGGCGCCCTTGCCAGGCCACGGTGCCCTCTTCAAAGTCAACGTCGGCCTCTTCAAGCAGAGTTCGTGCACCTTCGAGGAAGTTGCGGGCGTCGCGCTCGGTCTGGAAACCAAGGAGATCATTGCTTACCAGTCCTCGGTAGATGTCCCGTATGATAGTGCTGGGGAGAAACTGCCAGCAGCGCA
>WNFI01706244.1_pt1 | contig 13442 bp, 21 predicted proteins | sample 5400471 | NCBI WGS metagenome assembly WNFI01 (sample SAMN13153348, study PRJNA577476) | soil metagenome | isolation source: 100 cm saprolite on Douglas fir-dominated hillslope | place: USA:California | collected 2013-09-17 | reverse complement strand
ATTCCACTACTTCAGGTTAACCCTGCAACTGCGTACTGCCTTCTGTCACACTTCGTCACTCTGGAGAAGGGTCAGTGGGTCGTTCAAAATGGCGCAAATAGCGCAGTACGTCATATTGGGTTCACGGGGCGTGTATTGAGTGAGGCTCAGTTGCTGTCATTCATAGGTTGGTCAGGCAGTCATTCAAGTCGCGAAAAATGCCGGTCTCAAGACTATCAACTTTGTACGAAGTCGGTGGGCGATTCCATTGAAGTGTTTTAGTTTGAATCACACCGATGATGTACACAGGGACAACATAGATGTACTGCGGCAAGAACTAGAAGACCTGGGTGCTACACATGTACTCACGTACGACGAGCTGGACAACAAGAAGACGATCAAGGCAAAAGTCAAAGAAATGACAAATGGCCAGGTTCACGCCCATTCAATTAGCCGGAACATCTATGTGCTGATACCACATGCCGAAAGGATATTCTCCTCGGTCTGAATTGTGTTGGTGGCGAGTCGACGACAGCTATGGCAGGCCTCCTGGGCAGCGACGCGCATCTGGTGACATACGGCGCCATGGCGAAACGTCCCGTCCCGATTCCCGCGTCGTTCCACATATTCAAAAACCTTACCAGCCACGGATTTTGGCTTAGTCGGTGGTACAAAAATAACAGTGAACGACAAATCAAGCTCGTTGAGGAACTCGCGCGGATAATGGCCTCGGGGAAGGTGAGCAGTCGCGTGCCACTTCACAAAAGAATTCGTGCTATATGTTCGATCAGTTTAAGGAGCCGAAGAACAAAATTGTCACCATTAAGAGAGAAGCCAGCGAAGAACAAGCCTCAAGTGCAATTAGTGAGGTTTTCCGGAGAATAGCATTGGGTAGCTTTAAAAAAAAGGTGATCCTCAGGATCGAGGGAGACGACAAATAAACACCATTCCCAAAAGCAACCGTATAATGTACTTGGAACATATAGATGGTGTGCAACTGTACGCTAGCGCATCTTTCGATCCTCAAAGAATCGCTAAAAGTCACCATGAACGTTTGGTACCAAAAAGAATATGGCCAGGGACTTACTCTTAGGTGTCGTAACTGCCATGCGCATGTCGAGAGAAGTACGACTATTTGTGCGATACTGTACCACACTGCACGAGAATTCGTGCTTTCGGAAAGGTTTCGAAAATCTGCCTCGCGCTCGCGCTGGTACTGCTGTTCGCGACGAATGTCCTCGATTCTTATGTTCAGATCTCGGAGCCTGCTCGCGAGCACCGAAACGTGTGAACGATCATGGTCCGCGTTGGGTTTTGTCGAACCGACAACAATATCGAGGTAAAGGCGGATGTGTGCCGTAGGACCAAACCAGGAGGAGGAATAGTTAGTTGACAGGCATATTGAGTGATCGCCCGCGTCGTGCGAGGTAAAGGTGAAGCGTCCGTCAGGCGGACCACGCGTGCTGACGACAGAATGGCTACTTTCTACTTCCTGTGAAGTGGCATAGTACCAGGTTTGTGGACGGCCTAAGATGCCTCACTCACTGTGACCTCTACGAGAATACCCAACATTTCGTTGATGCTGTAAACCTGCCCTTGTTCACTCCATTCCATTGCACGGTAGTGACCTAAGGAGAGCGAAAACGAGTGAGAAAGGTGCTGGTTAGTGGTCATACTTTTTATGGTGGTTGCTTACCCTCGACTACAGTATCCGTGGGTAGTTCCTCGATGAAGCACCGCTTCTCATCCGCGTCGAGATAGAAGTGGAGAGCATTGACGGCCGAGATAAAAAGAAAGAGACAGGAAAGCAGTGACCGAGCACGAAATTCCAACATGAAGGAGAACGGAGAAAAGTAAGAAGAGGCGGAACAAGAGCGGGATCGACGCGTCCGCGCCCACATGCCCACCGTGGGAATTCTCCCCTCACCTCCGCCTCGATGCCCAGCTCGCATAGATTCGAGACCAAAGCAATAAGAAATAAACAAAAACGTGAACAAGTATTCTACAAAGCGAAGAAGGAGAAAGGCCAGGCCAAACTACAACGCCGACTTGCAAATGCGAAGCGCGAGGCAGACGATCCCAAGGCAAGGCAGGTATGTGTGCGCTGCAATGCTGTTTGAGCATTCCTACACGACTCTGACGCACGTAGAAACGACTGGCGGAGAATGTTCCCCGCACACTTGAAAACATACGCGAGTTTGATCCCTCATTCTTGACGGCGGACCCCTCCGCGTCCACCTCAACTTCAGCCGCACAACAGCAGCCCGCAGCTGAGGCTGCTGCCGACATAGCGTCGGACCCATTTGCCTCCTACTTTTCCTCCACTGATGACCCGACGATCCCACCAAAAGTACTTATCACGACATCGCCCAAGGCGACACGTACGACGTACGAGTTTTGCGATGAACTCGTTGGGATTTTCCCTGGTGCGGAGTTCCGTAGACGACCGAAAACGAGAGGATTTGAGATGGGGAAAATAGCGGGATGGGCGGCGGGAAGAGGGTTCACCAATCTTGTGGTCGTGAACGAAAACATGAAAAAGCCAAGTGCGTATCCATTCCTTTACTTCCGCTACTGCTGCACCGTATAACCAGTTGAGAAGATGCCATAACCTTGGTACACTTACCTGACGGACCTACGGCATACCTTAGGCTCACCTCTATCGAACTCACCAAAAAAATCTTCGTGCGTCCTCCGACGACTTCTGTCACGCCGTCTTTGTTCACTGTAGGTCTCGAGAACAGGGTCACGCGCGAGCAACGCCCCATCACCCAGAGCTTGTACTGAACAATTTTGTCACGCGTCTCGGACACACCGTCGGTCGTATGTTCCAGACATTTTTCCCACCGCTGCCAGAATTCCAAGGACGACAAGTTGTCACGCTACACAATCAACGTGACTTTTTATTCTTCAGACGGCATCGGTAGGTATCACACGATGGCTCTTTGATATCTCAATGTTGATATGATGGATATCATCTAGCTATGCTTTTCGTTCAACGGAAAAGGTTGCATTACAAGAGATTGGTCCGCGATTTACACTAAAGCTACGGTCGCTGAAGAAGGGACTTCCGGCCAACAATTATCTAGGAGACGTGGCGAAACCGTTGGAATTTGATGATTTCAGCGAGCCAGAGAAGACAGAAAGATCTGAGGAAGATCAGGGGGAGTCCAGTGGCTCAGGAGTCCCAGCAGAGACAGTAAAACCTCCCAGGAAAGTGCCGCCCAAAGCGGACGAGTTTGAGTGGGTTTGGAAGGTATGTCTTGGTTGTGATTCAGAATCCCCCAGTCCTAACAGATTCAACTCCCCAGCCGGAGCTCGAGACATCGAGGCGTACATTTTTTCTGTAAACTACTGTATGTGGCAGTGACAGTGTCCATCAATAGCATATCCCGAAAGTGTTCATATTGTGGGCGAGTTGTGGGCTTTCCGGTCGTCTCAATCCTGCGCCAATCTTTCGTTCTTGTCAGAATCGTGTGATTGTGATTGAGTATGCGGAGTTACAAGCTCACAGGGAAGAACAGTTCTATCTATAAATTTTCTTTCCTTGTCTGCTTGCTAATCATCAGGAACCTGCACCACCGTGCGCAAGTCCCACAAGTTGTAGATCTTCCAATGGAAAGCCTCAAGGCCGTGGCACTGTTGTCACGGTACTCATCGATATTCGCCGACGGGTTACATACGTTTTGTGCGCTAGACGGTGTATTAAGCACGTGCAGTTTTACTCTCATCAATTCTAACACTGCTCACGCCGCGTTCGCATTGGTGTTCATGCCCATCGTCCATTCTATCATCGTGTAATGGTACAGGCCAGGGTCCTGACTTTACCCTAGCTGCAGCTTCTGAGTGCAGTATGTTCCAGGTTCATTATGCTGGGTCTCGAATAATAGACATATTGAGTCATCGAACCCCTTCATTCGAAACAATTGCCGCGAGCATTCGTGCGCAAGAGTATTCCAAAGAAAAGTAGTGAACCTCAGCCATATACCATTATGCGTCTTTTGGTATCATTCGTTATTTCTTTGAGTGGGACGGACAACGTGAATAAAAATGGGCGAGAAAATTATCATATTGACTGGCTCTACGTTGGAAACTATTCTGGGCTGACAATAGCTGTGATAGCATTGTCACTGCTCGAGGACAATGGCAGTCAATCATCTATTATTCCAACTTAATCCCCCCCCTCGCATTCACCCACCAATACCTTACCACGCCCAGAATGAAAGCTAGTAAACACGGCAAAGTCGCGATACACACCCCAAAAATCCAAAGTTTTCCGTTGGGAGCGTGGACATTGCTGGGTAGGGTAACGTTCACCGACATGATATCTGACTTCATTAGTAGAAGAACAATCACAGAGCTTACACATACCGGTGAACACGGTCGGCGCCAAGAGCATCACACCGACCGCTTCAAGCATAAACATCGAAGTCTTGTTCCCTGCACCCGAATTCAATAGATCGAAATGCAATTTCCGTATATACATCGGATGTGACTCGCTCAACATCCGCTCATAGTGTACCAAGGACTGCTGTAACGTAAGGATATGATCTACAGAAGCTATATTTAGCTGATACGTCATACAGCCCGATGTTCGCGGCCTCACCTTGGACGTCGCCAATGTAGGTGGCGACTTCTCCGTCATCACTGGTATCTGGACCATCCGAGGCCAGCAGCCGCTTGCGGATCCTGGCGACGACCTCCGGCTTGGTCGCCAACACGCGTGCCACGGATGTGGCCAAGTGCCTCGTTCGCGCCATGAGGTGGAGGTCGAAGGATGCGCGGGTAGAGCCTGACTCGACGTGACGCGGCTTGTTTCTCATACAAAACCCGAAGAAGCGAGAAATGGCACGCCCCCAGCGCCGTAAAATGAGACCACAGGTCAGCCTAGGAAGCGAGAAGTGCGTCGTGGCCGTCTTTATGGAAGCCACGTCTTTGGAGAAGGCGTGCTTCTCGTCAATGGCAGAAAATGCGGTAACAACTTTCTCAGCTGGAAGGGCCCGCGGTGCTAACGCGTTGGTTGGAGGGGTGGTTTCCCCAGCTGGTAGGATCTGCGAAGTCCGTGTGTTGGCAAGGGGGATGGGTGTGGTGGTAGACGCCGGATTATCTTCGTTATGTACGACGGATTCGATGGCTATGGCATGGTCCTCAATCTCTTTTACGAGAGGAAAGAATGAATCGACGACGGAGTCAAGTATTCCGTGCACAATCCAAGCTGGAGGTGGAGTGACCCTTCGGATCAAAGACAAAACACAATGTTAGCTTACCAGATGACCTGCGAGTGGTTTGTGAAGTAGTTTGGAGCTTTCCGCGGACACGGTCGAGATGCTCTGCATCACCACATTAGTAAATATAAATACATGTTACTAGAAGTGTTTACTTGAGACGTTTGAAAAATGGAACTGCGGTGTCATCAACAAAAGAGTGGACATAGGTAGATGTGCGACACAACTCACGGTGCATATGCCATCTCGCAATACAACGAGATATATGCAAGTCTCATTTGCAACACCCTGTACTGGAAGCTGCGAACTGCCTGTCCTTTGACTGACGATCTCAAGCCGGTCATGCGGAGTCGAGTATTCAACAACACGAAGGATGATGAAATCATAACCAAGCTTTGGAAGCGACTCCAATTTCTCACGTGTTTCCCGTTGTACGATGTCCTCCAGGGTCAATGGGTGAAGATGCAGTAACTATTCCTCGAGTCAGCTTGACAATTGAAACGAGCCGCATTTCATTTACCCGGCCCAGTGTCTTCATATCTCCCCAAGTTGGACTTGCAACATCAAGCCACCAGGCCTGTCGTGGCTTTCCAGCGACCGGATCTCTCCGGGATGTTGACGGGGTTTGTAGTGCGTCTGGTGGTGACGTGGCAGAAGGGATCTTATTGTTCCCTTTCTCCGCTGTGAGCGATGGGCCACGAGGTACATCATTATGAGATGCGTCATGGGATTCGTCCTCCGAGGGAGATGGAGGAGGAGCATAGAGGTTGAACTCGCGAGGGACAACACGACCGATCTCACGGGCCCTTACACGCGCAGCCACGGCTCGCTCAGACTCCTCACGGTGCCGAATGTCTGCGACGCTAGGAGGACGACGCCTACGAGACGACCTGTTGGTGGTGCGGAAGGACGAGTGGGAAGTGTCCGAGGTGCCACCCGATGTTATGGATGAAGATGAGTCTGCCCAATTTTTGCGCGCCCAGCGCGAGATTGCTCGCTCCAAGCCTGTTGTAAGAGCACCGAGTCGCCCATCAGGCAGACGAGAGGAGCCCGAAGACGCAGCCGAAATTGACCTCAGGGATGTTGCAGACCCCGACTCTTGAGTTTGGGGTGTAATGAATCTGTCTCCACGATAGATGTCGGTGTCATCGACAGATTCATCATCGACTAACTCGCGATCATTGATAAATATCTTGGGGGCGGAATTAAGCTGAGAAGACTGGGGATCCATAGTGGGCGAAGCGGGGTATCCGACGCGAGAGGTGGGTTGCACGGAGGCTAGGGGAAGGCGAGGCCATGAGCATGAGAGAGCAAGACCAAAGCGATCCTTTTTATCAACTGGAGCTGGAGTAAAATTTTACGAACAGATAACGATAGCGAAACCGAATCATTTTCTGACACGTCCATGACCACCACGGGCTAAAAATACACCAATGTGCCCTCCTTACGGCAATGATTTGCACTTCGGGATTCTCCGGATATGACATCATCAACAAATGTCAGTGAGGACCAAGGAGGAGCTCGAGACCGGGCGGATCTTGCACAAAGTTCCGCAGAGTGATTCTTTGCCCTTCCTGCCAGTGACAGGCCCCATCACAATGGATTTTCAGATGGAAACCATGCTCGTTGAAGCGTGACTGCATTAGCAGCCGCACCGCACAAGGTATGGTAACGAGTGGGCGTCTGGTATTTATCCGTTCTGACTGGTATAATGGGTGGGAGTGAATAAATATGGTCACTGCAGAAGCAAGAGACTGGGGTTGGACGCTAGTCACAACTTCAGTTGAGTTTGAACTCGAACATTGCAATGATGCTGCTGAGTTACTCCTGGTTAGTGGAGTCTTTTTATTGGATTGGACCTATGCACATTTCTCAGAGCGACTAGGTGGTCTTCCCGCAGGTGAACACCGAATTGCGAAAAATTAAATTCGAAGTAGCTTGTTCACATTGACTTGGACAATCAGTAGTTTAACTTCGCTCCGGCTTGCAGTCCCGAGTCAGTCGTTCACAAGTAAAGAGACAACTATGATTCAATATGAAAATAGTCCACACGCGAACCATCTGCAAACCATTGGCCATATAGTACATACTGAACAGAACCATTTGATTGGTACCTTGTCCAGTGTGTCATATGCACTGGCGCTTGATTTTGTCTCATTGTCCCTGGGCAATGATGTCAAAGCGTCCACATACCTTCGAAAGTTACAGCAAAGGACAATTCCAACATTGCACTTGCGATCAGCCTGTAGCAGTAGCCGTGCTATCTGGTCCGACAGAAACAGCCTCGGGTAAGGGAACCTGCCATGTATTAGCAGAGATAGCGCGTGCTGTACAGCAATAGCTTACCCGCTCAATGACTTTCTTGATTTCTCCCCCAAAGACCTTGTTGACCGCGAGCATATACGCTCGCATACTACTATTACGGGGACAAAAACCACAATCATAGGTCTCCAGTACAGATGCTTCCGCTGTAATCGCTTCCGGATTTGGGTGATGTGCAAGAATGAGGGTGGAACGATGCAAGTAAATCCACACACACCGTGGGACGGAAATTCTGTCTGGTAGTAAGCAGTAAACCCATGTCATTGTCTTCGGAGTCATAGTTATGGAATCCATGCCCACCTGATCTCGGAGAAATCGGATTGATGCAATCTATCACGGAGCACGAATTGCAGGTTTTAAGGACCAAGTCATTGGTAAGCGGCGAAAGCCATGACCGGTCTGACGATGCAAGAGCGCTGGCAGCCTCCCCACATGCAACGTGATACCTGAAGAGCTCTGAGATATGCTCCCCTGTTGTATATTGCAGATACGGAGATCGGAGATCAGAAAATGTGAGATTGAGACATGACCGAGCAGCATTTTGCCCAATATCGTTGTATCCGTACGCAACAGCGATAGCATAAACGCCCACAGGGTCGTGCTCGAGGCTGTCCGTGAGATATCCTATGACAAATTGGTCCAACACCTCCACTTGGTATTTTCGTGCAAACTCGGCGAGGACGCCCGCATAGTGTAAAGTGTCCGCCTTGGGTGGTGGTGTTTTTCGTACCGGATAAATATGACGTAGAGCAATATCAAGGGTTGTTGAGCACGCAGAGAGAGGTACCACTTGAACTCCATCATGAGGCTTTTGGGGTATGCGGAACATGTCGGCAAAGGTTTGAGAGGCAAGAGAAAGGATGTTTCCGAAGACACAGAAGTGCACTGGGACTTCATCGCTGGACCGTAAAATTAGATCTGCCTGTGCATCATCGAAAGGTGTTTCCGCCAATTGTTCTGTGGGCTTTGGCTGAGGAGATACCAGAGACATGAGCCGCATAGGGGAAATTAGAGGCATGTGGTAGTGCGCGTCTCCTAAGTTAAGTAAGACAAAGTTAAGTAAGACACGGGACGCAGCCGAGCACGTGCGAATGATCGGCCCGTTCCATGCGCCATGCGCCAAACTATCGCATACTTTGAATCTGACCCGCGATTTACAGTGGCTTTGCTGGCTGTCAGTTGTCTTGGAGAAGTGAGACCATTAAATACAATGATTTCAGCAAGCTACTACTCAGGCTAGGGAGAGATCTGCCGAAGATCCGAGTCAGGCCGGGTCCAAAGCAGACGAGTGTTCATTCGGTCCTCGATTTCAGCCCCTCTAAAAGCCATCGATAATTATGTATATAAAACCCCCACATTTTCAATTGGCCTCTAGTAATCAATATCAATTTCTGTTTCTTCTCTCCAGTATTCAGAATGGCTAGGAGATGTCGATGAAGGCGAACGCGATGAGGAAAGTGATGAGAAGAGGAAGGAAGTCGAGGAGTCCGAGGTGATTGCACACACAAGTCGAATGGAAGAGAGGACAATTCACTGATGATTCGGAGACAGCGAGACAGTTTAAATACAGAAGGATACCTTTGTACTACCAGTAAAGTATAGTATTGAATGTAGCCTTTGAGTATCGGAGCACAAACTTGTAAGACAATAGAAGAGTCGGAAATTAAGTACAGAAGGCGAGGGGAAGAGAGCCTTTGGGCTCGTCACGTTTGATGACACGGGGTAAGTGATTGTACTAGCTATGAAAGACGAAAAGAAAGTGTTAGTAAAGTATAAGAAATAGTGAAAGAGACTCGTGTATTTGAAGCAGATAGTCGGGTAGGAATTGACAGCGCACGCTCTGTGCTGAAGGGAGTAGGCACACGCTGTATAATGTAGGATATCAGGTGGGCACGGAGGGCAGGAATGCAAAGGGAAACGAGGCAGGCGGAAGCGAACAAGATAACACGAGATGTGAGCACGAGGCCCACGGGGATCTAAAAAATTGAGTAATGCCACGCAAAGTGAGCCCATGAGGTGAAGCGGTGCACTGGAGCGTGCTTCGCTGCAGCGCGGGAATATCCGCCACCCCGCGTTCCCGGAAAGAGGCTTTCGTCTCACCTACTCCTTTTCTTCTTCTTGCGTCACGAACTCGGAACAACGCGTGTATACTTGTAGCAACATTTATATCTAGTGATAGCCTAGAACACCGCATCCGACGAGCAACCGCTTCAAAGTGCTGATACCACGCAACCAGCGAGGATTAAGAAGTGTGACGCGCGTCATGATTGACATTTACATGAGTTGCCTCTTCCCATCAAAAGATGATCACGAGTATCTCCAGCGGAGGCATGACTGAAATCTGTTAAAATGCAGCAATTGGCTAAAGGTGGTGGGTGGATGGGTGGCCGAGAGCGTGACCGGGCACACAGTGATCTATTGTATCAAAAAGGTAGAACCTCAGTATGAGATGGCAAAGGTGCGGTGCTCAATATCGATGGCCATGATGATCTGACAGGGTCATCAGGCGCATGCGGCGCTCGTGATCACGGTGTGAAGTGCACAGGTTATTCCTCCTTCATCGAGAAGATGAAGAGGGAATAATCTGCAACATCTTCACCGAGGTAATCGATAATGAGCGTAAATGAGGTGAATATGCCAGCATGTCGGCAATGGATGTGCTATGTGCATGAATGACGCAAAGGCTCAGGTAGGACCGCTGACCCAAGTATGAGGTTTTACCGTCTTTGAGAAAAGTGCGCGACCTTGTATCGCCAGTGTTTGCGATCTCATTTTCTCCCCCAAAAGATATGGAGAACGTCACCTTCGTATACACCTAAAGGGACTGGCCGATAGAGAAAATGAATCGAGAGGAGAATCGTCATCGAGGAGGCGCATAGATGCATTAGGTCGACTGTCGCCAGTGGACCAAGCTCGGGTCAAATCACAAGGTGATCGTCATGGCAGGAGCAAAAGGCGTACCTATGTCGTTTGGGACAATGACCCGTTGCAAATCCGCTGATGACTTTGCGGGATTGAAGGAGCATGTCAGGAGCATGTCAGATGCATGACCACGTGTCGTGGGAAGGGTCACGGTTCGGCCCGGATTCATTATACTCCTGGTCTGACTTGGATCTTCAATGCAACCCGGGATAGGACTCATTCCAGCGGGTATTTGGGTCTCACTGGTCAGTAAAACACTGCACTAGTACTCCATAGGAAATGGGACCTGTGGAGATCCTTTACTTGGCTTAGTTTGGGGCCTTTTTTTGAGCTTTGAGCTTTCCCATTCCCTTGACAGCGAATCTCGGATCAAGGTAATGCGCTATAGAACCATAGAACCTGAGACATTATGGCACTGCTGAAGAAAGCGACATTAATATTACGGCGTTTCCATGGCTGTGGTCCAAGCAAGACAGATGCCAAGGCTCGGACTCGACGCTCAGCCACGAAGGCTGCGAAGACAATAAAAGAAAGCGGCTTTCTTTCAGACAAAGCCAGTAGCTTTGTCTGGAACCTGGAACCTGAAAAGCCGCTGCGGTCCAGGGGTGACAAAGAAACCACAAAATCAGGCGCTGCGTCCACATTTGTGGTCCAAGTTGGCCACAAGTGTTAATGCCACAGCCGTGGTCAAAGTACCATGCGAAAGTGTATATATGGTGCACTTATGGTGCCGACTGACTGTAGATCCCACACCGCACCCAAGACGTTTGACTTCCAGCATCAGGTCCCACTTCTCTCGACTTTCAACTTCCTCTTCCCCACCCTTCATTCCAGCTACCACTCTAATTAACCCAGCACCATGTCCGTGTCTCATACATATCATCTTCGCCCCAATGTCAAAGCTCGCATGCAAAGGCGACTCGACGCCTACGTCGCGGCTTTCGGCGAGCAGAACAGGGACAAGATTGTTGCCGAACCCAGCAAAACGGGACAGGGTGTCCACCTCAGATTCGACCCCGAACGATCGCTGTCCCCAGACCCCGACCATGCAGCCGATCACCAAGGCGCCCATTCCACAGAGGACGTGATCGTCATAGACGAATCCAACAGCGGAGGTTCCTCGTCGGATCTGGGTTCTGACTTGGATACCGTCGCACCAGATACACCATCGGCCCGCACCCAGCTCTACCCGTCCTCCCATCTCCGCGCGCCGAAGGCTCTACGACACGTGAAACAGGAACATTGGAACGAGGGAAGCGTAGATTCCTCCAGTGTCCACGACAGTCTGGCACTCATCGCGGAGCGCAAGCGAGCCCTGAAGGCCCACCTCAATGGCGGCGACGAAGGCCGCCGTCTCTTCTTTGAAAACGAGCGCCAGAAGTTGCTCGAGCAGGCCAAGAGTGAAGAGGAGCGAGTCGCGATCCTGAGATGGGTGTACGAGGGAGAGAACGAGCAGTTCCGGAAGAAGAATGCAGATATTTTCGGCTTCGTGGCAGAGGATATGTCGGAATATCTTGATTATTCCCCGCCGTTGTCACCCGAACTATCCGGCCATGCGGTCCTTCCGCCAGAGAGTTTGCAGCCCCCGTTGCCGCTGCGTCGCCATGACTCTCAGCAATTCATCGAGCCCCCACGTGACAAGGCCTTAGAAAGCGTAGGACCGGATGGGCAGTTCGTAGTGGTAGCTAGGCGTGTTCCAAAGTTGGGCCCTTGTGGCACGGTGGTTCTTGACCATGGAACAGGCAAGGACAAGCTGGTGACTAGACGCTATCGGGTACGCGCTGAAGAACTTGAAAGCATTGACGGGGATGGGGATTCAGTGATGGGGAGCGACGACTAAAATACTTCCGAGTCATTCTTCTCTTATGTCATCTTTGTTTTGGTATGTTAAATGTACAGATCATCACGTCTTGAGCGACCTACATTTTGGCTCCGAGACTACAGTAATCTTAGGGCTCTGAGGACCTCAACTAAACCTGTATCTACCTGTACACGTAAAAGTGTCTAGATACATGATTAACGAAGAGTATCACAAAGATGAATACCAACCTCAGATCTCTGAGAAAAGAATTGAGGGACTAGAAGTGAAGCCGCATCGTATTTAAGTATGTGAGTAACTAGTAAGCAAAATTGTCCGATTGTAATAAGAGGAAAGGATCGAAGCAAAATGAGGTAGTAAAAGTGTTATCAGTCCGTTCGTCGGAAGTCCGATGCGCTGATCCGGGCGGTCCAGAGGTCAGCCACATGCGTTGTGTCGTCACGGCCTCACCTACCTCCAACACGCCCACTCGACACAGCAGCGTGTAGATTGGAGCTACTGTAACTAGTAAGCGGGTGGCGCCATGCATGACATTGTCACCCTTGTGACTCTTGTGATGATTGCACGATTATCACCCGCCACCGAACACTTATCACTCGCCACTATCACTTCAAGTTGCCACCTAACACTTACTTTTTTCCACTTCACGCCCGCCGCTTTCCCTGGTTCAGCTCTGGCCGCTCCCTTGCATCATTTTATCGCCGCAACAACCTGCCTATCGTGCAGATCCCGGGAGTGGAAAACATGGAGCAGCATTTCGCCTTTCTTAAGCGACAGAAAGAGCAGCTCGAGAAAGCGAAAGCTTACAAAGGCCAGAAGCCCGCAGAGGCCATGAAGCGCTCGCGCAAGCAACTCGAGTCTGAGTTCACGAACATGGTAAACCACCTGCCCAAAATTTGGCTTCTTTGACGGGCGCGTGCTAACAATTACACTGTGTAGGCGCTATCGATGCAAATGGAAAAATTGACGAACCCCAGCCAGCAAATGCTTGCCACCACATTCATCGGTGAAGCCTATCCGCCTTGCACCAAGCCCATCTCTAGTCTTGCTCCCATTACGCTGCGTGAGCTCAAGCTTGAAACTCATCACCGCGGCCGCGTTCTAATCGTGCGCACCTTCGGCATTCCGACTCGTTTGTCGGCGGTTCAGAGCGCAATCGAGGACGAGAACAAAGA
>WNFI01555093.1_pt1 | contig 13442 bp, 13 predicted proteins | sample 5400471 | NCBI WGS metagenome assembly WNFI01 (sample SAMN13153348, study PRJNA577476) | soil metagenome | isolation source: 100 cm saprolite on Douglas fir-dominated hillslope | place: USA:California | collected 2013-09-17 | reverse complement strand
AACTTTGTTTACGTCACCGTATCCGACGGCGTGGGTGCCGGCATCGTGCTCAACGGACAGCTCATCCGCGGCGAGACGAATTCTGCGGGCGAGTTCGGGCACATCCCGCTCGACACGAAGGGGCCGCAGTGCCTGTGCGGCGCGCGCGGCTGCTGGGAGGCGTATACCTCCAACCAGGCGACCATCTCGCGGTATCTGGGGCGTGAGTTGGTGCCGCTTTGGGGTGGCGCCGTGCCGCATCCTGCCGGGGGGCTCACCATCGAGGACCTCATTTCGCGTGCACGGGCGGGCGACGCGCGCGCATCCGAGGCGATCGTCGCAACCGGTCACTACCTGGGCGTCGGCATCGGTGGTATCGTGAACGCGCTGAATCCCTCCCAGGTCTTCCTCGGTGGCGAGATCACCGGCGCGTGGGACATGATTCAGCCGGCTGTGCGGGCGGGCATACTCGAGCGCGCGCTCACGCCGGCCGGCCGCAAGACGCCGGTAGTTCCGGAGCAGATGGGCGGATTCCCGCGTTTGCGCGGCGCGACCGCACTCGTGGCCGCGCCGCATTTCGCGGCGCCGAGGGTGGCGTGAACCTTTACAGGACAGAGGCTGCCATGAAAGCGTATCTCAGCGTCACCGCACTGCTGTTCGCTGTTCTGACCGTGATGCATGCATGGCGGATGATTCAGGAGCCGTCGACCCGCTCGCTCTGGATGATTTGCATCACGGTGTTGTCCGCGGTCCTGTTCGTGTGGGCGGTGAGTCTGCTTCGGACAAAGTCAGCACCGACCAGTTGATCTCTACGACGGCTGCCACGCTGGGACTCTCCGCATCCGACGACTCCGTGGCGATGGGATGGCAGTCGGCAGTTTGCAGACGTGCGAAATCGGACTCTGAACGTTCATCCGCATCGGTGTCCGAGGTCTGTGATTCTGCCTTCTGATATCTGCCGTCCCATCGCCGCAGGAACTTGCTCGGCCGATCGAGTCTCGGAGTGGCGACCTCCGATCAGCGCGCACGGACACTCATGAGCTCGCCGGTCCAGATTCGTTCCGAGGACGCCCCGCTCCACGAGGATGTCCGGCGGCTGGCCGCCGCGCTTGGACGCGTGATCCGCCGCCTCGAGGGCGATGCAGCATTTGCGGAAGTCGAAGGGATGCGCCGTGCAACGCGCGCGCGCCGTCGTCGCGATCCCGGCGCGCCAACACTCGACGACCTACTCGCGCGCGTGGACGCCCTGCCGCTCGAGCTCTGCGCGATCTCCGCACGGGCGTTCACGTTGTTCTTTCTCCTGATCAATACCGCCGAGCAGGTGCACCGGGTGCGCAGAAGTCGTGCGTATGCGCACGAGGATGCTGCGCCGCAGCCAGCGAGTGCCCGATGGACGCTGCGCCGTCTGCACGAACAGGGGCGCACGGCCGAGGAAGTGTTGCACGCCGTGACGCGGCTCGACGTGCGTCCTGTGCTCACGGCCCACCCGACCGAGTCCACGCGGCGAACGCTGCTCGCGCTTCAGGCGCGCGTCGCCGATCTGCTGCTTGCGTGGGAAGCAACGCCACATGTCGACCGGCGCGCTCTGGAAGAGCGCCTCGAGGGCGAGATCGAGCTGCTGTGGCTCACCGCCGAAGTGCGTCAGGATCGCCCGACCGTGCTCGACGAAGTGAGCACGGTGCTCTGGTATCTCGAGACGCGCCTGCTGGACGCGAGCGCCGCCGCACGCAATGCGTTGATGCGCGCCTACGAGGAGGAGTATCGCGCCACCGCTGATGCGCTCCGGATTCCCGTTCCCATCCGGATCGGCAACTGGGTGGGTGGAGATCGCGATGGCAATCCGTTCGTCACGCCCGATACGACCGTCGCTGCCGCGCGCCGCGCAAGCCACGTGATCCTCGGCCGGTATGGCCGCGCGCTCGACGATCTCGTCGAGCGGCTCGCATTGTCTGCCCAGCACGCTGAACCGCCAGCGGCGCTTCTGGCGTCGCTCGAGGAGGATCGTGCTGCGCTTCCGGACGTGTGGAAAGCCAATCGGACGCGCAACGCCTCGGAGCCCGTGCGCCTCAAGCTGACGTTCATGGCGGCGCGCATCGCCGCAACGCGCCGCGTCGTTGCCGCACGGGATTCAGGCACGTTCAAGCCGGAGCACGCCGCATATGCCGACGCCGCGGCGTTCGATCGGGACCTCATGCTCGTGCGCGAGAACCTGCTGAGCGCAGGCGCCGTTGAAGCGTGCCGCACGGTGCTCGATCCCTTCATCGGTGTCGTGCGAGCGCACGGGTTTCACGGGTTCATGACGGACGTGCGGGATCATGCCGACATGCATCGCGATGCGCTGGACGAACTGTCGCGCGTGCTGGATCTGCCGGCGCTCGACACGAATGCAATGCGCCGTGAGCTCGCCGGTCGCCGGCCGCTCGTCGCCGCGCACTTGCCAGTGAGCGATGCGACGACGCGCGTGATCGAGACCTTTCGCGCCATTCGTACCGTGCAGGATGAAACTGGCGAGGCCGCGGCGAGCACGTACATCGTGTCGATGGCCCGTGAGCCGGACGATCTGCTGCGCGTGCTGCTACTGGCGCGCGAGAGCGGTCTAGTAGATCTGTCCGCGGATCCGCCGGTGTCGCGGCTCGACGCTGTTCCATTGTTCGAGACGCTGGCGGACCTGGATGGATCGCCCAAGGTGATGCGCGCGCTGCTCGACGACCCGATGTACCGCCGACAGCTCGCCGCGCGCGGCAACAGGCAGGAAGTCATGCTCGGCTACTCCGATTCGGCGAAGGACGCCGGGTTGCTCGCCGCGAGCTGGGCGCTGTACCGCGCGCAGGAGGAGCTTGCGTCGCTCTTCAAGAAAGAAGGGGTTGCGCTCAGACTCTTTCATGGGCGCGGCGGAGGCGTGGGTCGTGGCGGTGGCTCGCCTGTGCATCGGGCGTTGTCGGCCCTGCCCCCCGGCACGGTGAATGGGCAGATCAAGATCACCGAGCAGGGCGAGATCATCTCGCAGCAATTCGGCCTGTCCGCTGTCGCCGAACGTTCGCTCGAGGTGAGCATTTCCGGCGTGCTGCTCCATGGGTTCACCGACTGGCGTGAGGGCCACGAGCCGGCGGAGGTGCAGCGGTTCAGGGACGTCGTGAGCGAGCTCTCCGCGCGCTCGTACGAGCTGTATCGAGCGTTCGTGCACGAGCGTCCCGAGCTGTTCGAGCTGCTTCGCACGTCCACGCCCATCGCCGAGCTGGCCGATGCGCGCTTCGGCTCGCGTCCCTCCTATCGCCCGGGCAAGAGCATCGGTATCGAGGGAATCCGCGCGATACCGTGGGCATTCGGATGGACGCAGATCCGGCTGATGCTGACGGGGTGGCTGGGCGTCGGCACGGCGCTGGCGTCGCACGCGTCGACGGACGCCGGAGTGCGCGAGCTCCAGCATATGGCGCGGACGTGGCCGTTCTTCGACGACTTTCTCTCGAAGGTGGAGATGGTGTGCGCGAAGACGGACCTCGAGATCGCACGTGCGTACGTGACGCGGCTCGGTGGCAATCTCGAGCTGCTCACACAGCTCGAGGCGGAGTTCAAGCGGACTGTCGAGAGCCTTTTGCGCATTCGCGAGACAGCTGTGCTCATCGCGGATGTGCCTGTGCTCCAGGCTGCGATTGCGCTGCGGAATCCCTACGTCGATCCACTCTCGCTGCTTCAGGTATCGCTCCTGGGGCGCAAGCGCGCGGCGGCCTCGCGTGGCGAGGATCATGCTGCGTTGGACGACGTGCTTGCCACGACGCTGAGCGGTGTCGCTCAAGGTTTGCGCAACACGGGCTGATCGGGCTCCGTAACTGTCGGAGGGGCGCTCGCATCATGATCGAGGTCGTACGCGCCGACATCACCACGCTGGCAACGGACGCCATCGTCAACGCCGCGAATGAACAGCTCGCCGGCGGCGGCGGCGTGGATGGCGCCATTCATCGTGCCGCGGGACCCGAGCTCGCCCGCGCATCCATGGCACTCGCACCATGTCCGCCCGGTAACGCCGTGATCACGCCCGGTTTCCGGCTGCGCGCAAAGTATGTCATTCACGCCGTCGGCCCGGTGTGGCGCGGCGGAACGCACGGTGAGGAAGCGCTGCTGCGCTCCGCCTACGTGCGCTCGTTCGAGCTGGCACTCGAGCAGGGCGACATTCGCACCATCGCGTTCCCGGGCATCTCCGCCGGGGCGTACGGCTATCCCATGAGCCAGGCGGCGGCGGTCGCCGTCGATGTGATGCGGCGCTACCGGCCGCGCTTCGAGCGGATCGTCGCGTGCGTATTGCACGCCCCCCGCGGAACCGGCGACTACGCGATCACCCAGTGGTCCCCCGACGCGCTCAAGGCCCACATGCAATTCATGCATGAACTGAACAAGGACCTGATCGCAGCCGGAGAGCGGGTGGATGCACAGGGGCTCGCCGCACCCGGCGAGGCGCGGATCGTTCGCGCAGATGCGAAGGGCCTTCCCGTGGTGACGGATGGACCGTTCGCAGAGGCCAAGGAGTTTCTCGCCGGCTACTGGATCGTGGACGTGGACACGGCCGAGCGCGCTTACGCAATCGCCGGTCGCGCGTCGACAGCGCCGGGACCCGACGGCAAGCCTCTCAATCTCAAGATCGAAGTACGACAGGTGCTGAGCGCGCCTCCAGCGGAGGCGTGACGGCGGAATCCACCGACCTGACCACCCAGCACCTGCTGCGAGAGCTCGCGCCGCAGGTGCTCGGCGTCGTCGTCAGGCGGCACAAGGACTTTTCGATGGCGGAGGACGCGGTGCAAGAGGCGCTCATCGCCGCGGCGGCGCAGTGGCCCGTCGAAGGCATCCCCGCCAATCCACAAGGATGGCTGTATCACGTCGCGGTTCGCCGTCTGACCGATCACGTGCGGAGCGAAGTGGCTCGACGCCGCCGCGAAGACGCCGTTGCGAGCGAAGTGTGGGCCGAGTGGGCCTTCGTTCCGCCGCCGACCGGCGAGATCGATGTGGAGGAGGACGATACGCTCGTGCTCCTCTTCATGTGCTGTCATCCCGCGCTTACACCGGGGTCCGCGATCGCGCTCACGCTACGCGCGGTGGGCGGACTCACCACCGCGGAGATCGCCAAGGCGTTCCTCGTCCCCGAGGCGACGATGGCGCAGCGCATCAGCCGGGCGAAGCAGAGCATCAGGGCTTCGGGCATTCCCTTCAGCATGCCCTCCGACCAGGAGCGCGCCGAGCGGCTGAGTGCCGTGCTTCACACGCTCTATCTGGTCTTCAGCGAGGGATACGCCAGCAGCAGTGGACCGGAGCTCCAACGCATCGACCTCTCGAATGAAGCGATTCGTCTTACGCGGATGCTGCGCACCCTGCTGCCTGATGACCTGGAGGTCACGGGTCTCCTTGCGTTGATGTTGCTCGCCGATGCTCGTCGCGTCGCGCGCACGGGGGCGCACGGCGAGCTGATTCCGCTCGACGAGCAGGATCGTTCGCGATGGAATCGTGCGCTCATCACAGAAGGTGTTTCGCTCGTGACCCAGGCGCTCGCGCATGGATCCCGCGGACCATATCAGCTTCAGGCCGCCATTGCGGCCGTGCATGACCAGGCCGCGCGCGTCGAAGAAACGGACTGGCCGGCGATTCTCGCGCTGTACGGTCAGCTCGAGCAGATCTCGGGCAATCCCATGGTGTCGCTCAACCGTGCGGTGGCGGTAGCCATGGTGCAGGGCCCGTCAGCGGCGCTGGAATTTCTGAAGACGCTGGACGAGGATCCGCGTATTGCCGGCCACTATCGACTCGATGCGGTGCGCGCACATCTCTACGAGCGCGCCGGCGAACGTGAGCGGGCGCTGACGCACTACCGCGCAGCCGCGGAGCGGACGGCGAGCGTTCCCGAACGGGACTTCCTGATGATGAAGGCCGCACGCCTCGCTGCGGAGCCTCCGCGCCCGAAGGCGCGAGAGGCGCCGGCGAGCTGACTCACTTGATCTTGTGCGCGGCGGTTTGCGTTCCGTCGAGTGTCTTGCCGTCGTCGAAGGTCGCGTGGAACGGGCCCCACGCTTTGTGATTGGCGACGTGCGCGGTCGTTCGCAGCGTGACTTTGCGTCCCGGCCGCGTGATGCTGTCGTACTTGTCCGTTTCGTACACGACGCTATCGCCCGCCATCGCAACGAGATGGGCGGCGACCGGCTGCCGATTCGGGAGCTTGACCCAGATCTTCTTGTCGGCACCGAAGGTCGTCGTGACCGTCGTGATGACCGAGTCGGTCTTGCCGCGCATCGACTTGCCTTCCCAATCGCCCGTGAGATCGGCCCACGTCAGTGCGGCCACCTTCGCGGCGCCGGCTTGTTTGGGTTCGGGTTTTGCCTGCGCAGCGGCCACAGAGGCCGTTGCCAGTAGGAGGACGAGGGTGCCGGTCACGGTGCGATTCATGAGGGTCTCCGGTTGCTGGGTAGGAGTACCCGTCGAGCCTTCGGCGGGGGCTCGAACATACCCTGCCCGGAACAGCTCTGCCAGACACGTACACCGAAACGCGAACCTCGAAGCCGGGGTTCCATCTGTTCGACACTGACATCGTCATGACCCGCGAAACCAACCGGTCCGAGTACGCTCAACGCATGCACCGGGTTCTCGAGCATGTCGATCGTCACCTCGACGAGCCGCTCGACCTCACTCAGCTCGCGGACGTCGCGAACTTCTCGGCATTTCACTTCCATCGCGTCTTCTCCGCGTGGATGGGAGAGACGCTGGGCGACTACGTCCGTCGGCGGCGGCTCGAGATCGGCGCACTGCGCCTTGCAACGCAGCCGAAGTCAACGGTGCTGACCATCGCGCTGTCCGTCGGCTTCAGTTCGGCGGAAGCGTTCACGCGCGCGTTCCGCGTCCGATTCGGTGCGTCGCCGAGTGCATGGCGGCGTGAAGAGCGCAAGAATCGTCAGATGAATCGCAACATCGATCAGGATTCGGGACGCGACGCGTTACATCATGCGGTCACACACTTCACAGGAAAGGCCGCTATGAAGGTCAAGGTCGTTGAGCTCGCCCCGGTGTACGTCGCCTATCTTCGCCATATCGGCCCCTATGGCGAACAGCTTTCGCGCTTCTGGCAGGACACCGTGTATCCCTGGATGGTGACGAATGATCTCGTCGGCAAGCCCCGCTACGGCGTGAGCCACGACGATCCGGCCATCACTGCTCCAGAGCAGTGCCGTTATGACGCGTGTGTGGAAGTGCCGAGGGATTTCTCAGGCGCGGGCAGCTACCAGACGACCACGCTGCCGGGAGGCAAGTACGCTGTGACACGCGTCAAGGGCACGGCGTCCCAGTTTGGCGACACATGGGTCGCGCTGCTGCGCGATTGGCTGCCGGAGAGCGGCATGCAGCTCGATGCGCGGCCCTTGTTCGAGTACTACGGTCCGGAGATGTCCTACGATCCGAAGACGGGCGTGCTCGAGTGCGACCTCTGCGTTCCGCTGAAGGCGCTCTGACAAAGCGCCCGGGGAGCGGGCGCTATCCTCAGATCCTTGGGCACCAGCGCGCCTTTATGCCGCGCCGATCCGTGGTGCGCGCCGGACGGCGAGCAGGTCGTCATCGCGAACGGCGCGGAGATCCGCGGCGTGGAGCGTCAGTAAGGCCTCCGTCTGGCCGGCCGCCGTGACAGACTCGACCTCGACGGCGTCGGCAGAATGGGCCTGTACCACGGCGCCCAAATCGCCGGCGCGCAGACCGCGCTCAGCCTCGTGGGTGAGGGTCAGACGCCCGGTTAGGCAGCAGCGAGTCACTTGCGAGGGCGAACGAACCAGACAAACGGCGCAACGACTAGCATCGGGGTGAGCCAAACGGTCGCGATCGCGATGGCCGCGGCCCAGTACCATCGGAGCCCAAATCGAATGGACAAAAGAATCGTCACCAGAGCCAATACGACTCCGAGCGCGCATCCAGCTCGTGACAGTTGAAGAGAAGTCTCACGCTGGATCGCCTTCGGAGTCGCCTCGTCAAGGGCGCTAAGGTGAGGATAACCGGCCGCCAGCTCGCCGAACGACTTCTTGCGGTGGAGCGAGGATCCCACGGCACCTACACCAAAGACGGCGATAACAAGAAGTAGACCGCCAACGACCCATTCCGCGCGGACGAGAAATGCGATACCAGATACGATCAGCGCGATCGATATTGGCCGCAGGACGATCAGATCGAACTTGCGGACGAGAACGTCACTCATTTTTAGGAGTTGCCAAGAGGTTCCGTAGGGACCGCTGCACAATGCCCAAGCACCTGCGGGCGCATCAATAGAATGCGGCGGCGCAGCCGCCGCTATCGACGCGCGCCTCGTCAGGTGAAGCGTACGTTAGGAAGCCGCTCGGCGGCGCTTAGGGTGCAGCACATAGGCTAGCGGCTCGAAATCGAACAGCCTCCGTAGGTCCGTGCCTTTGAAGATCCGTATGGCGGGCAAGCGTAGTGCGTTGTTGACGACGCAGAGGACGTAGTCATCGCCGATGGTAGCTTGCCTACACTCCCCGCGAGTCATGATGAAGTGCTCGCTGTCGCCAGAACGCCCTTTAACCTCTACGCGCTCGATCTGCTTTTGCCGAGTGCACCTAAGATCATACCCGATACCAAGACGCTCGACTGACTCAACCTTCCACCCGCCGCGTTCATATCGTCGAGTGACCGCCGCAACCGCGGCGCGCTCAACTTTCCTGTTGGTTTCGGGATCACCGAATGCAGCTGCTAGCGTACTATCGGACGCGGTGGCACCGGGACGCAGCCACCATTCCGCAAGCAACTGTGTGGAAGTGTCTGTGAGACGGCGCAGTGAGGCAAGTTCTCCATCATAGGCGCGCATTCCTGTGCTGCTGATCCTGTTTCTGGCGGACTCAAACCTCAGCCGCTTCATGTCCGACCATGCGAGAGGCACGGCCTTGAGCGGCGAGTCGGATGGCACCCTGACGGCGTAGTGATCACGCCATTTCGAGTTTCCATAGGCGTAGCGAGGAACCGCACATCTTCGTGGCTTTGCCCGTACCTCGAACTTGCCGGCCAGAATCGGCAGATCATTGACCCCGCGCGTGAGGAGCCATATGAGATCTCCCGCAGCGACCCGCGAATAGGTCGCGCTAGCCAATTCGCGAAGTGTGTTCTGAGCGCCTGGGAAGGCCCGCTGGAAGCGCTCTGGACGCCAGTAGTGGAGATAGCTCGTCATATTACCAAGTGTGTGGCTTCAACGCCAAAGGTCAGTTGCGGGCGAGCCCAACAAAGGCGAGCGAAGCGACCCATCAGTAAATTGCCCGACTGCTGCAACGTCCGTTAGGCAACACACAGTCAACCCAGGAGTCTGACTACTTCGCCGAGAAGCACGTCGAGGTCATTGCCGAAGTTCACCTGAGTCCGGGTTGGCACTACTTCGCGTGCACGCATTTGTACGTGAAGATGCGCATCTGCGATTGTGCGAGCGCTTTCGTTGAGGTGACGCATCGATTCCTTGAACGATCTCGCCCCTGGATAGTTGTTAGCAACCTCACCAAAGGTAGTGACTCCGAAAACCGGCGGCACATGATCGAGAATGGCACGCGTAAGGGCGGCGACAGCCATGTATGCGCCTTCGGTATAGGCTATGTTGATCTCATCGCAGAGACGAGTGAGCCTTGCTGGATCGAGTCTCTTGCCTCTGATGGCACGTAACTGATCGATCCTATCCGGGTCAACGAGCATATCCGGATGAGTCGGAGGCTTCGCGCCCTCTCCGGCAGGTGCCGGCGTGAGAAAGTATTCATCAATTGCTGCCTCGGTGCGGGCCTTGGCCTCGCCTATGAGTTCGTTGAGATCGCCCATAACGCCTGACCCAACCATAAGACTCTCTCCCCAGCGCCACAATCGCTCAATTTCTGCCATCGATGTCTGAACGCTCTCGTGCGTGAGCGCTTTCACTTGGGCGCGGGTATCGTCTTGTCTGTCATTCTCCGTGAGAAACCGCCTGTAGACCTCCCATATGAATTGGTATCGGGCAATCAGCTCTGCGCGGATGTTCCGTGCCACTGATTGCTGTGCCATGGTGGACTGTCCCACTCCACGAGCGTTGAATGCCTCGTGCACGCGATGAACATCTTCACCGATGGAATGCTTTCGGTCTTGTAGGAAGTGTGTGGCCTGGCGACGGGCAACATCGAGCTGCGGATCAAAGAGCATGTCCCGTTATCGAAGTGTCGGCTGTTGCCTAAAAGATATGACTGGGCTGGCCTCCGACTGTCGCGTGGGTTAGTTCCTCGCGCGTTGAGACGGAGTCACCAGAGCCACATGCGACGATCCCACATATCGCACTATACGGAGACCAACCCATGTCATCGTCTGCCACTGCGGTTGCTGCTGCTCGCTCTATCATCTATCTCGGCCTGGATGTGCACAAGGACTCGATCACCATCGCAGTCCTGCCGGTCGTTACGAAGGCCCCGACGCGCCTCGAGCGCCTGCCCAACGATCTCGGGAAAGTAAAGAAGTGCCTGGACCGTCTCGCGCACGACGGTGAGCTCCGTGCGTGCTACGAGGCGAGCGGTGCCGGATATGTCCTGCACCGGGCCGTCACGGAATGGGGCTATGCGTGTGGGGTCATTGCGCCGTCGCTGATTCCGAAGCGCCCGGGCGTGCAGCGCAAGCACGACAAGCGCGACGCGGCGGATCTGGCGCGCCCCGCGCGCGCGGGCGAGCTCGTGGTCGTCCGTATTCCAAGTGTGGCGGAGGAGCGCGTGCGTGACGTGGTGCGGTGTCGCGAGATCGTTCAGCGCGAGATCCTCAAGTCCCGGCACTACATCCTGACGTTCCTGGCGCGCCGTGGGTTTGTGTCTCGCGACGGGACCAACTGGTGCACCCCGCATCTCAAGTGGCTGCGCATCTCACGACGGACACGTCCCCGCTCGCGCGCGAAGATCGTCTCGTGTATCGCGAGTTCCACGCGCTGCTGCTGTATAAGCTGCAGCGACGAGAGGAACTGGATCGCGAGATCGAGCGGCTCGCCGAGTTGCCGACGCTCGCGCCGATGGTGCGACAGCTGCAATGCTACCGCGGCTCTCGGTGCATTCCGCGATGGTGCTGGCCACCGAGATTGTTGACTGGCATCGGTTTGAGCACCCGCGGCAGCTCGCGTGTTATCTCGGCCTCGTCTCGCGCAAAGACTCGAGCGGCGATGTCAGCTGCAACGCGTGTTGGGCAGCTTGCGGCTACCTCTCGATCATGCACTTCTGAATTGCGCGAAGGAAGACCGGTGGAACGACGTCGTCGCCGAGGCGTGCGAGTTTCGCCTTACCGCCCCAATCTTCGTATGCTTTCTTGAAAGCGCGCTTAAAAGGGCGATCACACGCAAAGGGCGGGCGTGCTCGTGGAGCGCCAACCTGCAGCGACAGGTACGGGTACTCCTTGTCGGGTGCATCTTTGATCGGACGGCGAATCACGTCTGTCACCAGAGTCCAGCCAGTGATCTGGCCAGTATCTCTTTCGTACGAGAGCACCCACGAGCCGGGCGTCACTGAATCTGGCGCCATACCCCAGACTTCTTCAAATGGCCGCTGGACTCCGTACATCTCTTTCACGAACGCCTTGGCGTCTGCCGAATCTTCGTGGTCCTCCCACTGCTCAAGGAGTTGAAGGCGTCTCTTACCGCGAAATGTCATCCACTCGGTGAATGACACATTCCGGGCCGACCTTGGGCGCTGCACAATGGAGCGTTTCGGACCCCGCCGTGCCTCGGGCAAAGGGTTCGATTGTCGTAGAAGTGTCTCGGCCTGTCTGAGTTCGTCGATGGCCTTCGGCGTCACACGACGAGGACGACGTTGGGCAATGATGTTGCCCGGATTTATGCGCTCTGCGTCCGGGATCGCCAATGCAAACTCAATGAGGCCGTCGTCGCCTAACGCGTTAGCGGAGAGGTTGGGAGAACCGACGACGGCACCGACGCCCTCGGTCCAGTAAAGCTTGGCGTGGAGGCCGTCAATAAAATACAAGTCAGCGCCCGCAGCCAGGAGCCGATCCAGGCCAGTTGCAATGGTCGCTCCTGGTTGCGGCGAGCAATAGATCTTGACTCCGCGCGCGAGCGGTATGTAATCGAGGCAATCCGCGCCGATATATGCCACGCAAATGATTCGCCTGCGCCGTCGATGCTCTGGCGCAAACAGCCGGCGAATGCGACCGCGTATTTCGGCGCTAGTGTACAGGGGCTCTGCGCCAACAAGTGAGTCTGTGTGTGTCATCGGCGTCCTCGCCTCCAATAGTGCGTAGCTGCCCAACGCCCCAGTTAAGTTGCAAAGCATTCAAATAAGAGTTGCGGCGCAGCCGCAACAATTCCATAGCCATGCTTTGTCAACTTCAACGTACGTTAGCCCGCACGCGCGTTGAGGCGCAGGAAACCGCGAATGGTGGCTGCGCACGAGCCTGCTCAGGATCCGCTCAGGTCTAGGCGTGGAGTTCGACTCCACAGTTCGGGCAATGCTTGGGATTGAGGGCCCGGCCGAGGTAGTGGGAGCAGGCCGGACATCGCCAGTTACGAAGCGAGAATAGAAGTACGGCGATCACGAGCGCTAGGAACACCCAACCGCCGATTTGGACGGGCATACCTAGGATACTATGTAGTACGCCCTGCTTGTAGCCTATAGCTGCGAAGATGAACGGAGCCAGGAAGAGAAGGAGCCGTTGCTGCCTTCTGCGGCGCCTTGCGAATTCTTGCATGACCTGTGCGTTCCGAATCTCAGGGTGCACCAAAGTCACCTCGAGTGCGGGCTAACGCCCGTTAGGCTGTCACGTTATGCAGCCTGGGCGTTCATTTCGAGCAAGCGCTCGCGGTGTAATCTGCGCCGCCGGAGCGCCCTGTCCAGCGATCTGAGGACGAGCGCTCGACTTACGCTGCGGGGATCGACGGCGCTGGCGCGTTTATTCAGCCGCGGCGCGCTGCATAACCTGCCGGCCCGCGAATTCCGCCGCGAGCGTGGGGAAGAGGAGCTCACCGCGACGAACCATGTCGCCCTGACCCACTCGCTCCAGCGTGACGCTGGACGATCCGGGGGCCACCCGCCCGAAGAACTCCGCTAGCGTACCTGCGTCGAGGTGCCCTCGGTCTACGCCGGAACAGGCAGCTCCCGGACCATCGCGATCACACGGCGACCGTCGACAGCTCGCTCAGGAAAGGATACTTCTCGCGAAGCTGACGCACGCGCGCCCCGGACACATCCACGACACTCGGCGACGCGATCGCCGTTTTCACGGCGACGGACACGCCCCACGGATCGTAGCCCACCGAGCCGCCATCGTACGAGAGTCCGCCGCCGGTTCCCGTTCGGTTCACGCCGATGACGTACGAGAGATTCTCGATGGCGCGCGCCGGAAGCAGTGTGTCCCAGTGCGCGCGACGCACGCTGGGCCAGTTGGCAATCACCACCATGAGATCCACGGACGGCGCTACCGCGCGAAACAGCTCGGGAAAGCGAAGATCGTAGCAG
>WNFI01044542.1_pt1 | contig 13444 bp, 13 predicted proteins | sample 5400471 | NCBI WGS metagenome assembly WNFI01 (sample SAMN13153348, study PRJNA577476) | soil metagenome | isolation source: 100 cm saprolite on Douglas fir-dominated hillslope | place: USA:California | collected 2013-09-17 | reverse complement strand
GACTCGCCCGGTTCTACGCGCACGAGTCGTGCGCCCAGTGCACCCAGTGTCGCGAAGGCACCGCGTGGACCACGAAGATTCTCGAGCGGATCCTGTCGGGGCAGGGGAAGACGGCCGACTTGGATTTGTTGCTCGACCTCGCCGACAACATGACCGGTAAGACGATCTGTGTGCTGTCGGATTCTTGCGCCGCCCCAGTCGTGTCCGGAATCAAGAAGTTCAAGAAGGAATTCGAAGACTATATCGCGGGACGCCGGAAGCCCGTCATGGTCGCCTGATGCCCGACGAGCTCGTCAACCTCACGATCGACGGAGTCCCGCTGAGCGTTCCCAAGGGCACGCTCGTGATCGAGGCTGCCAAGCAGGCGGGCGTGCTCGTGCCGCACTACTGCTACCACCCGGGACTGCCGGTGGCCGGCGTGTGCCGCATGTGCCTCGTGGACATCGAGAAGGCCCCGAAGCTGCAGATCGCGTGCGCCACCCAGGTGGCGGAAGGCATGGTCGTGCGCACCCAGTCGGCTCAGGCAAAGAGCGGCCGCATGGGGGTGCTCGAGCTGCTGCTCATCAATCACCCACTCGACTGTCCGATCTGCGACCAGGCGGGCGAGTGCGAGCTGCAGGATTTCACGTTCCAGGAAGGCCGCCCCGCCACGCGGTACAGTCCCGACTACGCCAAGCGCTTCAACCCCGTCGAGGACTTCGGACCCGACGTGCTGTACGTCCCGAATCGCTGCATCCTGTGCACGCGCTGCGTCCGCTTCATGGAGGACGTGGCGCAGGAGCCCGTGCTCAACGTCTCGGAGCGCGGTGACCGCGCCTACATCGGGATCCATTCCGAAGGACGCCTGGACCATCCGTGGGCGGGCAATGTCGTGGATCTCTGCCCGGTCGGGTCGCTCCTCTCGAAGGATTTCCTGCACAAGGCGCGCGCCTGGGAGCTCGACAAGGCGGCCTCCATCTGCACCGGCTGCTCGCAGGGGTGCAACATCACGCTCGACACCCGCGAGAACGTCGTGGTGCGCGTGCGCCCGCGGTCGAACCTCGAGGTGAATCGCTACTTCATCTGCGACCACGGGCGGATGAACTACCGCTGGATGAACCGCGGCGACCGCATCGAAGCCCCGCTGGTGCGGCGGGGGAGCGAGCTGCACGCCACTGACTGGGACGAGGCGTTCGACGTCGTGGCAAGCCGGCTGCGTGGAGCGGGCGGCAAGGCGGTCGCGCTCGTCTCCCCCAAGGCTTCGACGGAGGCGCTGCATTTCGCGCGGGAGCTGTGCCGCGGGCTCGAGTGGAGCGGCGCCTTCCAGCTGGTCATGGGCGAGGAAGCGCCCCTCCCCGGGGTCCCGAGCCTCGCGCTCCGCGCGGAGCGGGCACCCAACCGTCGGGGGGCCGAGCTGCTGGGGTATGGCCAGGATTATGCGGCGGCCGTCGCGGCGGCCGAGACGGCGTCGCTGGTGTTGGTGCTCGATGAGCCCGACATCGCCGTTCGCACGGCAGGATCGCTCATCTACGTCGGGACGGTCCTCCCCGAGGGCGCCCGCGACGCCCAGGTCGTGTTGCCGATCGCCAACGTCGCCGAAGAAGAGGGCACGTTCGTAAACCGGGACGGCCGCGTGCAGCGCTACTTCCAGGCGAAGGTCGCACCGGGAATGGCGCGGCCGGCCTGGTGGGTGTTCTCCGAGCTGGTCGCGACTTTGAACGGCGGCGGTCACGTCGGCACGGCCGCGGAGGCGTTCGACCGGCTTGCCGCATCGGTGGAGGCGTTTCGCGGGCTCTCGTACTCGCGGCTCGGTTTCGCGGGTGCGTCGGTATGAGCTTCTTCCTGATCAGCTCGATCGTCAAGATCCTCGCGGTCTTCACGGCGATCATGGTGGGCGTGGCGCTGCTCACGCTGGCGGAGCGGCGCATCTGCGCCTGGATGCAGGACCGGCTCGGCCCGAACCGCGTGGGCCCGCAGGGTCTGCTGCAACCGGCGGCGGACGGGCTCAAGAACCTCATCAAGGAGGAAACGCTCCCCGCCCAGGCCGACAAGGTTCTGTTCATGCTCGCGCCGGCGATGTCGTTCATCCCGGCGTTGTTGACGTTCGCCGTCATCCCGTTCGCGGCCCCGCTCCCCACGCCGTGGGGCGACGTGGACATGGTCGTGGCGAACCTGCCGGTGGGATTCCTCTACATTCTCGCGTTCGGCTCGCTGGGCGTGTACGGCATCGTGCTGGCGGGGTGGTCGTCCAACAACAAGTACTCCCTGCTGGGCGGGTTGCGGGCCAGCGCGCAGATGATCTCCTACGAGATCGCGCTCGGCATGAGCACGGTCGCCGTGCTGCTGGTCGTGGGAAACGTGACGCTCACCGACGTCGTCGCAAAGCAGTCGGCGTCGCTCTTCACGTGGAACGTGTTCCCGCTGTCGCTCGCCTGCTTCATCTTCATCGTCGCCGCATTCGCCGAAACCAACCGGCTGCCGTTCGACCTGCCGGAAGCGGAAGGCGAGCTGATCGCCGGTTACCACACCGAATACAGCGCGATGAAGTTCTCGATGTTCTATATCGCCGAGTATTCCAACATGGTGACCGCGTCGGCCCTGATGACGACGCTGTTCTTCGGTGGCTGGGACATCCCCTTCACGACCTGGGATAACGCGCCTCCTTGGAGCGTGCTCAAGACGCTCCTGACGCTCGGTTCGTTTACCCTGAAGACGCTCTTCTTCTTGTTCCTGTTCATCTGGGTTCGCTGGACGCTGCCGCGCTTCCGCTACGACCAGCTGATGGCACTCGGATGGAAGGTCATGCTGCCACTCGCGCTCACCTACCTGACGGTGATCGCGACCGCGATTTGGTTGCTGCACGACCAGCTGGGCTGGACATACGACACGCGGTTCGCGCTCGCGTTGTTCGGGCTGAACCTGCTGCTCGCGGTACCGCTGTTCTTCGTGCTCGACCGCGGTCATATCATCGCCGGCTCGGTGGCGGCGGAAGGGGCAGGGGGAGGGGGAGGACGGGCCTGATGGCGATCGGCGTGAAGGTGATGAAACGACCGGGGACGGAGGTCTCCTACCTGCGCGCCACGCTCAAGGGCATGGCGCTGACCTTGAGCCACTTGTGGCGGCCCAAGGTGACCATGCAGTACCCGGAGGAAAAGAGCAGCAAGGACTGGACGCTCTCGCCGCGCTGGCGGGGCACACACCGCATGCTCACCGACGAGCAGGGGCGGGCCAAGTGCGTCGCGTGCGGCTTGTGCCCCCAGATCTGCCCGGCGAACTGCATCAAGCTCGTGCCCGGGGAGGACGAGCAGGGCAACCGGTATCCGCTGATCTACGAGATCGATGAGTTCCGCTGTGTGTTCTGCGGCTACTGCCAAGAGGTCTGCCCCGAGGAGGCGATCCACGTGGGCGTGCACTATGAGAACTCGGAGTACTCGCGCGACCGGTTCGTGTACGACCTCGAGCGGCTGTGTGCGCAAACGCACCCTGTCTCCACGCTGTGGGATCCCTCCGACCCGAAGGGTGAATAGGCGGTGGACGGGACGCTGATCATCTTCTGGGCGTTTGCCGGACTGGCCGTGGTGAGCGCCCTGGCGTGCATCACGCGGCGCAGCCCCGTGGCCAGTGCGCTGTGGCTGGTCGTGACCCTGTTCTCGCTCGCTGCCTTGTTCGTCCTGCTCGACGCGCAGTTCATCGCCGTCCTCCAGGTGCTGGTGTACGCCGGCGCCATCATGGTGCTGTTCCTGTTCGTCATCATGCTGCTCAATCTCGGCCGGCCGGGACCCACCGACCTGAAGGGCCCGGCAGGCCTCGGGGTAGGCGATGGTGCCGGCCGTGGCCCGTCCGTTGTTCGGCGCCTATCTCGTCCCCTTCGAGATCACCAGCATCCTGCTGCTCGCGGCCATCGTCGGCGCCGTCGTGCTCGCCAAGCGGAAGCTGTAATGCTCCTCGGACCGTCGTTGGCCGTCTCGGCCGTGTTGTTCGCGCTGGGCGTCGCCGGAGTGCTGCTGCGGCGCAACGCCATCGTCATCTTCATGTGCGTCGAGCTGATGCTCAACGCCGTGAACCTGACGTTCGTCGCGCTCGCTCAGCAGCTCGGTGTCGCGGGTCAGATCTTCGTCTTCTTCGTCATGGCCGTCGCCGCAGCCGAAGCCGGCGTCGGGCTCGCGATCATGCTGGCGATCTATCGGCACCGGCACACGGTCAACCTGCAGAACATCAACCTGCTCAAGGGCTGATGCCGACGCCGCCGCTGTCCCTGCTCTGGGTGGTGCCGGCCCTGCCGTTGCTGGGCTTTGTCGTGAACGGCACGCTCTCGCTCACCCGGCCCACCGCGCAGCGCGCCGTGTCGATCGTGGGCGTCGGCACGCTGGCGCTGGCGTTCGCCGCGGCGGCCCTCGCCGTGGCCGAGCTGGCGCGCCTGCATCCGACCGGGCCGCTGGTGTTCCGCTACTGGGAATGGATCCCCGCCGGCGACCTGCAGGTGGCATTCGCACTCCAGCTCGACCAGCTCGCGGCGGTCATGATCCTGGTCGTGACGGGCGTCGGTGCGTTGATCCACGTCTTCAGCGTCGGCTACATGCACGAGGACCCCGGGTATGCGCGCTATTTCGCGTATCTGAACCTGTTCGTGTTCTTCATGCTGATCCTGGTCCTGGGCGCGAGCTTCCCGGTGATGTTCGTAGGCTGGGAAGGGGTCGGGCTCTGCTCCTACCTGCTGATCGGATTCTGGTTCAACGAGCAGGTCAACGCCGACGCGGGCAAGAAAGCGTTCATCGTCAACCGGATCGGGGATTTTGGATTCCTGGTGGCGATGTTCCTCATCTTCACGCGGTTCGGAACCCTCGATTTCGAGACGGTCTTCGCCAAGGCGCCCGCCGCTCTGATCCCGGGGGGAGCCCTGGTCACGGCGATCACCCTGTTCCTATTCCTCGGCTGCACCGGCAAGTCGGCTCAGATCCCCCTGTACATCTGGCTCCCCGACGCGATGCAGGGCCCGACGCCCGTCTCCGCGCTGATCCACGCCGCCACCATGGTGACGGCGGGCGTCTATCTGGTGGCCCGGTGCGGCGCGCTGTTCGCGCTGTCACCGCTCGGCAGCGCCGTGGTCGCCGGAATCGGCGCGCTCACCGCGCTGTTCGCCGCCACCATCGCGCTCAAGCAATGGGACATCAAGCGGGTGCTCGCGTACTCCACGGTGTCCCAACTCGGCTACATGTTCGTGGGCGTCGGCACCGGCTGGCGCGGTACATGCCCTGGACCGCGGCGCTCATGTGGATCGCGACCCTCGCGATCGCGGGGATCCCGCCGTTCGCCGGATTCTTCTCCAAGGACGAAATCCTCGGAGCCGCGTTCGCGGAGGCAGCGGTGCACCCCGCGTGGTACGCCTTCTGGGCCATGGGCATCGCGGCCGCCTTGCTCACCGCGTTTTACATGACGCGGCTCATGCTCTACACCTTCCACGGCCCCAACCGCACCGGCGAGCGTGAGCGCGAGCACCTGCACGAGGCGCCGCCCGTCATGACGGGGCCGTTGGTCGTGCTCGGCGTGCTGAGCGTGATCGGCGGCGCGCTCAACATCCCGGAGCTGTTCGGCGGCAACGCTTTGCTCGAGCACTGGCTCGAACCCGTGACGAGCCTCGCGCGGCGGCTTCAGCCGGCGGTCGAGCTCGCGCACCGGACGGAGTGGGCGCTCGTGGTGGGGGCGGTCCTGGTGGCCGCGCTGGGCATCGTCGGCGCGTTCCGGCTGCTCAAGCCGGAAGCGCTCGTGCCGGCGCGGCTGGCGCCGCCCGAAACGGGTCTGGGTCGGCTCCTGTGGAAAAAGTGGTATGTGGACGAGCTGTACGATGCGTTGATCGTGCGGCCGCTCATGTGGCTGTCGCGCGAAGTGCTCTGGAACATCGTGGACCAGCGAATCGTCGACGGCCTGCTCGTGAACGGTACAGCGAAGGCGGCGCGGGCGGCGGGGTGGCTGGGTAGCCGGCTGCAGACCGGTGAGGTGGGCGCGTACGTGGTGCTGTTCGTCCTGGGCGTCTGGGCCGTGATCGTGGCGGCGGTTCGCTAGCCATGTACAGCCGGTGGGTGGTCACCGCGCTGCTCGTCTGGCCGGCGCTCGCCGCGCTGGTCGTGCTGCTCGCTCCGGCACGCTGGGCCAAACATTTGGCGCTCGTGGCCAGCCTCATCGAGTTCGCAATCTCGGCACCGTTGTGGTGGGTGTTCGTGCCGGCCGGCGGCATGCAGTTCATCCTCGACGCGCCGTGGATCCCGGGGTGGGGGATTCGCTACACGGTGGGTGTGGACGGGATCTCGCTGTTCATGGTCCTGCTCACCACTTTCTTGGTGCCGCTGTCGGTGCTCGGAAGCTACGCCTACATCACGACGCGCGAGCGCGGGTTTTACGCCCTGACGCTCGTGCTCACGACGGGGATGATCGGGGTGTTCGTCGCGCTCGATCTCTTCCTCTTTTACGTGATGTGGGAAGTGATGCTCATTCCGATGTACTTCATCATTGGGGTGTGGGGCGGGGAGCGCCGCCTCTACGCGGCTATCAAGTTCTTCGTGTATACCTTCTTCGGCTCGCTGCTCATGCTGGTGGCGATTCTCGCGCTCGTGTACCTCGTGGCCCAGCGGACCGGCGTGTACTCGTTCGCGTACACCCACCTAACGTCGCACATCGGCGGGCTCGGGCCCCTCGCGTTCTGGCTGTTCGGCGCCTTCTTCCTAGCGTTCGCGATCAAGGTGCCGATGTTCCCGTTCCACACCTGGCTCCCTGACGCGCACGTGGAAGCTCCCACGGCGGGCTCCGTGCTGCTCGCCGGGGTCCTGCTCAAGATGGGGACCTACGGATTCCTGCGGTTCGCGCTGCCCCTTTTCCCGGCCGTTGCCCTGCATCCAGCGGTGCAATACGCCATCGTTGGCCTCTCGCTGATCGGCATCCTGTACGGCGGGCTGGTGGCCATGGTCCAGCCCGACTTCAAGAAGCTGATCGCCTACTCGTCCGTCGCGCACCTAGGCTTCGTGATGCTCGGCATCTGGGCCCTGACGCTGCAGAGCGTGCAGGGCGCTCTGCTGGTAATGATCAACCACGGCATTTCGACGGGCGCGCTGTTCTTCATGGCGGGTATGCTGTACGAGCGGCGCAATTCCCGCCTGGTCGAAGCCTTCGGCGGAATCGCGAAGGTGGTGCAGCTGCTCGCGGCAGTGCTCACGATCGTGTCGCTGTCGTCGATCGGCCTGCCGGCCACCAATGGGTTCGTCGGCGAGTTCCTCGTGCTGCTGGGGACGTTCCGGACCTACCCCCTGGCGGCCATCATCGCCACCGCGGGCGTGATCGTCGCCGCGATGTATCTGCTGCCGGCGCTGCAGCGCGTCATTTTCAATCCGCTCGACAAGAGCGTGAACGAGAAGCTCCCCGACCTCTCGCTCCGCGAGATCGCGGTGCTCGTGCCGTTGCTCGCCTGCATCGTGTGGATCGGGGTGTACCCCAAGCCGATCCTCGAGCGGATGGAGCCCAGCGCCCGTCAGCTCGTTCAGTCGGTGCGGTTGAACGCGGCGTCCTTTTCGGCTACCCGGTGAGCCTCGACCTGGCGAACTCGCGCGACCTGCTGCGGGCCCTGCTGCCCGAGCTGGCGCTCACCCTGGCGGGCTTGGTGCTGCTGCTCGTGATCGCGTGGCGACACCGCACCGCCGCCGACGTGCGGCTGGCGGGGTGGGTCACGCTGGCGGGTCTCGCGGCCGCGGGAGGGGCGGCGTGGTGGCTGTGGTGGCATACGGCGCGTGCGATCGGCGTCCCGGCCATGATCGCGGTCGACGATTTCCGCTTCGTCACCGACTGGCTGCTGCTCGGGACCGCGGGCCTGACGGTGCTGGTGTCGTTCGACTACCTCGAGCGCGAGCGCCTGCTCGTCCCCGAGTATTTCGCGCTGCTGCTGTTCGCCACGCTGGGCATGATGCTCATGGTCGGGGGCGATGACCTGATGGTCGTATTCCTCGGCCTGGAGCTCATGTCCGTCGCAGTGTACGCGCTCGCCGGGATCAACCGCCACAGCGCCGCCTCCGCGGAGGCGGCACTCAAGTACTTTCTGTTGGGCGCCTTCGCGTCAGGGTTCCTGCTGTACGGGATCGCGCTGGTGTACGGCGCGACGGCCACCACCAACCTGAGCCAGATCGGGGTGCAGGTCCGCACGCTCGGGTTGGCCGGCGGTCCAATGCTCCGCGTCGGCCTCGCCCTGCTGCTCGTGGGGTTCGGGTTCAAGGTGGCAGCCGTTCCATTCCACATGTGGGCGCCGGACGTGTACGACGGCTCGCCCACGCCGGTCACCGGCTACATGGCGACCGCCGTGAAGGCCGCCGCGTTTGCGACGCTGCTCCGCGTCCTGGGCGAAGCGTTCCCCGGGGTTCCGGCGTGGCACCAGATCGTGTGGTGGCTCGCGGTCGCGACCATGGTCGTGGGGAACCTGGTCGCGCTGGCCCAGCGGACGGTGAAACGCATGCTCGCGTACTCGTCGATCGCGCACGCCGGGTACCTGCTCGTCGCCGTGGCCGCCGGGACGAGCGCCGGCTCGGCGGCATTCCTGTTCTATTTAATCGCATACACGCTGACGACGCTCGCCGCCTTCGCGCTCCTCGCCGCCAAGGGACGCGAGGGTGAGCGCGACGTGCTGATCGATGATCTCGCGGGCCTCGGGACCCGGCGCCCGTGGCTCGCGTTCGCACTCGCGGTGTGCATGCTGTCCCTGCTGGGCTTCCCCGGGACGGCCGGATTCATCGGCAAGTGGTACATCCTGCTCGCGGCCACCGCGGCGGGACAGCTCCCGCTCGCCGCGATCCTCGTCCTTACGAGCGTCATCTCGACAGGCTACTATCTCCCGGTGATCATGGCGATGTACATGCTGCCCGAGCCGTTCGAGCAGGCCCACGCGGGCATGCGCATCGGTCGGTGGGCGGGTGCCGCGGTGGCGGTGTCGGTCGCCGGCCTGTTGCTGCTCGGCATTCGCCCGAATCGCCTGCTCGACCTGGCAAAGACGAGCGGTGACGGGTTGGGCGTCGCGCCGGGGGCCACCGCCGCGGCGCCGCCGCTCCAAACGTCGACCGGTCGCTGACGACCGGGGCCCCATGAAGCTCCCCGCCGCCATCTTTCGCGAGTACGACATCCGGGGCACCGTGGGCGACCAGCTCACGCCCGAGGGCGCGCGCGCCATCGGGCAAGCCGTCGCCACGCTCGCCTGGGAGCGCCTGGGGCGCGCGCCCCGGCTCGCCGTGGGACGGGACAACCGCCCCTCCGGATCCGCGCTCGCGCACGGTCTCCTCTCCGGCATCGAAGCCGTCGGCGGTCACGGGGTGGACGTGGGCGAGCTGCCGACGCCGGCGCTCTACTTCGCGACCCACGTGCTCAACGTGGACGGCGGCGTCCAGGTGACGGGCTCGCACAATCCGCCCGAGTTCAACGGCTTCAAGTGCGTGCTCGGTGGCGAGGCGGTTGCCGGCACGGACATCCAGGGTCTCCGGCGTCTCATCGAAGAGGGACGTACGCCCGGCCGGCCCGGCGGCGGGCGCAGTGAGGACGGCTCGGTGCTGCCGCGTTATCGAGACGCGATCGTGCAGCGCAACGGCATGCTGCCACGCAAGGTGAAAGCCGTGGTGGATTGCGGCAATGGAGTCGCGAGCGTCATCGCGGTGGACACGCTGCAGCGTCTGGGCGCCGAGGTCGTCCCCCTGTTCTGTCAGTCCGACGGCACGTTCCCCAATCATCATCCCGATCCCACCGTCGTCGAGAATCTTCGCGATCTGCAGGCGGCGGTCCGCCGCGACAAGGCGGAGCTGGGGATCGCCTTCGACGGCGACGGCGATCGCATCGGCGCGGTGGACGAGCAGGGTCGCCCCGTGTTCGGCGATCAGCTGCTGGTGCTGTTCGGCCGCGACCTGGCGCGCCGTATGGGTCCGGGCCATGCGGTGATCTTCGACGTGAAATGCTCCGAGGTGTTACCGCGCGAGTTGACGCGGGCGGGCCTCGTGCCCACCATGTGGAAGACCGGCCACTCCCTCATCAAGCAGAAGATGAAAGAGACCAAGGCGCCGCTCGCGGGCGAGATGAGCGGCCACATGTTCTTCGGCGGCGACTGGTACGGATTCGACGACGCGCTGTTCGCCGCCGCCCGGTTGCTGCGCTACGTGGCGGAGGTGGGGGGACCCCTGTCCCGGCTGCTCGCCGATCTTCCGGTCACAGTCGCCACCCCGGAGCTGCGTGTCGACTGCGCCGACGACCGGAAATTCGAGATCGTGCGCCGCGCCGCGAAGCATTTCGCCGACAAGTACCCCGTCTCCACCCTCGACGGCGTGCGTATCACGTTCGCCCAAGGTTGGGGACTGCTGCGCGCGTCGAATACGCAGCCGGCGCTGGTGCTCCGCTTCGAAGCGGCCACCGACGCGGCGCTCGCCTCCTACCGGACCGAAGTCGAGAGCTGGCTCGCCGCCCAGAGCCCCGGCGCGTGAAGCCCGTCGTCCGCCGCCGGGCGCTGCTCGTCGGAGTGGGACTGTTGGTCGCGGTGCTGGTGGGGGGACGCTGGCTCGCCCTCGAGACCGCCGAGCGCGCATGGGGCGCGAGTCTCCCCGGCGGCAGCGCGTATCTCACGGCCCGGGACTTCGCCCGGCTGGTGTCGGGGATGCTGCTCATCGGGGCGGTCGCCTGGGCCACCGCGAACCTGCTGTTCGTGTACCGTTCCATCGGCTCGATGCAGCTGTCGCGTCGGCTCGGAGACCTGGAGATCGTCGAGGCGGTACCCCAGCCGTTGCTGCTCGCCGGCACGATCGCCTGCGGTCTGGTGTTCGGATTCCTCCTCACGCTCGGCACGGGGGACTGGTGGATGCCGGCGGCGCTCGCGTCGCGCCCGCCGACCTTCGGCGTCACGGACCCCGTGCTTCACAAGGACCTGGGCTATTACCTGGGACAGCTGCCGTGGAGTGAGCGGCTGCTGGACCTCGCGCTGCTGGCGATGTGCACCGCGACCCTGGTGGTCGCCTTGCTGTACGTGGGGATCGGTTCGCTGCGGTTCCGTCGCTGGCTGCCGTACGCCAATGCGCACGCCCGGGCGCATCTCGGAGTGCTGCTCGCATTGCTCGCGCTGACCCTCACGTGGGGTGCGATACTCGATCCCGCCGAGACCGTCGCGGGCCTGCACGGAACAATCGCCCGGCGCGCGCTCGACGCGCGTATCGCCGCCGCCCCGATCGTCGCGAGCGTCGGTGCCGCCACCACCGTGGTGAGCCTGGTGTGGGGCCTGCGCGAACGGCCGGTCCTGCTCGTTACCGCCTGGGGCGCACTGCTCGCCGCGTCGCTGCTGGGATTCGCGCTCATTCCCGGCTTGCTGGCGGGCTCTCCCGCTGCGACGCGCAGGCGGGCGGATTCTGACACGGCCCTCGCGGCCGAACGCCGACGGCTGGAAGGGCTCGCGTTCGGGGTCACGACGCTCGACGACCGCGCACCACCGGGGTTCCCGAGCCCTGAGGCGGCGACGACGGCGGTGCCCATCTGGGACCCCCAGCGGGTTCTCGCCGCGACCGCGTCGCGACGGGAGTTCGTTCGCCCGCAATCGACACCCGCGGCCGCGGGGCTTTGGCCGCACTCCGTCGGCGACGGCAGAGCCACGTGGCTCGTCGCGCTCAGGCCGGACGTGGACAGCGTCGTGCTGCAGCAGCCCTCGCCCGGCTGGGCCGTGATGCACCGCGGCCCGCTGGCCCGGGTCGGGCGGCCGGTCGCGGCCGTGGAGGGTGGTGGCGCCGAACGGCGCTCGCCTGGGCCCTGCAGAGCCCCGCGCTGGCCCGCCGCGAGACCGACGGCCTGGTGCTCCTATGGCGACGGGACGTGCCGCAGCGGCTGGCGCGGCTGGCCCCGTTCGCTTCGTTCGCCGACGCCGTTCCCGTGCTGGCCGACAGCGCCCTGTGGTGGGTGGCGTACGGGTATCTCGAAGGGGACGCGTTCCCGCTGGCGCAGCCGGTGGCCGACGGGGGAGGCGTGGGCGATTCGCTGCGCTACCTGCGCGCGGGTCTGCTCGGTACGGTGAACGCCGCCAGCGGTGACACACGGTTGTACCTCGCTCCGGGTGCCGACTCGCTCGCGGCCGCGTGGGCGAGGTTGCTTGCGCCGTTGATCCGACCGCTCGACAGCCTGCCGCGGGCCCTGCGCACGCAGCTCCCATTCCCCGCGCGAACGTTCCGCACGGCGACGGCCCTCGCGGACCGGTGGCGCAGCGACACCACGATTTGGGGTCGGCGACCGAGAGAGCCGTTCGAGGTCGTGGCCCCAACCATCGAGGGGGCGCCGGACGCACCCCGCGTCTGGATGGGCCAAGCGTTCGAAGCCGGAAGCACGCTCGCCGCGCTCGTGACGTTCAGCCAGCCGGCCGCCGCCAGTGCGCCCACCGGGATCGACACGGTGTTTCTCTCGTGGGGAGAGCACCGCGGGCAGGGCAGGAGCGTGGGCGCCGCGCTCCGCAACCTGCTCGCCTCGGGAGGCAACGCGCCCGCGCCCGCCGATACGGCGCTCGCCGCGCGCTGGCGACAGGCACAACGGCTCGCGGCGCGGGCCGACGCGGCCCTCGCCGCCGGCGACCTGGAGCGGTTCGGCCAGTTGTATGCCCAGTTGAAGGAACTGCTCGGCCTGGGGCGCCGCAAGCTTGCTCCCGCCCCCGAGCGCCGCTAGGTTGCGCCGCCGTGAACCCCGGTACCATCGTGGTCGCGCTCGGCGGCAACGCCGTCGCTCCGCCCGGAGAGCGGCCCACCATCTCCAACCAGTTCCGCCACACCCGAGCGAGCCTCGCACCGATCGTGGATCTGGCGCGTGAGGGGTGGCGCATCGCCCTCGTCCACGGCAACGGTCCGCAGGTGGGAGACGAGTTGGCTCGCAACGAAATCGCCGCCGATCAGGTGGAGCCGCTTCCGCTGGGCGTGCTCGTCGCCGCGACCGCGGGTTGGATGGGGTACATGATCCAGCAGTCGCTGCAAAACGCGCTGGCGCGCGCCGGGGTCGAGCGGCAGGTTGTCACGTTGATTACCCAGACGCTGTGCGATCCGCACGACCCGAACCTGCGCAGTCCCACAAAGCCGATCGGCCACGCCCTCGACCCGGTGCGTGTGGCCCGACTCCAGGCGCGGGGCGTTCCCGTGAAGGAAGAGCAGCCGGGCCGCTGGCGCCGGCTCGCCCCGAGCCCGAGGCCCAGCGCCGTGGTCGAGCGCGATATGATTCACCATTTGGTCGCCGCAGGCCACATCGTAGTGGCGTGTGGCGGCGGCGGGCCCCCTGTATACGACGACCCGAACCTGCGGCTCGAGGGCCTCGACGCTGTGGCCGACAAGGACCGCGTGGCGGCGATCCTCGGGCGGGAGATCGCGGCTGACGTACTGCTGATTCTCACCAATGTGGACGCCGTGTACCACGCCTACGGCACGCCGCAGCAAAAGGCAATCCGCCGTCT
>WNFI01162229.1_pt1 | contig 13445 bp, 18 predicted proteins | sample 5400471 | NCBI WGS metagenome assembly WNFI01 (sample SAMN13153348, study PRJNA577476) | soil metagenome | isolation source: 100 cm saprolite on Douglas fir-dominated hillslope | place: USA:California | collected 2013-09-17 | reverse complement strand
CACTCCTAGGAGTAAACGACTACGTACAAGATTGCAGGGTTGACATATCGATCAAACACTAGTGTGCCAAGAGCGGCTGCATAAGCTTCATTGGATTGATTTGGGAATCGGGTCTACCAAGAAAGACAATGAGGTAGATTCGAAACGTAAGAGTGATTGGACTCGCCTTCAAAGCAATCAGAGTCTCTCTAGCAATGGATCGCATCCCATAGGGTATCTTTCGTGTCGAATGGATGATAGCCTGTACGAATACGTTGGTGAGAACCTGTAATTGCTGGAGATCTACCCGTTCTTCTTCAGTCATTGTTCCTCAACCTGGATAACAAGACGTACGACGGGCGAGATGCGGTCTCGTCTCCAGGTCATACGCAGCCTGTACTAAAGTTACTTCTTGGGGCTTCTGACTTGGCCGGCCGGTGCGCATCTCCTCTTCGTTAATCAGTGCGCGGTATATCTGGTAGCAATATGACACCTTAGCCTAGCATTGCCCTGTTCGTAAACTCACCAGAACTGGGTCAGTCTCGAGGTCCAAATCATGTTGGTCGACCACTTCCTTGATAACTGTCTGAAGGGAATCTCGGACATACGCCACCTGCCGTGGCCTTACATAATGGACAGCAAGAGAAATGTACACAGGATTGGACGTCATGACCGAGCTGATCGATGGCGCAGAGAGAATTTCCTCCTCGATCGAAAGCTGGGGCGGATCATTCAGCATCAGCAAACTGGGTAAGTGACGACCAGAATGATGCATACCCTGAACAAGTTTAGAAGGAGGTAATCTTCCCTAAGATCCTGACCATACCCAAAGATAGCAAGAACAACACGTTCAGCCATCCGCTTTGTCTTGTCTGGTACCTCCAAGCGTGACAGGCGGAAGAAAAGACGGGCAAAATATTCACTCTTCGTTTGCACGAGATAGAAGAGTTGCTGATACAACTCCAACTTCCGCTTAGCGGCATGATCAAGATTGCTAGATGTAGAAAATGGATCGCCGTAGGCTGCAAGCACCGCACGACTGACTTGAATGTCTCCACCGTGATTTCTAGCCTTGATTAAGTCCTCGAACCTTTTCACATTTTGAACGACGAGAGCGATCTTCACATCGAGCTCGTTTACTTCGGTTTCGAGGGCCTGGACCTTCCGAATTTGCTCCACGACACTTTTCCTCAGTCGTTCCACTGCAATCTCCTCCTCGAAATCAGCCTCAGAATCATCCAACAAATGCACGAAGTTCTTGATGGTACCAACAGATACCTTTGTTCCCATCGTGAGCTGCCGGTACTGTTCTCTTTGGTCCTTAGCGCGGAACAAGGCCTGGATTTTGACCACCTTCTGAAGGTTCTCCTGGTAGTATGCGAGCCTAGCACGATACTTACGGCTTTCCAAGGTGCCTCGCAAGAGCGACTGGAGAAAGATGGCCTGCGCTTGGCTTGCATGGAGATAATCACGCCAGGCAAAATAGTCATCTCTGACAAGAACTCCGCGACATACGGCTTGAAGCTGAACTACATCCGGCAGTACAATCTGCAGTTCCTTGACTTGTTCCCTTCGGCGGGACCGAATCACGGCTGCGCGGGCGAGGGTCTGAAGATGACCAACGGAATCCCTAACATGAGCCCGTGTCAAATCACGCTTCAATGCAGTAAAAGTTTGCTTCGCCAGGTGAGCTCGAGCAAAAGCCTGGAAGCTTTGGATGGAAGGAACGGATTGCCTTAATGCCCGGATAAGCATCAGAAGCTTCTGGCGAGCCAGGAAAGCACGACAAGCAACTTGTATCCTGACAATGGTCTCTGAGACATCATCCAACTTGGAGAGTTGGTGACGAACGCGCCGACGAACGAGTAATGCCCGAGCACGAGCCTGGACGCTGACTATTTGAGACTCTGCTTTCGAAAGTTTGTAGAGCATCAGGTCAATCCGCTTCCTCATAAGGACTCCGCGAGCATGGGCCTGCAAAGCGATGACCCCTTCCTGCATAATGGGTCGATGTAAAGTCTTAACAGCTTCAGTGTGAACGTTCCGGGAAATTCTAGCCCGAGCAATAGCTTGCAGTCCGACGATAGAAAATTTCGAAGACCGAAGAGCCCCTTTGAGTTTAGCAAACCTCCTTCGTTCGAGCAGTCCTCTCACTTGAGCCTGTACCTTGATGATAGTGACGAGGGTGGATCGCACTCGTTGTATGTACTTGGTATGAGCCTTACGTTCGAGAATTCCTCGAGCCCGAGCCTGCATCTTGATGATAGTGGGGAGGGTAGATCGTACTCGTTGTATGTGTTGGGCATGAGCCTTATGTGCAAGAATTCCTCGAGCCTGAGCCTGCACCTTGATGATAGTGGGGAGAGTAGATCGTACTCGTTGTAGGTGTTGGGTATGAGCCTTACGTGCAAGAACTCCTCGAGCCTGAGCCTGCACTTTGATGATAGTGGGAAAGATAGATCGTACTCGTTGTATGTGTTGGGTATGAACCCTACGTGCAAGAACTCCTCGAGCCTGAGCCTGCACTTTGACGATAGTGGGAAGGATAGATCGTACTCCTTGGACGTGCTGGATATGACCCTTATGTGCAAGAATTCCTCGAGCCTGAGCTTGCATTTTAATGATAGTGGGAAGGATAGATCGTGCTCCTTGGACGTGCTGGATATGACCCTTATGTGCAAGAATTCCTCGAGCCTGAGCCTGCATTTTAATGACAGTAGGAAGGATAGATCGGACTCCTTGTACGTGCTGGATATGACCCTTTTGTGCAAGAATTCCTCGAGCCTGAGCCTGCATTTTAATGACGGCAGGAAGGATAGATCGGACTCCTTGTACGTGCTGGATATGACCCTTTTGTACAAGAATTCCTCGAGCCTGAGCCTGCACTTTGATGATAGTGGGGAGGATAGATCGTACTCCTCGGACGTGCTGGATATGAGTCTTATGTGCAAGGATTCCTCGAGCCCGAGCCTGAATCTTGATGATAGTGGCGACGGTGGATCGCACTCGTTGTATGTGCTGGATATGAGCCTTACGTGCAAGAATCCCTCGTGCCCGAGCCTGCATCTTGATGATAGATGCGAGCGTGGATCGTACTCGTCGTATGTACTGGACATGAGCCCTGCGTGCAAGAATCCCTCGTGCCCCAGCCTGGAGTGCAATTACCCACGGCAACAATGATTGATGCTGAGTCAATACTGCGTCAATCTTTCGGCGGACAATAAAACCACGGCATTTCGCCTGCATCTTCACCACAGACTTCTCTGCAACGCGCAGTTTCGCTACACGCGTCCGAAATGTGCTGCGACTAAGATAACCACGAGCAAAGGCTTGGGACTTCAGTATGGAGTCCATGTTCTCGTCAAGAAGCCGCCGTCGCCCTATCTAACGTTAGTAGCGCGATCAGAGAGAAAGAGAAGTGATAATCACATACTCTCTTCCTCCGTCTCTGGTTCTTCCTCGGGTACTTCGTTGATTTCGCGTGCGAGCTCTCGGCCGACATTGCCAAAGTTCGGCATTGCGACACCTGAATCAGTGAGTCCCTTCTGAGTTTGCTTGAGTTGATCATCCGAGAACTCAAGTCGTCCAAGTAAGTTTCCAATGCGATGGGCCAGACCCCGACGAGCAAGGAGATGGCTAAGAGAGAGTGCAGTCGGTATCTGAAGTCACCATGCAATAGACCTACGTACCTGAGTGCATGAATGCAGTAAATGACCTTGGGAACATTCTTCCTCTCATACAAATCAGTAAGCTCGAAGATAAAGCCCTTGAAGATGCTAATAAACTAGCTGCAACACCCCGGACAGGTTTGAATACTAACTTCAGGCAAGCCAACCCGTCTCACGAAGTCTAGGAAAACGTTGATATTGTCCGAGTGTCGATACTGCAACCTAGGATGCTAAATGCCAAGATGAGGCTTCAACCAATGACGCCACACTCTCTACTTACTTGGAAAATTCTCCGAACGACATCCTCTCCTTCCCACACGCGGGCCAGCCGCGCCAAGACGACGCCATTCCGCAAACCCTCCTCCATTTCGACAACACCAAAAGGGAGCTCTTCGTTTAAGGAGCCCTCAATCCACTGTTGCGCCTCTCCAACATGGCACAAATACTCATAAGCGATGATAAATTGCCTCTGAGTCTCGAACCAGTTTCGTCCATATGGGTACGAGGAGGAAGGCGAGGAGAGATCGGATTCGCTCCTAAGTAATTGTATCCTATCTGCTCGCCCCGGTACATGAGATGCATTAGGGACGGGAGGGATGATACCGCCAGCCCTAGTCGGTGAATGGTGAGGATGATGCAGTGACGTCGGTGACTTGTGGTCCCGAGTGCTTGCCACTTCAGGGAGCTTTGAGGGTAGCGAGGGAAGTTGATACTTCTTGGACGAATGGGCGGGACTCGGTGAAGATGGAGAAGGGCTAGCCCAGTCATCTGCTGCATCTCCACTAGCTATCCGTGGAAGATGATTGCCCAATCGTCTTCGCGTACCAAGGCCGGCATAGTTGTCCTGTTTAATGACGCCCGAAGACGGGGAAGGTGATGACTTGGGCTCAATGTTCCTGCCACCAGAGGCAAGTTGGTTCGTACGGGAGTCAGCTGAGAATGTACCAGTCGAATCAACTGAAAGTGAACGGCGCGCTCTCGAGCCAATGGTTGATGAAGAATCAGCGGGGGTTGAAGAGCTCTGCGAGGTGCTATCGGCACGCTCTCTTGAGGTAGGGGTGAGAGATGTTTGAAGAGGCCGAGTGACAGGTGAGTTCACGCGATGAACGACTGCAGGTGAAGTCATCGAAGTGCTAGCGTTTAGGCTGGAGGGTCCTGATGTCGATACAGAATCTACGAGAGCATTTCTTCTAGTTGTTGGTCCTCGATGGAGGCTAGCAGTGTCATCAACCGCAATCGAGGAATTGGGAGCTACATCAAGCTTTACCGAGGCAGGCAGCTGACCAAGTTCGCTGACATCATCCTGACCTCGGGAGCGGGACTCCCATTTGTCCCTGATTGATGTTACGGCTAGCAGATCTGGCATGGTACGCCGCTTTAGGGCGACTGGGGTTGACGCCTCGAAACGATCGGGAATCTCATGCGTACGTGAAGGGGTAGGAAGGGTAGACACTTCGAGTGGTCTGCGTTGCGCCTCCTGAGGAACAGGTTTACTCGTCGTTCCACTCCTTTGGAGAGGCCCAGTGGTTTGTGTGGGTACCTCCGCCTTCTCCGCTTCTCGAGCGCGTGCTTCCCATTTAGTACGAATGGAATCAATGGATCCAGTTACTCTATGACGCCTGGAATCAGGAGTAGTGGTAGAAGGGGACCAGGAACCAGTATCGTTGTCCAGAGTACGGAGGCTGGGACGTAATGGAAGTTCTTCAGAGTTCAGGTGCGACAGTGTCGCAAAACTGCGTCCCGAACCACCCATGAACTCATTCGTGGATGACTTACTGGGTGAACGGTCAGTACCGGCTTGTTGTGGTCGAACCACATCAGGTGCGGCCTGCTTGAACAGCGGAGTTGGAATATCGAGGGTCAAGGGAGCTTCTCTTGATAAAATGGACGAATGTCGAGCTGTATCTGGAAGACCCTTGTCTCCGAACGCGTCCTCTGAAGTAGAGATGGGACGTCCAACATCGGCAACAATGGTATTCTCGGCAATGGGTCTCGATCGTTCAAGACGTAATGAATCAACACTCGACCCAGACCGATGAGTATATGTGAACTTGCGAGAGCTACTAGGAGATAGAATTCCTTTGGTGACAGATCCCGATCTCGAGAGGGAAGGTGCACGCGAGAGTGAGTTTTCGAGTATGCGGGTTTGGTAGGCAAACGAGCCCGACTGTGGATTACTCGTAGATGCTATTGACTCCTTCTCATTCCTGGACATATTTCTGACTCTACCTCGAAGCGTGTCCCGTCGCCAAGTACGTGTCGTAGTTACTGGCCAGCCCCAACGTCAAGCAAATGTCAGGGGATTGTATGTGACAAACGTTATGTACGTGTGACACCAAAGCTTATTTGCGAATTGCCAATACATTATGCCTTCGACTTCGGCGCTTCAGACGCTAGCTCTTCAGTACGCTTCATTAAAGCGCAACAGTCCCACTGGGCTTTACTGCATCCCATCTATTGCTTCGATTCTCAATTGGGATTGCGTGTTATTTGTCCATCAAGGCGTGTTGTCTTTCATTGTTTCTACGTGTCGGCTACTTACTCGTCTCGAAGGTTACTATGCCGGCGCCATGTGAGTAGTGTAGATGCACATCATATCTCACTCACGACTGCTACCGTCACCTAGTTTGCGGTTCAAGATGATTTTCTGCGATGACTACCCCAAGAATCCGCCTACAATCATATTTCAGTCCGATACTGTGTTCCATCCCTTAATATCTCCGGACGGGAAAATGTCCCTATCTGCACGGTTCCGACCTTGGTTGTGCGTACTTCGCAGCTACCCGCGTCGTATATATTGAATCCCCCTCTCCTTCATAGACCACACGAGCACCATGTTTTCGATATTCTGCATGCTATCAAAGCTTCTTTTAAGAAGGACGCACTTGATCGTCTTGATGAAAGAGATTGCTTCAACCCAGAAGCATTAAGGTCATTCCTTGCACTCTTGAGCACAGGTCCCCACTAACTATTTCCCTCGGATGTGGCTCAGATTGTAAGACAGACTTGAGCAAAAGAAACCTGATCTAATTCTCGTCTTAGATACCGCGGATCAACGTCATCTTTCGCTCAATTAGCGCAACAAACGGCGATGCTCTCTCAGCGCGACTCTGCCCTCTATGATCTTGACTACCCGGTCATGAAACGATCACGAAAAGGCGAAGTCGCTTCAAGTGGGGTACAATTCACACAATTAGATGAGCAAACCCTGCAAAAGCTGAGGAACGAAGCTGGTGTATCTAAATGGGATTACAGTGAAAGCATTTAAAGCATGCTCCTGCGTGGATTGTCCACGCTATAGTAAATCGACGTCTATAGTAGGACATAATAGATATTGAAATCTCAAGGCTGGAACTGGGACTGGTCTTGTGGGATACTAATTGGCAAGACTTCTATCTCGATAGGGGTCACCGATCTTTTATCCTACTGACACGTTAGTGCATGAAGGGGATCAGTGGATTGTTATCATTTTACCTCTGGTATACGACAAAAGTGCTTGGATAGTTTCTTGATGACCAAACTATAGTCCAAGTGCTGAGTGAGACGTCTAGAATGGAAACTAAGTAATAAGGAATTTATCTTCATGCATCAGGATCTCATTACCTTCGTGTTTTCACACTAAGTGAGTGCCGGGCATCCAATGCGGAATCGAGGACATTCGATGAGTGTGCTCCCTCGCTCAGTGCAAGTTTGATGGAGTATTCCTTGTCGGACTTCCCACGACCATGATTTCGCTCGTACAGTTCGAACGTTATGTGTGACTAAATCAAGAATGTAAGTCAGGCAAGAAAGTATGGCTTCCAGCGAAACTAACTGCATAATCTAATTCTGGTATTCGAGGGTTGGCAATCGGTAGTCCAGAAGAAAGGACGAGATTAACGAGGGTATGAATATGGCTCTCTTTCGTGAAATAAGCCGTAAACGTAGGAAGTTCGTTGTTTCTCGCTTCCTCTAAATCCGTGACAACCTTGCGCATCAGCGGCAAGGAAGTGAGAACGCCGATCTCTTCCCTACCAACTTGGGTTAACAAGACCGAGAAATGTACATGGTCCTGTCCACTTACTTTTCCCAAGCCTCGATGCCATACTCCTGAGGGGCAACTAAATCAAACAAGGCTTTTGCACGCCCATACAACTCATGTAATTTGCGATCGTTCTTCGGACCGTCGCTGGGTTCGTCGAAGATAGCAAAGAGGAAAATGCGATGATGAAGAGCGCAATACTTCGATAACCGTTTGCAACTTCAACGCGTCTAGAGAAAGAATGATGACAACGAACCTTAATCGTATCATATAACTCGGAAATTCTCGATGGATCAAACTTCTCTGGCTTGGAGTCACAAAATTCCTCGAACAATTTCTCCCACCGTTCCCGAAAAAGCCAAGGCTCGTCGGAGCAGCACCTATGGAGGATGAGAGACGTCCAAGATCACCAGTATCGGACCTACCATCGAGTCTGGATCTTATTCACGTCCAGTCTTTCAAAATTACGCCGCATGACGTCACGGAAGGACCTAAGCAATTCTATAACTTCCTGCACCACCGAGTAAGCCCCGGGGGAACAAGGTTCATAAAACGCCCCCTTACCTTGACCACTTCTACAGGTTCCTTCTTCATCCGCCATGTAAGTTCCGGTCGCTTTTCAGGCTCGCCTGGTCGAAGCAGAATCTTTAACCGCTTCTTAACATCGTCCATAAGGTCCTTGGCGGCATTGGAGTCATCCAGCAAGTCCTTCCTGATAATAAGCTGGACTGGCTGACCACCCACGAAGCTTGAGGCGTCCGACGACCGAGAAGAGCGCGCCGGCGTCGAGGCCGTACTTGTCGTTGAAGACGATGGTTGAGCTCCGTCAAGCAAAGCCGCCGCAAATATCTCTGCAGATGCGACTACCCTTCTTTCCGATGACGTGTAGATCTAACAGAAGTCAGTGAGAATGAATCGAATCTCTGGCAGAAATCCAGGCCTTACCCTAACGTTGTTAAGGACGTCTTTGTCTAAGGGACCAGAAGCATTAACCGAGACCTCATTCAATTATACAGGACACCAGCGCACTCATGATCGAGAAGTCTTGCTTCATACTCTCGCCAAGGTCGCGCGATTGGTATCGAGCGGCATGCGTGAACTGGTGAGATAGATATCTAAGTTTCCAACCAAGCTAAAGCCTTCGAACTCACCTCTCCGCCCCATTTGAACACCAGCTGGAGCTTCTCGAGGCTCCGTGATTGGCTTGACAAGTTCTTTCCTTTCTTGAAACCAGGCTTCAGTTGAGCCTTCGTACCAGGGAGGTCCATCTTCCGACCCAGAGCATTGCTCAAATGAGTGAGTTTCATTAGATCGTCACCGCTGGCACCGAGCGATTTTGCTTCGTCGATTGCCGCAACAAGGAGCGTTAATTGTTGAGCTTCGCGAAGAATGATCTCTTCAATGTCGCCATTCAGCAAACGAACAAACGGAGCAGTCCATTTCTCAGCAATAGGGAAGTTGAACTTGAGTTTTTGCTTAGGTGTTCTGTCTGCATGCCGGAAGACTAGACAATCCGTCAGTTAAAACCTAGTTTGTACGATGCATAATCTCCCACCAGTAACGTTGGCTTTCAGTGTCCATGAAGATGATGAATCCGGAAACGGTGGTGCCATCAAATGCCGTATCGGAGAAATGCTAACTTTATAGCACACTTCACAGAGAATCTCCGCGGCTTTGTCTATTGAGGTGATAAGCTGATGAATTGCCTATATCAAGGGACCGAAACGGACCGAAATAACTCTCGTTCCCTTTCACGAAACTCCACCCATTCACATCAATAACCATGCTTCGAGTGCCGTTGTCGCACCGTAGGATGTCGAATCCACACACCCGCTGACCAAAACCTTCGCATATCTTCCGCGCCCATAGCTTCTCATTGTCAGTGAGGCGTGTTATGAAGCTGCTGTGATCGTTAGAAGCTAGGAGGAATTATACGCAGGGTCTCATACCGAATTTCTTTACCGTCCGTGTTCCGTCGGACTACGCCGTCCACGACTGGGGATTTTCTCGTTTCAGCATGTGTGTATGTGGGTCCAAGCGTATAGACTTTAATGTCCTCAGCTGATTCAGGGAGAGTGTGATTAGAATTAGCCATGCCAACTGACAGTCAGGATCGCAGGGTTATGCATACCATTATCAACATTAATAAATTCTTCGTAGATGTATGACCCATCCATTCGGGGATTATTCAAGTTTGGATCCATCTCGCTGGATTGATTCCCAATCTAGGATAAGCGTGTCAAGATGCTGATGTGGCCAGAGGAGACAAAATTACTGAACCTTACGAAACAACCTGCGACCACCTACCCCCTCCCTAAAGTATATATATACATTGTGGTCCTCCCCACTGACGGGTTTTTCGACGAATGGCTTCTCCATTACCACACCGTCAATAATTATTGCATTGTTATCCTCTCGCATCGAGACTTGGGGGGGAGGTGCAGGTTTTCCCAATGTCAGCCCCGAATTTTGTTCAACAATTTGAAGCAGTTCAGGGTCAATCTTGGGTCCACCATCTCTCGAAACAACTAGTCTTCTGGGAGTAGGAATCTCCATATGATCCAGGATCTGATAAACGAGACGGCGGTCCCAAAGTAGTGCCTGCGTGGGGAGATCATTGATACAGACGGGATTACGAAGCTTGACATATTGAACGGCCTTATGGAGCGGGAAGTCCGTGCTGAAGAAGGATATGAGAATATCACAAAGAGGCCAGCTCTCCACGTCTACATAAAAAGCAATTATTGGTCTTATCAAAGACATTCTACTCGATAGAGAGGCAAGGCTCGAGGCATGCCTTCGTCTAAAATGACTTTCTCTCCAAACACTCTCACTTCAACTTGACCTCTGGCCTTTATGCGAGTCAAAATAGCCCTCATTGGTTTACTTCTTGCCTTGGCGTCCATTGCACACACGCCTAGAACAACTCGCTTGCCTTCAGGCCATTCCCTGTCGGGAAGTGCGGGTGACGGTGATTCTGAGCGCCCTGACCCATTCGCGAAAGCAGATCGGGAACGTGAGCGGTCCGAGCCAAGTCTCCTTGGTATCGAAAGTGACGCCATGGATGGCGGGAGGTCTGAGGGATCCATGCCGATTCCAGCAAACACGAGCACTTTAGTGTTGAATCGGGAAACCCACGCATTTCCTTTTGTGGAAGTAGGATAAGATCACGTTACACCTTCAGCGTACCGATGATAAGGGTCGCGTGCATAGGCGGTCAGTGAGGCCAACCCCTTGGCTTACATAGCTACAGGTCCATACGAATCAATACATAGATAGAAAACGTCCAGGAAACGATCAAACCCCCCTGGCCTCAAGACCGTCTTACCAACCTGGAGTACGCAAACAAGGCACTCCCAACAAAAATCGAGGTGACTAGCGACCCGTCCGCGTAGCCGTGGAGCATTGATCTTGAGGTTCCATTGGCCTTTGAATCCCCGATGGATTGCCCATGTTTGTGCACCTTGGACTGCTTCGGAGATAAGTGAGTAGAGGCTGACCAAAGTCGCTGCAACGTGTGCGAAAGTGACAAATGTGGTGCAAATGGCCATGGTGATTCTTGGCCATCTCGGGCTTGGATGAGCTTGACGCTCACAATGGCGGAATTTTGAGCGGTGGACAACCTTGATCGCGTATGGCTACTGTCCGTTCTATAACGGACCTCGTACTCGACCGGATCATCAGGGAAGTAGTTGCGAACGAATGAAACGTACTCCAGTCCTACTGCCTGTGCACCAATCTTGTCAACAATACTCCATTCGGCAGCCGTCACGTCTTCAAGAACCCGGTAACGAGAGTCGATAATTGCCTTGAGAGCAGGAAGATCCTCCCGGGCAGTCTCAGGTGCAGATATGGGGATGGGAGTGCGAAGCACGTCGAACTGGGTATTGGTCATGACTGATGATGGGAGGAAAAGTCGTTTCAAATTGGGCATCCGAGTCAAGGCAGTAACGAGATCCTGCATAACACCCTTCTAGCTTCACGTGCGCAATTCAAGTGTATAACATATACTGACCTGGGCGGAGATAGGCTCGGAACTCGAACAATAATAAATACCATATCCGAACCATCGCGTGCGAAGGTCCAAGTGTTCCAAGTAGGGTAAGGTTTCACCCAAGGCTTGGACAAAGTCGGTGCTACACTCTACATGCGGATCCAAATAATATCCGTCTGGAGGTGTTATGATCTCGTCATTCTCATCGGATCCACGAACAAGTCGTAGGCTGTCGGGAGAAAATGCCAATTTCCGCAACTTGGGTACACTTTTCAGGCCTGCGATTAGATCGGCATTCGCGCATATCGAGAACCCTGCAGAAAGGGACACGTGGAGGACTTGAAGCTCAGGAGCCAGAACCAGTAATGAATTAATGTCCTGAAATCCGTCCACCTCTATGATTTTGAGCCTTGGGAGAATGAAGGACTTGGGAAGTGTTCGTTTCGCGCCCTCGAAGGACTTTCCGAATGGGATGCCCTCTGCTCTACTGAGGCCGAATTTTCTCCATGCTGAACGCTGGCCCGTAGATTCGGCTATTCGAATACGAAGCGCAAGAAGCAGAGGTGCTCGGTGCAGAACAGTGGCGAATGCTATGACTACCGTTGGAGTCCCCATTGCGTCCACGGTAGAATACGCGCTCTTCTTCCAAGCCTCCAGGAATTCGACATCCATGAATAAATTAAGTTTTCTGAAGAATTAAACGAGTAAGCCGATAACATGGTGGTGGAAGAACATGCACGAGCGCACCGGACATGGCAAAGCAAATCGCTCGGGCAGCGACTGAGCGCGTAGAGGGATTGCTCCGACGTGATTGGGACATCGTGGAAGAAGCGGGGAACACAAATCGCCCGCATGCGACGACAGGTGATGGACAGGGATGCAAGAGACGCGCATTCGACTACATAATCGAAGACTGCATGTCGTTCCAAAGCACATTCAGCGATCTGAGAGAGTAACTCATTTGGCAGCTTCAAGAGCGCTGATCTGCAACCGAATGGGTGGTTGGATAGAGACGTAGGCATGGCTCGGGTACTGCTGGGGATGCCCGCAATCATAGGGGGAACAACAAGGGGGAAGGGGGAGCTTGACACTCAGTGAAACTAAAAAGGTTATATTAGAATAAGCAGGCAACTGGTCTTTTCCGGTTCGCCCGCCTGTAGGCGCATGGATTAGTCGTCCGATGAAGATATCAGGATCCGGGTGAAAGCTACACACTGCGGCGGGTTACCATAACATGGCCTCATTGATAGAAACCATGACCCGCATTTTTCAAAGAGACATCGTTCTCTTGGAGTCTTGGACGTTGGAGAGCACAGCCACCAGATGGTCCGGTGAAAAAAAAACTAAGTAATTTTCCAACATTCATTTGCTATTTTTCGAGAAAAAGAAAACGCTGGTACTTGAGACCATCGCGATCGATGAGGGGTAGAAACAGAATCCAAAACTAGATAAACATGATCGGTTTCCATCATTCATAATAAGGGAGGAACGATCCAGAGTTCATTTGGGGTGATGTCCATGTGGGAAACAGGGCTTCAATATTAATACGAATATTCCGACAACTCGCGATCGGATCCCGGCGGAAGATACCTCCGTTCGTCGCAGAGCGCGGGATATGGGTCGAATACACTGATACGTAGGCATCAAATATGGCCGAAAAGAATGTCCGCGGCTCCACCCTTTTCATCTTTCCGTCACCAACTTGATTTATTGGTGGTTCACCGTAAGGATCAATCTGCACGTTTCTGGAAGCTGGGTAAGAAGGCTTTAGAGATTCATCGAG
>WNFI01239330.1_pt1 | contig 13451 bp, 5 predicted proteins | sample 5400471 | NCBI WGS metagenome assembly WNFI01 (sample SAMN13153348, study PRJNA577476) | soil metagenome | isolation source: 100 cm saprolite on Douglas fir-dominated hillslope | place: USA:California | collected 2013-09-17 | reverse complement strand
CACCCTCACCGGCGAGGCCGACCTGGTGAGCGGCCTGGTGGTCAATGGCCGGCCCGAAACGCCGGACGGCGAGCGCGTGCTCGGCCTCTTCCTCAATACCCTGCCGCTGCGGCTGCGGGTCACTCCCGGCAGCTGGCTGGACCTCGTCCGCCGGACCGCCGAGGCCGAGCGCGAGATCCTGCCCTACCGGCGGTTCCCGATGGCTGCGGTGCGCCGGGCGGCTGGCGGCGACGCGCTCTTCGAGACCGGCTTCAACTTCACCCATTTCCATGTCCTGCGCAGCCTCGAGGATGCCGAGATGCGGCCGCTGGGCGGCGCCGCGGTGGCGGACATCGAGCTGCCCCTGGGGACCGACTTCGCGCTCGACGCGGCGAGCTCGCGGCTCACCCTCGTCCTGCAGTTCGCAGCGGGGCGCTTCGCGCCCTGGCAGGCGGAGAGGATCGCCAGCCGCTACGTCGCGGCGCTGGATGCCATGATCGTCCGCCCCGAGGGGCGCCACGAGGAGGCGCCGCTCACCACGCCGGCGGAGCGCCAGCAGCTGCTGCGAGAGTGGAACGACACCCGGGCCGCCGCTCCTGGTTTGCCGTTGCACGAGCTGTTCGACCTCCAGGCGGCGGCCCGCCCGGACGCCGCGGCGGTGGTGACGCGCGGCGCGGCGCTCACCTACGGCGAGCTGCGGCGGCGGGCCGATCGTCTGGCGTGTCACCTGCGGGCGCTGGGCGCCGGCCCGGAGGAGCGTGTCGGACTGCTGGTCGAGCGCTCGCCGGAGATGATCGTGGCGTTGCTGGCGATCCTCAAAGCCGGCGCCGCCTACGTGCCGATGGAGCCGGGCGCACCCGTGGGGCGGCTGGCCCACGTCCTGAAGGACTGCGGAGCGCGGCTGCTGGTCACCCGGGCGCCGCTGGCGCGTGGATTGGGACGATGGGGAGGACGGGAAGGATCGGACGGATCGGAAGGATCGGCAGATGCCGGCGGGGCGGCGGTGGTCGATCTCGACGCCCTTCCTCCCGATCTCGGGCTGGGTGGCGGCGAGGCCGCCAGCCCGGCTGCCGGTCCGGCCGGCGGCTCTCCCGGAGCCGGCCGTCTCGCCTACGTCATCTATACCTCGGGGTCGAGCGGCGTGCCCAAGGGCGTCATGGTCTCGCACGGCGCGGTGGTCAACTACGCGGCCGGCGTCGCCCGCTCCTTCGGCCTCGGCGGCACCGACCGCGGGCTGCAGTTCGCGGCGCTGAGCTTCGACGCCAGCGTCGAGGAGATCTTCGGCATGCTGCTCGCCGGCGCCTCGCTGGCGCTGCGCGACGAGGAGATGCTGGGGTCGCCGCGCCGCTTCCTGGAAGCGCTGGGGGACCTCGGGGTCACCGTGGCGTCGCTCCCCACCGCCTACTGGCACGAGATCGCGGCGGCGATCGTCGATCCCGAGGTGCGGCCGCCGGCCGGCCTGCGGGTCGTCTACATCGGCGGCGAGAAGGCGCGCCCCGAGCACGTCGAGCGTTGGCTGGCGCGCGGTTTCGCGGGCGTCGAGCTGTTCAACGGCTACGGCCCGACCGAGGCGACCGTGGCCTGCGCCGCCGCCCGCCTGGACCGGGGCGAGGGGCGCGAGGCGCGCGACGGGCGCCAGGCGAGCGACGGGCGCGAGGCGCGCGAGGGGCCCCAGGGGCGCGACGGGCGCGAGGTGCCGATTGGCCGCCCGGTCGCCAACGACCGCATCTACCTGCTCGACGGCGACCTCATGCCGGTGCCCGCCGGCACCGTGGGCGGCCTCTTCGTGGCGGGCGCGGGCGTCGCACGCGGCTACCAGGGCCGTCCCGACCTCACGGCGGCGAGCTTCGTGCCCGATCCCTGGAGCGGCCTCCCGGGCGCGCGGATGTACCGCACCGGCGACCTGGCCGCGCACCTCGCGGATGGCAGGCTGGAGTTCCGCGGCCGCGCCGACGACCAGGTGAAGATCCGCGGCTTCCGCGTCGAGCCGGGCGAGGTCGAGCTGGCGCTCTGCCGTCACCCGGTGGTGCGGCAGGCGGTGGTGGCGGTGCGGGAGGATGCGCGCGGCGAGGTCTTCTTGGCCGCCTACGTCGTCGCCGGGGAAGGCGCCCGGCCGGCTCCTGCCGAGCTGAAGCGCTTCTTGCGCGAGCGGCTGCCCGCCTACATGGTGCCGGCGGCACTCGTCCTCCTCGACCGCCTGCCGTTGAACGCCAACGACAAGATCGACCGGCCGGCGCTGCCGGCTCCCGTGCCGGGCCGCGAGGATCCGGGCCGCGACTACGTGGCGCCGCGCGACCTCCTGGAGCTGCGGCTGGCGGGCCTCTGGGAGGAGCTTCTGGGCAGCGGCCCGATCGGCCTGCGCGACGACTTCTTCGAGCTCGGCGGCCACTCGCTCCTGGCCGTGCAGCTGATGGCCCGCCTGCAGCGGATCTTCGGCCGCAGCCTGCCGACCGCGGCCGTGCTCCGGCATCCGACCGTCGAGGGGCTCGCCGCCCTGCTGCGGGAGGGCGCCGCGCCGGCGCGGCGCCGCGCCCTGGTGGAGATGACGCCGGGCGGGGCGAGGGCGCTCTTCTGCGTGCATCCGATCGGCGGCGACGTCCTTTGCTACGTCCACCTCGCCCGCCACCTGGCCGGCGAGCGGGCGGTCCACGCCCTGCAGGCGCCCGACCGCGACGGCGAGGCCCCCTGGGCGACGCTCGAAGAGATGGCGCGGCACTACGTCGGCTGCCTGCGCGACGCCCAGCCTGCCGGACCCTACGCCCTGGCCGGCTGGTCGATGGGAGGAGTGGTCGCCTTCGAGATGGCGAGGCAGCTGGAGAGCGCGGGCGAGAAGGTGGAGCTGCTCGCCCTGATCGACGCCGCCGCGCCATCTGGACACGGTGGAGACGCCGACCGCGAGGACCTCGGCCGCGGCGCGCGGGTTGCCCTCGGCGGCGGCGCGCGGGTTGCCCGCTTTGCCGGCGACCTGGCCCGCCTCCTGGGCCTGGATCTCGCCGCCACGTCGATCGACCTGACCCGTCTCACGACCCCGGAGGCCCTCGCCGCGCTGCCGGAAGAAGCCGAGAGGCTGGGTGTCACGCTCGGCCTCGACGCCGCCGAGCTGGCCCGCCGCTTCGCCATCTTCGAGGCCAACGATCACCGCCTGGAGCGGTACACCGGAGGCCCGTGCGCAGTCCCGCTCACCCTCTTCAAGGCGGTTGGCTCTCCCCCGCCCGGCACCCTCCCCGCTCCCGGGGCCGGTGGCACCCCCTCTCCCGCGCCGGACCTGGGTTGGAGCGCCCTCGCCCGGGGCCCCATCGAGGTGCTGGAGATCGCCGGCGATCACTACACCCTCCTGGAGGAGCCGCAGGTCCACCTCCTCGCCGACCATCTGCGGGACCGCTTCGCGAGCTGACGCCTTGCAAGTGACGAGATCGGCGTGGGAGGCCTCCAAGCCTTTAAGGGGGCTGGCCTCGAACTTCAGGGGTCTCCCAGCAACTGCAGATGGCCCGACAGGTCCCGGTCCTGGCGCACGACTCGGGCGAACTGCTGATCGGCGGTGATCAGGCGGGTGCCCTCACGAACGGCGAGCGCCAGGTAGAGGCAGTCATAAACCGGATGATCCAACGTTGCGGCAAGACGCGTCGCGTCCTCGACCAACTCCGCGAGCGGCACCAGGAGGACCGGCGCGCTGAGCAGCAACGACAGGCGCTCCAGGATCTCGTCGGCGGTGATCTCACGGCGCCGCGCCTTTGCCCAGAGCGCATTCGCGCATTCCGCGAGGAGCAAGCTAGGAGAGCTGAGAGACTCGCCGGCGAGCAAGCTCGCCGCTTCGCTCCCTTCCTCGTCGATCACCCATTTCAAGGCAACAGAGGCATCCACGACCCGCATGGTCAGACTTCCCTGCGATGATCCCGGTCGCGATCATTCCTGACGAGCACCGCGCTATCCGTAGCCGCGCGGCCGCGGGTGGCATGTCGCATTGCCGCCGCTTGCTCCCAGAAGTCCGCACCGCGTGAGCCAAGAACCGCTTCGAGAATGGCCCGGTGCTCCGCCTCGGCCGAGCGATTGTGCTCAGCAGCGCGGATCTTCAGACGCCGAACCAGCTCGCGTTCGAGGTTTCGAACTGTAAGCTGTGCCACGAGTTCCCCTTTCTCGACAGGTCTTCATTGACAGCAATGCTATCATTGAAGACGCCGCTGCTGCAAGCGCGCCCCCGCGCTCGAGAGGGGCACCTTGCCCATCCCACCCAACCACCGCTCCTGCCAAAGATGCACGCCAACTGGCGATCTGGCTGAATCCGAGGGTCAGCCCTCGGACGGCGCTGGGCGCGATCGAGGCCTGGCCGCCGAGCCTGCGCACCACCGTCAGCCTGGCGCTCAACTCGAACTTTCCCATCTCGCTGGCGTGGGGCCCGCACCACGTCCAGATCTACAACGACGGCTACTGGCCCATCTGCGCGGCCAAGCATCCGACCTCGATGGGGCAGGACTTCAGCGAGTGCTGGGCGTCGGCGTGGCCGGCCATCGGCGCAGCCTTCCGCAGCGCGCTGGCGGGGACCACGGCGTTCCTCGAGGACCAGCGGATGTTCCTCGACCGCCGCGGCTACCTGGAGGAGACCTTTTTCACTTTTTCCTTCAGCCCGATCCGCGACGAGTCCGGGCAAGTCGCCGGGCTGTTTCACCCGGTCACCGAGACGACCAGCAAGATCGTCGCCGAGCGCCGCACCCGTACGCTGCGCGACATCGCCATCCACGCCCTCAAGGCGCAGTCGATCGACGAAGGACTGCGGCTCGCCGCGGAGACGCTTGCCGAGGCCGCGCTCGACCTGCCCTTCGTGCTGTTCTACCGGGTCGATCCGGACGGCAAGACCGCGACGCTCGCCGCGCAGACCGGCCTGCCGCCCGGCGGGCCCGCGAGCCCGGCGACGCTGGATCTGACCGCGGAGAGCGGGAGTTGGCCGCTCGCCGAAGCGGCCCTGAGCCTTGAGACGGTGCGGGTGGCGGACGTCCGCGAACGGTTCCGCGGGATCTCCTGCGGCCCTTATCCGGAGCCGATCGAGTCCGCCTTCGTCCAGCCCATCACCACCGCCGGCCACGAGCGGCCGGTCTGCATCATGGTGGCCGGCGTCAGCACGCGGCTGCCGATGAACGAGGCGTACCGCACGTTCTACGATCTTCTGCTCACCGCCGTCACGACCGTGACCGCCAACGCCATCGCCTTCGAGGTGGAGCGGCAGCGCGCCGAGGCCCTGGCCGAGATCGACCGCGCCAAGACGGCGTTTTTCAACAACGTCAGCCACGAGTTCCGCACTCCGCTGACGCTGCTTCTCGGGCCCTTGGAAGACGAGCTCGCCGAGCGCACGGCAGCCCTGCCGCCGGCTCGGCGCGAGCGCCTGCAGACCGCGCACCGCAACAGCCTGCGCCTGCTCAAGCTGGTCAACGCGCTGCTCGACTTCGCGCGCCTCGAGGCCGGCCGCGTGCAGGCGGTCTACGAGCCGACCGACCTGGCGGCGCTGACCGCCGAGCTGGCCGGCAACTTCCGCTCCGCCTGCGAGCGCGCCGGCCTGCTGCTCCGCGTGGAGTGCCCGCCGCTGCCCCAACCGGTCTACGTCGACCGCGGCCAGTGGGAAAAGATCGTCCTCAACCTGCTGTCGAACGCCTTCAAGTTCACCTTCGAGGGCGGGATCGCGGTCAGCCTCACGCCGTGTGGCGAGGACGTCGAGTTGGCAGTGCGGGACACCGGGACGGGCATCCCGCCGGCGGAGCTGCCGAGGATATTCGAGCGCTTCCACCGTGTCGAAGGAGCGCAGGGCCGGACCCACGAGGGCACGGGGATCGGCCTGGCGCTGGTTCGGGAGCTGGCGACGCAGCATGGCGGCTCGAGCCGCGCGGTGAGCGCTCCCGGGAAGGGCAGCACGTTCAGCGTGTCGATCCCCTTCGGCAAGGCACACCTGGCGGCGGCGCGGATCGGCGCGGCCGGCGCCTTGGCGGCGACCGCGCTCGGCGCCAGCCCCTTCGTCGAGGAGGCGCTGCGCTGGCTGCCGGCCGCCGCGACGCCGCCGCGGACCGAGCCGGCCGAGGCCGGCCGGCGCCCGCGCATCGTCTGGGCCGACGACAACGCCGACATGCGCGACTACGTGCTGCGCCTGCTGAGCGACCGCTACGACGTGGAAGCGGTGGCTGACGGCGCGGCGGCGCTGGCCGCGGTGCGCCGCGTGCCCCCGGCCCTCGTCCTGTGCGACGTCATGATGCCGCGGCTGGACGGCGTCGGCCTGCTGCGTGAGCTGCGGGCCGATGGGCGCTTGCGCACCATTCCCATCATCCTGCTCTCCGCCCGTGCCGGCGAGGAGTCGCGCATCGAAGGGCTGGAGGCGGGGGCGGACGACTACCTGGTCAAGCCGTTCAGCGCCCGCGAGCTGCTGGCCCGCGTGGGGGCGCACGTCGAGCTGGCGGCCCTCCGGAGCGAGGCCGAAGCCGCCCGCGGCGCCGCGGAGCGGGCCAAGGCGGTGCAGGCCCTGAACGCGGAGCTGGAACAGCGCGTCGCGAAGCGCACCGCCGAGCTCGACGCCAAGAACCGCGAGCTGGAGACCTTCACCTATTCCGTCTCCCACGATCTCAAGGCCCCGCTGCGCGGCATCGACGGTTACAGCCGCCTGCTCCTGGAGGACTACGCCGGCAGGCTCGACGGAGAGGGCAGGACGTTCCTGCAAAACGTCCGCGACGGCACGGCCCAGATGGGCCGGCTGATCGACGACCTGCTGGAGTACTCCCGCATCGAGCGCCGGCCGCTCGAGGCCAAACAGCTCGACCTCGGGCAGCTGGTCGCGCGCCTGCTCGCCGAGCACGCCGGCGAAGTGGCGGCGCGCGGCGCCCGGGTCACCGTGGACGTCCCGGCCGTCGCCGTCTCGGCCGATCCCGAAGGACTGGCCATGGCGCTGCGCAACCTGCTCGGCAATGCCTTGAAGTTCACCGGCAGCGTGCCCGAGCCCGCCATCGAGATCGCCGGCCGCTGCTGCCCGGCGTCGTGCGTGCTGTCGGTCCGCGACAACGGCGCCGGCTTCGACATGAAGTTCCACGATCGCATCTTCGAGATCTTCCAGCGCCTCCACCGCGCGGAGGACTTCCCCGGCACCGGCGTCGGGCTCGCCATCGTGCGCAAGGCCATGGAACGCATGGGCGGACGGGCCTGGGCCGAGAGCGAGCCGGGCAAGGGCGCCACCTTCTTCGTGGAGATACCGAGGTAGCCATGGAGGCCGGCAGGCCGATCCTGCTCGTCGAGGACAACCCCATGGACGTGGACCTCACCCTCCGCGCCTTCAAGCGGCATCACGTGACCAACGCCGTACTGGTGGCCCGCGACGGCGAGGAGGCGCTGGCCTGGATCGGGCGCTGGGAGGCGGGCGAGCCGCCGCCGGCGGTCGTCCTGCTCGACCTGAGGCTGCCCAAGGTGGACGGCCTGGAGGTGCTGCGCGGGCTCAAGACTCATCCCCTCTCGCGCGCCATCCCGGTCGTGGTGCTCACCACCTCCGCGGAGGACACGGACATCCAGACGGCCTACGGGCTCGGGGCCAACTCCTACATCGTCAAGCCGGTGGACTTCGACAATTTCGCGCAGGTCGCCGCTCACGTCAACCTCTACTGGACGGTGCTGAACCAGCCGGCGGCGGTGCGCGGCGTGCGATGAGAATCCTCTACGTCGAAGACAACCCGACCGACGCGGATCTCGCTCGGCGCGGGCTCCTTCGCCACGATCCGCGGGTCGAGGTCGAGATCGCCGCAACGCTGGCCGAGGCCCGCGCCGCCCTCGCGAGACGCCCCGACTACGAGCTCGTGCTGTCCGACGTCAACCTTCCCGACGGCAGCGGCCTGGAATTGCTCGCCGAGATCCGCGAGCGCGGCCTGCCCCTGGCCGTGGTCATCCTCACCGGCAACGGCGACGAGGAGACCGCCGTGGCAGCCCTGAAAGGCGGGGCGAACGACTACCTGGCCAAGGACGCGGACCTGGTTTCACGCCTGCCCCTGACGCTCGCGGCCGCCCTCGGCCGCTTCCGCTCCGAGTCGGCGCGCCGTGCCGGCGCGCTGCGGGTGTTGTACGCCGAGCCCGACGCCGCCGACGTCGACCTCACCCGCCGCCACCTGGAGAAGCATGGGCCGCAGGTGCGCCTCGACGTCGTCGACAGCGCAACCCGGGCCTTGCGGCTGCTGCCGGGCAACCCGGGGGAGCCCTGCCCGTGCGACGTGCTGCTGATGGACTACTCGCCGGGAGGTTCGGCGGTCGAGGTGTTGAAGATCCTGAGGGCCGAGCGCCACCTCGACCTGCCGGTGGTGCTGGTGACCCGGCAGGGCAGCGAGGAAGCGGCCTCGCTGGCGCTTCGCCTCGGCGCTTCCGACTACCTGGTGAAGCACGCCAACTACCTGTACGCGCTGCCCGCCACACTCGAGAGCGCTCATCGCAGCGTGCTGCTGGCGCGCGAGCGGGCCGCCCTGCGGGACAGCCAGGCGCGGTTGGCCGGCATCATCGACTCGGCGATGGACGCCATCGTGTCGATCGACTCCAGCCAGCGCATCGTCCTGTTCAACCCGGCCGCGGAGGCCATGTTTCGTTGCCGGCGGGAGCAAGCGGTCGGCCAGCCGCTCGAGCGCTTCATCCCGGAACGCTTCCGTCCCCGGCACCGGCAGCACGTCGAGGACTTCGCGCAGACGGGGGTCACCAGCCGCGCGATGGGCCGCCTGGCCACCATCTACGGCCGGCGCAGCGACGCCGAGGAGTTCCCGCTCGAGGCCGCGATCTCGCAAACCCGCGTGGCGGGTGACGACCTCTATACCGTCGTCTTGCGGGACACGACCGAGCGCACGCAGGCCGAGGACCAGCGCCGCGAGCTGGAGTCCCAGCTCCACCAGTCCCAGAAGATGGAAGCGATCGGCCGCCTCGCCGGCGGCGTGGCCCACGACTTCAACAACATGCTGGGCGTCATCCTCGGCTACGCCGATCTGGCGATTCTGAAGTCGAGCCCCGTCGATCCGGTGCGCAAGAGTCTCAACGAGATCAGGTCGGCGGCGCTGCGCTCGGCTGATCTCACCCAGCGGCTGCTGGCGTTCTCCCGCCGCCAGACGATCGCGCCGCGGGTGCTCGACCTCAACGCCCGGATGCAGGGCATGGAGAACCTGCTGCGGCGACTCATCGGCGAGGACATCGACCTCGAGCTCGTCCTCGAGGAAAGCCTCTGGCGCGTGTCCATGGACCCGTCGCAAGTGGATCAGACCCTGGCCAACCTGGCGGTCAACTCGCGGGACGCCATGCCCGAGGGGGGCAGGCTCACCATCCAGACCCGGAACGCGACTCTCGACGACGCCTACTGCGGACTGGGCCTGGCCATGATCTTCGGCATCGTCAAGCAGAACGGAGGTTCGATCAACATCTATAGCGAGGTGGGTCACGGCACCACCGTCAAGGTCTATCTGCCGCGACACCTTGGGGAGATGCCGGCGCAGGAGGTCGAGACCGCGGCCGCGGCCCCGACGCGGGGCCGTGAGCTGATCCTGCTCGTGGAGGACGAGGAGCTGCTGCGCGAGCTGACGCGGGAGCTGCTGGAGCAGATCGGTTACAAGGTGCTGGCGGCAGCCAGTCCGGGCGAGGCCATCACGCTGTTCGAGAAGCACGGCGACGAGATCGGTCTGCCGCTGACCGACGGCGTGATGCCCCTGATGAGCGGCAAGGAGCTGGCGGGAAGGATCCAGTCGATGAAGCCGGGCATCAAGCTCCTGTTCGCCTCGGGCTACACCGCCAACGCGATCGCCCACCGGGGCCTGCTCGAGGAGGGAATCGACCTCCTCGAGAAGCCTTTCTCCCTGGAGTCCCTGGCGAAGAAGGTCCGAGAGGTCCTGGATCGGCGATAGGCAAGTGGCCTGGTCTTGCCTCACGCAAGTGGCTCTCCCCGGCGCGGCGGAGAGGAGTCATGATGGAGGAATCGTGCACCGACGCTCGGCCCACCTCCTCGTGCCTTTGCTCCTGGCCGCGGCCTGGCAGGCTTCGGCGCCGGCCGGAAGCGCCCAGCACGGGGCCCGGACGGCCTCGGCTGCGTCGCCACCCCTGGCGACCGGCGTGCGCCTCGATCCCGCGGGAGACTCCGTGGAGCTCGGGAGCCTGCCGCTGGGGTTGGCGCTGGCGCCGGGCGGCGGCCAGGCGGTGGTGGTGCTGATCGCGACGTTCCAGCGCCGCATCGTGCTGGCGGCGAAATCTCCCGAGAAGACCGGCAGCCGCTACCCGGCGGGCCTCGCCGTGTCGCCGCGCGGGCACCTCCTCTACGTCGCGGAGAACGTGGGCGACAGCGTTGCCGTCGTCGATCTCACGACCTCGAAGGTCGTGCAGCGCTTCCCGACCGATCACTATCCGCTGGCGGTGGAGGTTGCGGCCGACGGCATGCTCTACGTGTCGGCCTGGGGCGGCGACACCCTCTCGATGTTCCGCGTGCTCGCCGACGGCTCCCTGGCCTATCGCGGCCGGCTGCGCGTCGGCCGGCATCCTTCGGCCCTGCTCGCCAACTCGTCCGGCTCCCGCCTGTTCGTCGCTCTCGCATCGACGGATCAGATCGCCGTCGTCGAGACGCGCGAGCCGCGGGCCGTGCGCACCTTGAGCGACGCGCCGCCGCGCGGCCCCGCGGAGGGCAGCACGCCCAACGCGCTGGCGCTGTCGGAGGACGGCTCGCGGCTCTTCGTCGCCGAGGCCGACAACAACGCCGTCGCCGTCTTCGACGTATCCTCTCCGCGTGCCGGCCCGGGCGGCGCCTCGCGGCCGGAGCGCCTGGCGGGCCGCATCCCGACGGACTGGTATCCGACCGCCGTGTTGCGGCGCGCCGGCGAGTTGCTCGTCCTTTCCGGCAAGGGGCACGGCAGCCACGCCAACCCCGACGGCCCGATCCCCGGAGAAGGCATCGCGCGGCCGCTGGGCTACGACCTGGGCCAGCTCAACGGCACGCTGCGCATCGTCCCGCTGCCGCTCGCTCCGCCGGCCCTCGCCGGGTACACCCGGCGGGTCGCCGTGGCCAACGGCTGGAGCCGGACGCGCCCGGCCGGCCGCTATCCACCCTTCAAGCACGTGCTCTACGTCATCAAGGAGAACCGCACCTACGACCAGGTGTTCGGCGACCTGCGGGAAGGCGACGGCGATCCTTCTCTCGTCTACTTCGGACGGGAGGTGGCGCCGAACCATCATGCCCTCGCCCTCCGCTTCGGCCTGTTCGATCGGTTTTTCACCAACGCCGAGGTCAGCTCGCAGGGTCACCTGTGGTCCACCGCCGCCTACGTGACTGACTATGGCGAGAAGTTGATCCCTTCCAGCTATGCCGGTAAGCGCGAATCCGTCGACGGCGAGGCGAGCGGCGAGCCCGCCGCCGGCTTCCTGTGGACGCTCGCGAAAGCCAAGGGGATCGCGTTTCGCGACTACGGCGAGATGGTCAAGACTCCTGAGGGTTGGCCGGTGACGCAGGCGGAGCTCGCCGCCGACGTCAGTCCGACCTTCGCTCCGTTCGACCTGAAGGTCACGGACCAGTCGCGGGCCGAGAGCTGGATCGCCGAGCTGAACCAGTTCGTCAAGGACGGCGCGATGCCGGAGCTCGAGGTCATGCACCTGGCTGGCGACCATACGGCGGGCGGCCGCGCCGGCTACCGCACGCCGCGCGCCTTCATGGCCGACAACGACCTGGCGCTCGGCAGGGTCGTGGAGGCGCTGTCGCGGTCGCCCTTCTGGAAGGACACGCTGGTCTTCGTGCTGGAGGACGACTCGCAGGCGGGCCCGGATCACGTCGATTCACACAGGTCCCCGCTGCTCGCCATCTCCGCGTACAACCGACCCGGGGTGAAGCACCGCTTCGCCAACACCACCGACGTGGTGGCGGCGATCGAGGACGTGCTGGGGTTGGGGCGGCTGTCGAAGTTCGACTACTTCAGCCGTTCCCTGGCCGACGTGTTCGCGGCGAGCCCGGACCTGACGCCCTATGCCGCGATCGAGCCGCGGGTGGACATGAACGAGCTGAACGCGCCGCGCTCGGCGGCGGCGAGGATGTCGCGGGACTTCGATCTCAGCGCGCCGGACCGCGTCCCCGACGAGGACTTCAACCGGGTCCTCTGGTGGATGATGAAGGGCGCCCGGGCCGCGCCGGCCGCCATCGCCAGGTCGCCGCTGCAGGCGCTCGTCGGCTCGCCCCTTGGCGAGACCGACACTTCCCTGAGGTCGCAGATGAGCCGGTAGCGGCGGCTTGACGCGCATTACGGCCGCGGCGGTCGACAGGCATCGCGCTCCGGCTCTGGGCAATGCGCTCGCTGCAGCCATCATCGCAAGCGCTCCCTGGCCTCGCGCGAGTTCGCGCTCGGCATCGAAGCGCTGGAACGCTTCGTGCGGCAGGAGCCGCTGCGCCGCGTCCACGAGTGCGTCTTCGGCGTCCTCGCGCTCGAGAGTGAGCCCGTCGATCCCCGGCTGTGAAGAGCGGCGAGCAAAGATGCCGATGGCCCAGCGGTCGGACGCCGGGCCATCTGAGAGACAGGACGGAGACCGCCTGCCGCGAATAGTCTGCAGCTTACCCGTCAGGCGGCCTGCCAACGCAACCCGGTAGGGAATGCCATGAGGCCGCGAGGTTGAGGGCCGGCCAGGTCAGTTGCTCCAGCGACCCGCGATCGGAACGGCGCCGGCCGCGCCATAGAAGAACTGGATGTCCGGGGGGCCTGCCGCGTTCGCGTTCTTGAGCGAGAAGAGGAACGTCGTCGGATTGTAGACGCCGATCGAATCCGTCCCGTCCCCGTCCCAGTCTCCCGCCACCGGCACCAGACCCGCGCCTGGCGTGCCGAAGACGAACGTGACGTCGGCCGGCCCGGTGGTGTTGCTGTTGCGCAGGTAGAAGGTGCTGGTCGCGGGATCGTAGAGCCCGACGGTGACGATGCCGTCGCCGTTCCAGTCGCCGGCAATCGGCAGCCAGCTGGAGGCGGCGCCGGTGAAGGTGAAGGTGACGTCCGCCGGTCCGGCGGTGTTGCTGTTGCGCAGACGGAAGGTGCCGGTCGCCGGGTCGTACAGGCCGACCGTGTCGACGCCGTCCCCGTTCCAATCGCCGGCGAGCGGCTTCCAGCCGGCGCCCGGCGTGCCGAAGACGAAGCTGATGTCGGCGGTGCCATCGGTGTTGGTGTTGCGCAGGTTGAAGGTGGAGGTCGATCTCACGTAGCCGCCGATGGTGTCCACCTGATCGCCGTTCCAGTCCCCGGCGATGGGTACGTCGAGGGGACTCTTGAACGCGACCTTCGGGGTCAGGCCGTGCAGGTGGAAATTGGTATCCTGCCCCTGCCTGGACGGTGGTATCGCCCATCCGACGGTCTGCACCTTCGGCCGGTTGAGGCTGTCCTGCACCGCCGCCCCCCAGATCTCCTCGCCGCCGCTGTCGCGGTGATCGGTCCAGGACGGCAGGAACAGTCCGCTGAATCCCGAGATGCCGATGTAGTCTCCATATT
>WNFI01084108.1_pt1 | contig 13451 bp, 8 predicted proteins | sample 5400471 | NCBI WGS metagenome assembly WNFI01 (sample SAMN13153348, study PRJNA577476) | soil metagenome | isolation source: 100 cm saprolite on Douglas fir-dominated hillslope | place: USA:California | collected 2013-09-17 | reverse complement strand
TCCAGGTTGACCTGCTTGCGCGGACTCACATATAAAAAAAGGAAGCCCTGGCCTTCCTGGGCCCTGGCTTTTAAGAAGTTGACGATGGCCGTAGTTTTGCCGATACCCGGGTTGCCGGTCAAAAAGAGGTATGGTGTTGGCCTGGCAAGTTCATACCTGGTCAGGGCCGCATGAATATCAAGAATGTTCTCACCTGTATACTCGGCTGGCACCAGCAGTTCGCGGATACCTGGGCTCACATGTTCAGGAGCAAGAGGCGCTTTTGTATTGATAAAACTATCTAGCGTTTCAGTGTAATCCAGCCAATGCATACCATCGCTTTGGTCTACTAGCTGCACAAGTTCTTTGACAAACTTTCTGCCATGTATAAAGCTTTTGGCGGCGGCTTTCTGAATGGTCTCTAAAACGTGATCCCGTGCATTTGCGATATCCTCCCCTGCTGAGGGCGCTTTATAAATATCCGCACAGGTTGCCAGCAGCTGGACATGCTCTTTCCGAATGGTCATAGCATTGACATTGCGGTCCGTGTAGCCCACGACGTTAAAAAGCACGGAATCGCTTGCAGTCAGGATACCTTGTTTTGTAAGGAAGGTATAAAAACTGTGGGCGTAACTGGCGGCTTGAATAAGCTTGGCCGTTTCCTTATCTTCGCGTTTAAAAGCTGTAAAATAATGTTGTAACCGCCCTGAAAGGATCTCTGGCGTTGCTGTCTCAATATCTGTATCGATGCTCAAATTGGCAAAAACACTTTTTGAGCGAACGTAGCGTAGTTCTGTTGCCAGCATACGGCGTATTTTTTCAACGCTGGTCAAGTCGACGGCATCCGCGGGTGAAGCGAGAGAAAAGACTGATAGATCGATGCTAAGAATACGCCAGTATTTGTTATATTTCAGTAACATCAGGGTGTCGGCCTTGAAGAAATTGCCGGTTCTGCTATATTCGCGGATATCATCGTCTGATAGGTGAATGGGGATGTCCTGTCTATGGAACTGGTTGATCAATTCCTCAATGGCTACCCGTTCATTTTTCTCGTACGTTCTCAGACTGTTTTCTCCCCAGAAACTGCATTGCAAGTAGACAATTTCGCGTGGATGAAAGGGCTTACTCTGGGCAAAAGACGCCAGATATTCTGCAAAAAAATTCAGCCCAGCCACATAGCCCTTTTGCAGAAAGAAAAGTACCCAGCGCTCTAACGTTGCTTGATCCCATGTACTAAGAACGCCTGTACGCTCACACATTTTGTCAACCAGAGCGGGCAAACGCAAGTGGGAGAGATCTTGCTGATATAGGTCGCCGAGATGATGGGTGATTGTCTTGTTCTGCTCAATAGCAGTGAGCAAACCTGTATTGAAGCCGAGCTCAAACAACCTGCCCAGGTCTGCCGAAAACTGGCGATGTTCTTCACTCGACTGGTCCGGAAGTGAGTGCTGCTCTTCCATATCTTCACCTCTTTATGTCGTAAGCGCGCCCTTTTTATTTCGCATGCAAGACTACACGCACCAGGGTGAGAAAAGCGAGGGAATTAAAGTGGACATTGCCCTTCATGTTGGGGAAAATAGCGACTTTACCGACAGACATATCGCCGATGACGCGCTTGTATGGATCTAGCTTGAAGCGCAGATCACGAGGTTTCTCATAGCGTGAGAAATGCAGCAGGGTAATGAAGTCGAGAATATCTGTTTTCAAGGATTGGGGACTCTTTTCGCCAAGGATATTTGACCAGATGTACTGGTCGTAAGTAGGATCGTTCTCGTAGACATTAAGCAAAGTCGAATACGACATAACTCCATTGTAGACCTGCTTGTTGACATTTGCGCCGTTGAAGAGATTGAAAAAAACCAGCGAGCGTTTACTGGGGTCATTCACCAGGGTGGAGAGTTCGCCGATATCATCGATGTAAAGCGAGTCCACCTGTAACGCTGTACGACTACGGCGGCGCTGGTTAACCACATAGTATGTATCGCAGAACACTGGGTAGACTCGACTTTCAGGATTGGCGTCACGAATCGCCTGAATGACGGTTTTGTTCATAAAGAAGAGTTCTTCCTCGCTGCCAACATCAGAAATATGCAGAGTGCTACTATAGGGAGCCCGCGCCACATACAAAAAGTGCCGATATCCCTTAGCATAGCAGGCCTTCACCTGTTCCAGAATGGCTTCTGGGCGTTCGTACATCTCATTTGAAGCCTGATTTGAAGAAAATGTTGAGAGAGTACCAACACGCACATATCCATTAGGGAGCCGTTCGATACCGATAACTTCACCGTATATGGTCGCCTGGTAAGCTTCTGGCGTTTTGGCATTGACATCGCACTTGCGGCTGGAAACAGTAACGATCGCCAGTTTATCAAGCTGGCGCTGAGCAATTGCTGTTAAGCTTGCTGCGTTCGCCTGAGGGGACTCGTTGAACTGGAACGTGCGTGGCAGGGCAGAATAGAGAGAGTACAGCGCGCTGCCTAGTTTGTACTTTCCTGCCCCCACTTGTTGTACCGTACTAAGATGGAAGCCTTGAGAGTTCGCCGAATAGTCCTCAGCAAGCATATGTGCCAACACTTTCGAGAGCGAGTGCATAAATTCCTCATCGTCAAGCTTATTGTTTGCGTCATCGGCTGCCTTTTCAAGAGCATGCAGGCATACAATAGGAAAGAAGATGTTGCGTGGATTGCTGGACGCGATACTCTCGGCCAGCACTTTGACGAAGAGGTATGCCAGCAGGGTATAGGTAAAGCGATAAACAAATGCTTGCTCCGAATCGGAACGTACATTGGGGCGATGCTGGTAATAGAAAACAATCCGCTTTTCTTGCGCAAATATTGTCTTGTACTTGTCGACCGAATTATTGTCGATTGGCGCAAGAAAAATGGGTAGGGCTTGTATGTCTGCTAGCTCATAGGTCATAGAAAATTTTTCTGCTTCATCCTCTGCGCCATAGTAATGCATAGGTTCAAAGGTAAGTGTCAGCGGAAGTTTGCAGATGGCTTCGGTGCTCGTACTGGCGTTTTCGATGGCAATATACTTGAGGATGTCGCGCCCTCCATTGTTCTCAAAATCTTTTTGAAAGAAGATGTTGTGGGTGATCATATTATCGACATCTTTTACCAGAACCTGCTCTTTCAAGCTCAAAACTAACGTCTCTTCTTGCCGGGCAGGACCGATACTCGTATGATCTAGAAAGTCTATGAGCAGTTGTTTCAGGGTATCAAGAAGTTTTCTGGTCTTTGCTGTACCAATGTCCTGCTGTAATTTGCGCAGAGCCTGGCTTTTTTCTTCATTGGTACCCGTGCGCAAGACCGTCAGAATATCGGCTTCAAAGCGCTCGGCAGGCTTAAATGAGGGATTATCCATTTCCATGAAGACAAAGTAATACAGCATAGCTACTTTAAGAACTTTTTCATAAAAGCGCAGTTTCGATTTTGCTTCTGCTTCGCGTTTCTGATAGGCCACGCTGTTGGGATCTAGTAGCGCCAGGTAATAGTCATAGACAGGCTTACCTTCTCCACCATGAATCTGTACTTGTCCATTCAGTTTCAATTTAAGACCGGAAACAAAGGTTTTTGATCCCTGCACTTTATTTGTGCTCTCCCCCAGCGAACCTACAACTTCTGGGATGATCGGCAGTGTCTCGAAAGCATCCGCGCGTGAGAAAAGGTCGCGGAAGTTAAATGGGTTATCCTGGTAGGTTACCTGATAATAGGCATCATCCTTGCTCTGCCGAATGTAGGTGTCAAGACTTTTCAAGCGTACAATGAGATTGCGTAAAAGCGGCATGCCCTGGTCTTTTTTGTCCGCTTTCCAGTCTCTCATGCCCTGATAAAGATAGCGAAAATAATAGATTTTCGCTTCGCGCTGAATACGGGCTAGCGACTCTTTAATCACGGCTTTTCGTAGTTGAGTAAAAGAAGAATTGGCCTTCTGGGACATGATTTCTAGCGCATCGCGTGCATCATCAATTTCCTCATCATCACAGGTATTTTGGCGTGTGATGAATGCACAGATGCCCTCTATGAGTTGCTCATCAAATCTGGTAATGTCTTTGACCTGTATTGTCAGTTTATGGCCCTTGAGCCAGGGTTCCTGCGATGTTTTTTGAGGACGCAGATGTAGTTTCTGCTTCTCAAGTGGCAGTGCCTTCGTCAGAGGGTATTTGAGTCCTGTTGCTGGCTTTGCGATATCAGGAAAGTAGGTACTGGCGTAGGTCGTGCCCTGTTTGTTTTCAAATGGATATCTTGTGTCCGAAGCATAAGTTGTTGCTACATTGTGTGCAATTTTATCAATATCAAAGGAGATAGAGGTAGATCCGACAGACGGCTCTTTTGCGGATTGTCGTAACGTTTGAATAATTCCTCTTATCTTGTCGGAGTAGTCAACGGCAGAGAGGTTATCCATACCAACTTCTAACGTACTCATCCTGTTTTATTCAGTATTTACCTGTTCATCACTTTAAGTGATGCATAACAGGAAACACCTTTCCCCTTTCTTATACCCACCATGTTTGATCTGTCATATATAGAAATAAAAAGAGCGGGAAATAATGATTTTCGGTTAGAATAGCATAGATGCTGATCAATTCCAAGTAGATAATCCATTTTTAACTAAAGGTACTTATATTTTGAAATTATGTTGTGCGAACTTATAAGATATTTGTCCATTTTAACTTTTCTAGTGTAATAAAATGAGCTACGTGGTTTGTGTGCTGAAGAGTTCCAGACTTCTGATAGCAGCGGTGAACTGATAGAGCCAAGACTGCGCAGCTTGCTGAGGCCATATGTAGTACTTGGCTCTATCTCTGCCTTTATGCAAGAGTTGTTCATGGGGATCTCTGGTCAGGAACATTGCCGTTGCAGATTGGTGCATTTGTCTCATTGATTGAAGAGATGCTCCTGGGACGTTGGCGAGGTTTCCATTGTTAATCTCCTTCTCACTGCTGAAGTAACGCTCGATCAGGCTGCCTCGAACATCTGGAATGCTAATGACCAGCTTTATGTTGCCGTTGACATGGGCATGTATAGATTTGAAAGAAGAAAATATGCACAGTACTGATTGGATGTACCCACGGGTTGCGCAACGAGCTGACCATTAGCAACAGCATAGAAAAAGATGTCTCTTTGAAGGGAAAGAAGCAACATTGTTCCCAACAAGGAGACGTTCATGACAAGTATCGTCAATTCCTCGGTCAAAATCCAAACTTCTGCTGAGTCCACTCCCTGTCCGCCTCCCTGGTTCGGAGAAGTCGTGCTAATGGCGGCGCATCTCAAGAAGCAAGGAGTGCTCACCAAACTCTGTGAGCGCGTGCAGTTTGCCCGGCGACGTTTGGGCCGCTATGACGTCATTGATTTTGTAGCCGTCCTGTTTGGCTATGCCATCAGCGGGGAAGACACGCTGCAAGCCTTTTACGAAGCGCTCTTGCCCTGGGCCGAACCGTTCATGGCCCTCTTCGACCGCAAGCAGTTGCCCTCCCGCTCGGCGCTCTCGCGCTTTTTAGCAGCGTTGCCGGAAGCCCCCATCGAAGCCCTTCGCACACTCTTTCTCGACGATCTGCTCAGCCGCCCACTCTCGACCGACTCCAATGAGAAGCAAATTGGGGGCTTGTTGGATCGAGTGAGGAATACCTGGGTCGTCTTTGATATCGATGGCACGCGCGAGGCAGCTCGCCAGCGCGCTTTGCCTCAGACCGAAGACCTGCCTCCGCCCTTTCGCCGGTTGGATGAGGTGTGTGCCCCTGGCTACACTGGACGCAAGCGCGGGCAGGTGGTGCGTTTGGTGGAGTAGATTTTTGTACGCAAGAAAATATCCCTGAGAGAGCCTCTGGCCAATCAAAAATGACATCTGTGTTGTACAGATGTCATTTTTCGCCACAGAGATCTCAGGTGTTCACAAACCTGGAGGGAGATCACCAAACCGCCCTTGCTCCTCTCGCTGCATCTGTACTCGCATTTGTTCCACAAAGGTCCGATACGGTTCTAATGCAGCCAGTTTCGCCTCCAGTTCCGCAATCCTGGTCTCCTGCTTTAATCTGACCTCGACCAGTGCTGCCTGGCTTTGTTGTACTTCTAGAAGCTGCTGCTGGGCTGAGTGGAGACGAGCAACCAGTTGAGGCTTTTTGTAACTGAGCAAAGGATCGCGAGGCGCGGGCGTGGCTTCCGAATCCCCACGTAGCTTCCGCTTGTTGCGCTTCTTTGCTGCCACGAGATGGGTGCTGTTTGCTCGGAACAACGCCAGCGCCTCCGGGTTGCGGTGGATGGCAGCATAGCGTAAGCCACACTCGTTGTAGATGGTCTGGACCGAAATCTCTTGCTTTTTCGCTTTCAGGGCATCGATTGCTGCCTGTAACCGTTCGACAGTGGCCAGTCGGCGCGCTGTAGTGGACTGTTTGATCCCGGCGAGCTGCGCCTCGGAGTAGGTACTCGGTAAACGCGGCGCGCGGCGTTTAGCCTTCGTTTTCATCGCCAGCCTCCAGTTGACGGTAGGGAGAAGGGAGCACTTTGAAGATTGGGATATAGCGACCTGCGGCTTCCTCTTCCAGTTGCATGCGCATGACATTGATCATGTCATCGAGCAACTGGACTTTGATGCGTGCCTGGCGGGCATCGATCGCATTGCCTTGTGCTTCACACAGGGTAGCGAGCTTTGCGTAGGACTCGCGCCAGACGAGAGCCGCTCCCAATTTTTCCGGGTCTTCGACATGGTAGCCACACCCCAAGCAGTGCGCCCGGTCATTCCCCCGTGGACATAGCCCCGGACAACCGCAGTGACCAAATGCCGTTGGGTGTAAAGCGTGCCAGATCTCGTACACGGCTTGCACATCGGCGTTTTTCTGCTCTAGATCCCGAACAGGCGGGGCCATCTGCAACAACAGATGATCCAGTTCCTCTTGCTCATCCAAATCGGCTCGAATGGCAGCGAACCGCTGCTCCTCAGTCTGAAGCGTGTAATACTCTGAGACTTCGGAAAGCCCCGGCGTTCTGCCGGTCAGTTCCCGGAGACGATGGTGCAAATAGAAGTGAGCAATCACTTCTGGTGGGACATGACGGTAATGTCTGGCATGGGTGGCCATCACATGACGAAGCACATGAACGGAAACGCGGATGGGTTTGCCCTGAGCCGTAAAGACATCGAGCCCGTGCAAGATGAAGCGCAGGAGTGTTTGTACATCACGGGTGTTCAGTGCCCCAACTGCTCCGTCAGAAGATGCATTCCACTGGAAAAGATAGCGTTCCGGCTTGAGATGCTCATATTTGGTATTGCTGCGTGTGGGGAAGACAATGGGAATTTCCCCATGTGCATTCTCTAGCAAAGCCTTCACCTCTCCCAGAAGCCGCATGGCTTCTTTCGAGAGGGGGAACAGCTGGCGTTCCTCGTCCGATTTGGCTCCTTTGGGCAACGACAGTTGGAAGTGAAGTTTGACTTGCCTGAGGAGGGGCTTCCCATCTTCTGCGAATTGGGGGCGTCCGTCGTTTCCGAGCACTGGCACCTCTTCCGTACGAACGATCCGGCGTTCTTTGTTGAAGCTGATCTGGAGCAATTCATTCACCCGGCTGCCATTCGAGAGAGCAATGGTCGTGAGTGCCGCACCCATCACAATACCCCGATAGAGACTTTCGGGTTCAAAAAGGAGTTCTTCTCCTCGTTCTGCCGCGTGCGAAAACCAGGGGTCTCCTGGACTGAGGAGACCTGGTCGCCCGCACTCGACGCCATTGGAAAATCCGAACTGGCGTGCATAGTGCCAGCGTGCCTGATACCCTTCCAGATGGAGGTTATCGGCATCAAAGCGTTGCAAAAGATGCCGCTCAATGAGATCCCCGAACCACAAACAGGTGGCAGCTGGGCCGTCAAATTGGACAAAAAAGGAGTTGTGTTCGGGGGTATATGCCTCTTTGCCTCGCCTGGCCATTCTCACACGCCGTCTGTCATAGCGGTCCTGATGATGCAACACCCACGTCGATTTGTTCCACAAGATGAGGGGCATGGTCACCTGACGCCCCAAGATTTGGAGATCTGCAACCGTTATGGCATCCCGTTTCACCTCAGGAATCACATCGCTATGCTCAAAATGGTAGGGCAGAGTGACCTCTCCCGCTTCGACTTTGTGGCATGCTGAACGAATGGCAACAATCATGCGCTCTGCGAGCTGTTTGCGCAAACGGACCAGTTGCCGCAAGACGGGATAGAGAGGAGTAAGTACATCTGTTTCTGACTTACGTTTCGCTTTTTGAGCGGCATCTACCTGCCGATACGGAAAATACTTCTCTCTCAAATCCAGAGGTGGCGGTGGCAACAGGTAGTGCTGCATGCGCTGTCGCTGGCCTGGTTCAAGAAGATGAAGGTAGCGTGGCATATGACCAACGGCGAGAGCAGCATATCCATTCATCAGTGAGTGTCCTCTTGTGGACTTCTGTTGCCGTTCTGCCCATGCATACCAGATCTCCTCCTGTCTCAGGTCAGAGAGGTTTTGAACCTGGCCAGTGGCGCGAAGTTCCCGCAGCAGTTGGTTCACCTGTCTTAGCGCAGTTTGTTGCGACACCTGGTCGATGCTCCTCATGGAAGCAGCAGCCACAGCAAGAACAGCGGCATCGGAGCTGTCTTTAATCGTCATGATACAATACCGCATGATATTGGGCGAAAGCTGTGCCCAATTGATCCCTGGCACATCATGGAGTTCTTTGGGCAGCCAGTTCAAAAAAGCTGCGCGTTGTGCCTCAGGATCCCAATACACAAAATTGTGCTTTCCTTGTCGTTGAGATGCTCGTTTTCTTTCCTGCCCAGGAGAGGCTGATTCAGATCCCATCGTCTGTGCGCCCGGCGAATCCGGCGTCTTGAGTTGTGACTGCATGGTCCCTCCGTCTTTTCTACTCTTCGTACCAATCAAACTCACCCTGGTCGCTTGTCTCATGAGTGTGTTGCTGCGATGATTCTCCATCTTGTCCAGAAGTTCGCTGGGGAGAGAGTTGTTGCGGCTGAGATGTGATTTGTGCATGCATCATACTCTGTTCTTGCGCTTCTTCATCTGCTAAGAGACCCTTGAGAGCCTGACGTTTGTTCATCGTCTTCACGTACGTGTTCATTGTCTCTGGGCTTCGCCAGCCCATGAGGTGCTGAAAGCCCTCCAGCAAGGCTGCTTCTGTTGCGGCGTCGCCCGAAGCCTCTTTCCGAAGTTTGGTGATGGCGCGCGTGGCCCGCAAATGGCGCAGGTCGTGAGGGGTAAATTCCACTTGCTCCTGCTTGTTGAATTGGCGCTGAGCGGGCAGAAAGAGCTTGTTCCAGTGGTGGTAGAAAGCTGCGCGCGTGTAGGGTTTCCCTGTCCGTGTCAGAAACAGAGGATCGCCCTCGTCTAACTCTTCGAGCCGCTTGCGGCCTCGTGGATCATATTGTGCGCGTTCCGTCCGAATGTACGAGAGCAAATGCCGCTCCAGACTGGGGGTAAAGTAGATGGTCTTTTCCTCCCGCCCACGGCTACCTTTGTTTTTCACGAGTGCCCGGCCAGCATGTCGGGCAGCTCTGTAGCCCCCGGCGGTCATCTCGATGACCTCGCTAATCCTGGCCCCGGTTTGTCGGATGAGCAGTAAGATCACCTGATCCCGCTGGAAGGTGGCATGCTGGATCATGTAATCAACCGTTTGGCGCATGCGCTCTTGGACGGCGTCCGGTTCCAACACCACCTGGGGTTCCCAGACCTTCCCGCGCCGCTGGCGAAATTGATTCGTCGGGTAAGCGCGGTTGGTTTCAGCCCTGGTTTCACTACGAATCCCTGCGTGATCGGGAGCTCCAGCATTCTTCACCTGGCGCAGGTGCTCCTGTTTGAGTTGAATCAGCCGGGCCGACCTGGCAGCCTACATCGTCGCGAAGGAACTCAACCAGGAAGGCAAGTAAACGATCAGGCTCCGCATTCCAGGCGTAGTCACGACGCAACAAGAAGCCAGCCCAGGGCAAAACCATATCGAGGTAAGTATCAGCTGTTCTTCCAGGATCTTCTGCTTTTTTGCGCCGATACCATTCACAGAGGAAAAACACTGGGGAACCGTCAGAATCAACAATCAACAGCGGATACTGGCTCCCTGGAGGAGCTGCCAGTTTGGTGAGACCACTCAGAGCCATGAAACGGCCCTGTTTCCGTCCTTTTGCACGCATCGTCATCATCTCCCTTCCCAACACACTCATGCGTAGTGGAATGATAGCATACCGAAGTGATGCTGTCCAGGCTCTTGCTCACAGTGGTGCTACACTGATGTACTATTTCTTCTCAATGAGTCAGTCATTGAGCTTCAAAGGCTGATCTGAGAGAAGCAACCATTTCTGAGAGTACCTACTTCATCTAACATGGCGAACGCGCACGGTCATCAGTCAGGCCCACACGTTCCATTGGCTCGGCTCATTTAGGCAACCGGGGCAATGGGCGCTACCGGGAGGAACTGCGAAAGGGTCTCACAGCCATTTGTCAGTATCTGGCTGTATACCAGCTTCCGCAAGAACGCGCCCTGCTCCGGCTCGATGGACAATACGGCACTGGGGCCGTGCTTTCTGATCTTTCTGGCTTCGCCTTTGTGACCCGTGGCAAAGAGTACGCCGTGCTCGATCACCCGCTCGTTCAGGCACGTCTGCACTTGCCTCCCGACCAGTTCCAGCAGCGTCCAGAAAGCCAGACGGTACGCAGTCTCTACGATTGTCCTGAGATACCGGTGGGACCCGAGGACGTGCTGTGCCGCGTGGTTGTGGCAACGCATCTGGCTGGCAAGAAGAAGAGCCCCATTGGCGTCACGCGCGCAGGGATCGTCTACGAACTCTTCTTCACGAGCCTCCCGCAGCGGGCATTCACTGCCTGCGATGTGGTCGAACTGTATCTGCATCGCGGCCCCTTTGAGCCTGCATTGGAAGATGAAGACACCGAGCAAGACCCCGACCGGTGGTGCAGCCATTCGGCCTGGGGACAGGAGTGCTGGCAGGTGATCTCGCAGTGGACCTGGAACCTCCGACTCGAACTGGGGCATCAGCTCGAGCCACAGCCGCTGCGCACGACCGAGTTTGCTCCCGCCATCCCGGAGCATCGCGAGCAGGTGGCCGCACATCCGTCCGCGTCTGCTCCCGTCGCTGGGTATGGCCCACCCGCCACAGCTACCTCCTGGAAAACGGGTCGCTTCTCGGGGCAAGATTTTCCGTTCCAGCCCGACGGGACGCTTCGCTGTCCGGCAGGGCAATTGCTTCGGGCCCATGAGCGGCGTCGAGAAGCCGATGGTAGCTTGCGCGTGGTGTATGCCGCCAGCATTCGCACCTGTCGCCCCTGCCCGCTGCGTGAGCAGTGTCAATGGCAGGGCCGTGCCACCCAGAAACCACGCCAGGTAAGCGTGCTCTTCCATCCGCTTGTCGTCGGCTCTGCGCCCCTCCTGTGGAAAGATTGGAGTCGGAGAGTGCATCGGCGTGCGTGCATGCAACTGGTGCGGCATCAACGCGTAGAGGTCCAGGTGCAGCCAGGCATTACTCTCGTTCCAGAAGCCTTGCCTGTGCCTCTTTCCAGAGCTTCGCGGGCACACACTCGGCTCTCGTGGGCAGAGCGTCTGGCTTGCAATGCTCGTCCCAGAACGGCTGGTCAGGTGCTAATCAGGTTGTGCGGCATCCCGGCTGGCTTTGCGACCTCTCTGGGTCTGGCAACAGCTTGACGCTCGCGGTCAGAACCCTCTCAATCAGGACTAATCTTAACCGCTTTTGCCAGTATCATGAAGGAGAATGACCATTACGCGGCACGCGAGAAAGGGATCTAATGATGGTTGAAACAATCGAGAAGGCGACCCTCTTAGAAAAGGTGCAGAGGGCATATGAGCACTTGAACACGTTGCTGGCAACCCTCAGCGAGGAGCAGAAGACGACCCCTGGGGTCAATGGCTCATGGTCGGTCAAAGATAACCTCGCGCACATTACGGCCTGGCAAGATCTGCTACCAGATCGCATCCAAAGCTGGATCGCGGGGCAGGAGCCAGTCGAGTTTTTGCCAGAGTTCAAGACGGAAGACGAGGTCAACGAGTATCTTTAGCAGCAAAACAAGGATCGTCGACTATCTGAGGTAGAAGCGGCCTTTCAGAGCTCGTATCGGGGCGCGTTCGCTGCGGTGGAGTCAGTGAGTGAGGAAGCGCTCAACACACCGGTCAAGAGCAAGAGCGAAAGCCGATCCGCACCCCTCTGGCGCTACATCAACGGCGAGATCTGTGAGCACTATGAAGAGCACGGCAACATGATCCGGCGCTGGCTAGGGGTGGAAATCTTGGAATGAAATGGAGGTCAACACACGTCTCGCACGTCTGCGCGAAAGGATGACGTCACGTGCCCAACAAATCACTCACGACTGAGCAGGTCCTGACTCTGCTTGCAGAGACGCCGCAGCGCATTGCCGCGCTTACCGCGGGCCTGACACCAGAAGAGTTGCAGACGAGGCACACCCCCGATGAGTGGTCCGCCAACGAGGTGCTTGCCCATCTGCGTGCGTGTGCTGACGTCTGGGGCAACTGCATCATGGCGATGATCTCCCAGGATAAGCCGACGCTGCGGGCGGTCAATCCCACCACCTGGATCAAGAAGACGGACTATCTCGAACTAGAATTCCGGCCCTCGTTGCGCTCCTTTACCACGCAGCGTGCTGATCTCCTGGCTGTCCTCTCCCCATTGCCGCCCGAAGACTGGTCACGCACGGCGACAGTGACCGGGGCGGGAAAGGTCCTCGAACGGACCGTGCTTTTCTATGCGCGGTGGCTGGCTGGCCATGAACGGCCGCACGTCAAGCAGGTCCAACGCATTGTCAACACGATGCACATGTGAGCTGAGACCACCCGCTTCCGCAGGCAGCCCGACAAAGCCGTAGCCTCCACGATAGCGGAGGCTCATGGCCTCTTCCCACTCAGGTGTGTCGCGCTGACACGCGACACGCCGGGCAGGCGGCATCCTCCCAGTAGCCAGCCTTTGTCCATGAACTCCACCGGGTCGCAGGTCTCTCAGCTTCCGTCTTCGACATCAGGAAGCCACACCCGGAGCAGCTCCGCTTTATCCCTGCTCGCTACAAGTTAGCCTCTCGTTGCGCATCCCGTGGGTAATCCCGTTCCAAGAGCCAGTTGAGATTGGGCGCACTGCCCCCACCGGCATCAACGCGCAGCAAACAGTGCCCTCGTTGCTCCTGGGTCAGTTCCAGCGTCGCTTCGGCGGCTTCGACCAGTTCTTGCAGCGTCGTATGGAGTTGGCGGTTGCCAGCAAAAAGTCGATCCACCACCACTTCCTGGGAGCGCGTCGCCAGGACGCGGCCCAGTTGTCGTCCACGTCGATTGCGCTCCTGGTTGGCAAAGGAGCCTTTACTGGCGAACTCGGCTTTCTTGCCACATACCCAGCCGCTCATATCCACATCCAACACCTGCCAATCGGCTTGATAGGTGTGCCGAGCGCCTCGACTGTGCTCACGATAGATGCAGTCGAGCGGAGGC
>WNFI01571084.1_pt1 | contig 13452 bp, 12 predicted proteins | sample 5400471 | NCBI WGS metagenome assembly WNFI01 (sample SAMN13153348, study PRJNA577476) | soil metagenome | isolation source: 100 cm saprolite on Douglas fir-dominated hillslope | place: USA:California | collected 2013-09-17 | reverse complement strand
TCGCCGGAGCAGCGATCGCCGATCACTCCCACGGCCTGGATCTCGATCTCGATGCCGGGGCGCGCGAAGTTGCTCACCGTGATCAGCGCGCTGCCGGGATAGTTGCCGTTCTGGAACATGTCCTTGCGCATCTCGACGAAGCGGTCGCCGTAGCGCGATTCCTTGATGAACACGGTCATCGTCACCACGTTGGCCAGGCTGCCGCCGGCGCGCTTGAGCACCTGGTCGATCTGCCAGAACACCTGCTTCACCTGCGCCTCGAAATTGTTGGCGATGTCCGCGCCCTGGTGGTCGCGCGTCGCCGTCTGGCCGGCGACCCAGACGATCTTGCCGCCTTCGGTCACCACGCCGGGCGAAAACGCCCGCGAAAGCTGAAACGGCGTCTTCTCCATGTATTCCGCAGCGGTTGCGGCGAGCGGCAGGGACAGCAGCGCGGCTGGCAGGACATTTCCCATCATTGCGGCGAGCTTCATGGCTTCTCCCTGAGTGACGACTGAGTGAAATTCATGCTCTTTCCTGGGCCAGCAGCTTCTCGAAGCGCTGGTCGGGAAACAGCCAGATCGCCGCGACGAGCGCGTACAGCCCGCAGGCGAGCCACGGCTGCACGAAGGCGAGCGGAATCGCGGCGACGTAGATGACCAGGGAGATCTTTCCCTTGAAATCCTTCCCCAGCGCCTTCGCCAGCAAGGAATCCTTGGGGTGCGTGGCCAGCAGAGCGCGCGTCAGGATGTAGTAGGCGCATGCCGCGCCGAGCAACACCACACCGTACGCCGCGACCGTCACCGGCGCGAAGTGGTTTTCGTCCATCCACCCCGTGACGAAGGGCACGAGCGACAGCCAGAACAGCAGATGCAGATTGGCCCACAGCGTCGCGCCGTTCACGTGATGGACCGCATGAAACATGTGGTGGTGGTTGTTCCAGTAAATGCCGGTGAAGATGTAGCTGAGCAGATAGCTGAGGAACACCGGCAGGAGCGGCCCGAGCGCGTTGGGGTCGGCGCCGTGCGGCACCTTCATCTCCAGCACCATGATCGTGATGATGACGGCAATCACGCCGTCGGTGAATGCTTCCAGCCTTCCCTTGGTCATATGAACCTCCCGCCAATGCCGGTGATGGCCTCGCCGATGACCTCCCCCAGTGTCTCGAGCAGGTAGAGGACGCCCAATGCGCCAAGCGCGTAAAGGCTGATGACGCCGCCGCGCTTCCAGCCGCGCGAACAGACGAAATACACGGGGAGCGCGACGATCGCAAGCGCCGCCACGCCGACGTTGAGAAGCGGCCCGGCCCGGTATCCGGTTTCGTCCTTGTCGAGGTGGTACCACCAGTAGATCGGCAGCAGCGAGAGGAAGCTGCCGGCGAGGTCGAAGTTGCTGAAAGGCTCGACGCGACCCGTCACCAGCGTCTCTACAATCGGCGTGACGAGCGTGATCGCGGCGAGCAGTGCAAGCGCGTAACGTTTGCTGCTCAGAGCTTGCAGCCGCCTTCCCCCAGGGGGCGGAATGCCTGCTCGGCAGGGATGGTGGAGAGCAGCTTGTAGTAGTCCCACGGACCCCTGGACTCATCGGGGCGCTTCACCTCGAAGAGATACATCGGATGCATCTTGCGCCCGTCCTGGCGGATGGTGCCCTTGCCGAAGAGCGGGTCGTCGGTAGGTATGGATTTCATCGCGGCCACGACCGCCCTGCCGTCGAAGGCGCTGCCGACTTTGTCGACGGCCTTCAGGTAATGCAGCGTGCTGGCATACACGCCAGCCTGCATGTCATTCGGCATGTTTTTCTGCGGATGCAGCTCCTGGAAGCGTCGCGACCAGCTGCGCGTGCCTTCGTTCATATCCCAGTAGAACGGGTCGATCGCGAGCAGCCCCTGGGCCGCTTGGAGTCCGAGCGGCTGCACGCCGTTGACGTCGAAGATGAGTCCGGTGAGCAGTTGTTTCGGCGCAAGCTTGAACTCCGCTGCCTGCTTAAGGCAATTGATCAGGTCGCCGCCCGCGTTGGCGAAGGCCACCACGCCCGCCCCCGATGCCTGCGCCCGCAGGAGATAGGAAGAAAAGTCGCTTTGCCCGAGAGGATGGCGCACGCTGCCGAGCACCTTGCCGCCGCCCTTCGCCACTTCGTCCGCCGCCTGCTTCTCCAGGTCGTGGCCGAAGGCATAGTCGGCGGTAACGAAGAACCAGGTCTTCCCGCCACGATTCAGGATCGCCTTGGCAATGGAGTGGCCCTGCGCGTAAGTGTCGTAGGTCCATTGCACGGTGTTCGGGCTGCATCGCTCGCCGGTGAGAAGCGAGGTTCCCGCGCCCGAGGCGACGAAAACCTTGTTCTTATCCCGGGTCAACTCGCTTACGGCGAGCGCGACCGCAGAATTCGGGATGTCGGAGATCATCTCGACCCCCTCGGTATCCAGCCACTTGCGCGCGATGGCGGCGCCTACATCAGGTTTGTTCTGGTGGTCGGCGGAAAGGATTTCGATTGCGCGCCCTGCCGCTTTGCCGCCGTAGTCTGCGGTCGCCATCTTGGCTGCGATGACGGAGCCGATGCCCTGGTAATCGGCATAGACGCTCGACATGTCGTTCAGGACCGCGATTCTCAGGGCGCCTGCCTGCGCGCGCACGGCTGCAAACGGGGCAGCGGCCGACAGAGCGCCCATGGCGGCCAGCCCCGCATTGAATCTTCGGCGGTTCATCATCGCGGTTTCCTCCAGAATTGCAATCTGCCGAGATTGTAGCGGGGGTCGATTACTGTACGCTTGATGAGATGAATCTTGAAAACCTCATTGCCATCGACGTCCACACGCACGCCTGGAAGTCGGCGCTGCAGGTCGACGACCCTCCCACCGACTCGCAGCAGGCGATGGGGCGCTACTTCCGCTACCAGCCGCAGCACACCACGGTGCCGGAGATGGCCGAGATGTACCGCAAGCTGAAGATGGCCTTCGTGGTGTTCAAGGTGGATGGTCCTCTTGAAAAAAGAAAAGTTACCAATGAAGAAATCGCGGAGCTTGCCCACAAGAACGGCGACGTCGCGATCCCCTTCGCGAGCATCAACCCCCGTCGCGGCGCGGAGGGCGTGCGCGAGGCGCGGCGGTTGATCAAGGACTTCGGCGTGAAGGGCTTCAAGTTCCACCCCTCCGCGCAGGAGTTCTTTCCCAACGAGCGCATGGCTTACCCGCTGTACGAAGCGATCGCCGAGGCGAAGTTACCGGCGCTTTTCCACACCGGGCAGACCGGCGTCGGCGCGGCGACGCGTGGCGGGGGTGGCATCCGGCTCAAGTACTCGCACCCCATGCTGCTGGACGACGTGGCAGTCGATTTCCCGGATATGCCGATCATCCTCGCGCATCCGTCCTTCCCCTGGCAGGAGGAGGCGCTGTCGGTGGCGACGCACAAGCCCCAGGTCTACATCGACCTTTCCGGCTGGTCGCCGAAGTACTTTCCACCGATCCTCGTGCAGTACGCCAATACGCTGCTCAAGGACAAAGTGCTGTTCGGCTCGGATTACCCCGTGATCTCGCCCGAGCGCTGGATGGAGGAGTTCGACAAGCTGCCGATCAAGCCGGAAGTGCGGCCGCTGATCCTGAAGGAAAACGCAATCAAACTGCTGAGGCTCGATTAGAGCCGAGGCCTCCAGATCACGCATGCCCCTGCCGCCCAACCCCACCTCGCTCAATGAAGCCTCGGCGCGCTATATCCTGATCGACCCGGCCCTCGAGAAGGCTGGGTGGCGGCTTAGCGACCGAACCCAAGTTGGATTTGAGATTCCGGTGGATGGCTACGATGCCACGCCTTGGAACGGCGTCACCGATTACTGTCTCTACGCTCCCTCCGGAGAAGTGATCGGAGTGATCGAGGCGAAGCGCACCTGCCGCAGTCCGCGCGAGGGCGAAGAGCAACTGCGGCATTACCTGACGGAGATCGCGCGGCGTCAGGGCTTCCAGCCGTTCGGATTCATGACGAACGGCCTCAACTGGTATTTCTGGGATATCGGCAATGCCAATCCCCGACTCGTGGCTGGCCCATTCGAGGCAAATGACCTCAGTCGTCTGCACTTTATTAGGGAGAATCGGAAGCCGCTCGAATCCGCAGCGATCAGCACCAAAATCGTTGACCGCTCTTACCAGCACGAAGCCATCCGGCGCGTCGCTGAGACTTTTGCGAAATCCAGGCGTCGAGCGCTGCTTGTTATGGCAACTGGCACCGGAAAGACGCGCACGGCCATGGCGCTCACGGATTTGTTTCTGCGAACGCACCAAGCCCAGAACATCCTGTTTGTCGCTGATCGCGAGGCGCTGGTTGAGCAGGCGCTCAATGATGGCTTCAAGGCACATCTCCCCGATGAGCCGCGCCATTGGATTTACAGCCACAGCATCGACAAGAACAGGCGCCTGTTCGTTGCCACCCTGCAAACCATGGGGCGCTGCTTCGAGCAAATCAGCCCAGGGTTCTTCGATTTAATCGTGTTCGACGAAGCTCATCGTTCGATCTTCAACCGCTTCAACGAGGTGATCGAATACTTCGATGCACGAATGATCGGCCTGACGGCCACGCCTGCGAACTTCCTGGACCGCGACACGTTCCGTGTCTTTGACTGTAACGACAACACCCCGACTTTTCTGTACAGCTACCCGCAGGCAGTTCGGGAGAAGCATCTGGTGGATTTCAGCCTCTACCAGGCGCAGACCGGTTTTCAGCGCAAGGGCATAAAGGGCGCGGATCTCACCGAGGAGGATCGCAACGCACTCATCGAGCAGGGCATCGATCCTGATCAGCTCGACTACTCCGGCACCGAGCTCGAAGTCATGGTCAGCAACAAGGACACATTGCGCAAGCAGTGGGAAGAGATCATGGAGGTCTGCCTCAAGGACAGATCCGGTCAGCTTCCCGGCAAGACCATCGTGTTTGCGATGACCCGAGACCATGCCGGTCGCATCCGGGAGGTTTTCGAGGAAATGTACCCGCAGCACCTCGGGTTGATCCAGGCGATCTGGCACGGCGTGGAGCGGGTGCACGATGGGACCTATGGCGACGGTCTCATCAGCAAGTTCAAAAAGAACGATTTTCCGCGGATCGCTATATCGGTAGACATGCTGGATACGGGTATCGATGTCCCCGAAGTCGTCAATCTCGTTTTCATGAAGCCGGTGCAGTCACGCATCAAGCTCTGGCAAATGATCGGACGCGGTACCCGCAATCACGCCACCTGCAAGTTTTACCACCGGCTGCCGGAAGGCAAGAAAACCGAGTTCAAGATCATCGACTTCTGGCAGAACGACTTCGAGCGCAAGGTCGATGACCCAGTACCTGCAGACATTCCGGTACTCGTTAGCGTTTTCAACACGCGCCTTAAGATCCTGGAAGCGGTGTTGGGATACAGGGATTCGTTCACCTACGTGCGCGCAGTCGAAGACCTTCGCGCAATGATCGAGCGCATTCCCGTGCAGTCGTTCCCCATCCGCAAGGTCTGGGCCGAAGTGGAACCGGCTTGGAGCGACACATTCTGGTCGTTTCTCGCCAAAGACAAGATCGAGTTTCTTCGTCTCAAACTTGGGCCGCTGCTGCGCTTCGCTGCGGACGTAGACGTGGCCGCGGAAACATTCACCAACAAGGTGGAGCGCGCGAAACTCCAGATGCTGAACGGCAAGGCCTCCGCCGAGCTGCTTACCTCCATCGCCGACGACGTGAGCCGTCTCCCGGAGTATGTCCACCAAGACGAGCGCAGGCAGGTATCCATCAAGCTTTGTCTGTCCCGGGACCTAGCCGCTGCCGAGCCCTCACAGCTCGCCAAGGTGATTCGCGATCTCGCGGACCAGATGAAGAATCGCCGAGACCGGCCGAGTGCGTTTCTTAAGCTCGACCTGCCCGATTTCGTCGCCGCGCGCGGCTACATTTCGATCGGCGAGGGTGGACAGCAGGTCTATGTCGAGGAATACCGCAAGCGCGTCGAGCAGCGCATCATGGAGATCGTCGAAGGCCATCCTGCTCTTGAAGCCATTCGGCAAGGCAAGCCGGTGAGCGACGAAGAACTCGCCGCCTTGGAGCGCACGCTACACAAGGAGTTGGGCGGCGGGGAGATCGAGCTGTCGAGCACGAACATCCTCAAGGCCTATGGCGTCAAGGTGACTAGCTTTCTTGGCTTTCTAAGGCACATCCTCGAGCTCGAAGCCATCCCCGATTACCAGGTGGTCGTGGCGCGGACCTTCCAGGCGCATATAACCAGCCACAACTATGCTGCCGATCAGATCCGGTTCCTGCGCTCGGTGCAGGAAGTGTTCCTGCAAAAGCGCAAGCTCGCCGAAGCAGACCTGTACGATCCTCCGCTCACTCAGTTCGGCCGCAACGCCGTGGAGCGGTTTTTCACGCCCGCACAGATCAAGGAATTGCTAGTCATGACCGAGCGTATCGCCGCATGATTAAACAATGCTGACCGATTCTGTACTTCGCTCGAAGGTAGACACTCTCTGGGACAAACTCTGGTCCGGTGGGCTGTCGAACCCCACCGATGCTATCGAGCAGCTTTCGTTCCTCCTCTTTCTCAAGCGCCTCGACGAAAAGGAGCAAGACAACCAGCGCGCCGCGCGGCTACGCGGCGTCCGCTTCAAGTCGATCTTCGCCGATCCGAAGCTGCGGTGGTCGCACTGGACACAGCTTCCTGCGGGCGAGGCGCTCAAATTCGTCAAGGAGAAAGTGTTTCCATTCATCAAGAACCTCGGTGGAGAAGGCGGCGCGTTCGCCACGCATATGGAGAACGCGGAGTTCAAGATCAGCAAGCCAAGCGTCCTGATCGAAACCTGCAAGGCACTCGACGATATGCAGATCTCCGCCCAGAACCAGGATGTGCAGGGCGATGTCTTCGAGTACATGCTTGCGAAGCTCAACACGGCGGGCCAGAACGGGCAGTTCCGTACACCACGCCACATCATCCGCATGATGGTGAAGCTCGTAGATCCACGGCCGGGCGAGCGCATCTGCGATCCGGCGGCGGGTACCTGCGGGTTTCTAGTGAACGCTTACCAGCACATTCTTGAAACCAACACCCGGCCCGACGTGCTGAAGTACGACGATGAGGGCTGGCCGCACTTCATGGTGGGCGACCAGCTCAGCAAGGATGATCACAAATTCCTCCAGACGCAGGCGCTCACCGGCTACGACAGCGATTCAGGGATGGTGATGCTCCGCATCGGTTGCATGAACCTCATGCTGCATGGCATTGAGCAGCCTAACTTCCACTGGACCGACGCACTCTCCAAGGCCTTCAACGAGGAGAAGTGCTACGACGTAGTGCTCGCCAATCCGCCATTCAAGGGCGCCATCGATGCGGGGGACGTCAACCCGACGCTGCCGACTAAGGTCAAAAAAACAGAAATCCTCTTCTTGCACCTTTTCCTACGCCTGCTGGAAAACGGCGGTCGGGCAGCGGTCATTGTCCCGGATGGAGTGCTGTTCGGATCATCGAAGGCGCACGTCGAGATCCGCAGGAAGCTCATTGAGGAGAACCGGCTCGACGCCGTCATATCTATGCCCAGCGGCGTGTTCCGGCCCTACGCAGGTGTCTCCACCGCCGCGCTGGTGTTCACCAAGGGTGGGACCACCGAGCGCATCTGGTTCTATGACATGGAGCATGACGGTTTTTCCCTCGACGATAAACGCCAGAAGGTGCCAGAGAACGACATACTGGACTTACTCGATTGCTGGCGGCAGCGCCGCGACGCGAAGTTTCAGCGCAATCGCATCCAGCGGCTGGCCGAACTGGAAAAGCAGATCGCCCCGCTTAAGGCTGATCGCCTCAAGCACCACGAGGTCATTCACCGGCTAAGGTTCGAAGAGATCGTCGCGAACGATGGCAAAGCGGACGCCGCGCGCATAACGCGCGAACAAGCCGAAGCCGAACTGGGCAGGCTGCAGGTGCAAATCAATCCGCTACAGACTGAAATCAACCAGCTCGGCCGCCAGTTCTGGGTGAGTAGGGAGCAGGTCAGGGCCAACAACTACGACCTGTCCGCCAGCCGCTACCGACACATCGAGCAGGATGAAGTGTTTTATGAAATACCGGCTGTTACGCTCGACCGTTTACGGCAACTTGAAGCGGCAGCGACTGCCGACGTCGCCGCACTGAAAAGTATGCTTGCTCAATCGTGAGTGCGCGCACTGTTCAACTTGAGGAGGTCGCAGAGTTCATAAACGGGCGCGCCTTTAAACCGTCAGAGTGGAGTCAAAGCGGCACTCCGATCATTCGCATTCAGAATCTCACGGGGACGAGCAAAGTATTCAATTACTTCGATGGCGAGTTCGATGAACGCATTCGAGTCCAGAGGGGCGATATTCTAATTTCATGGTCTGCATCGCTCGGGGTCTATCGATGGCGAAGTAAAGATGCAGTACTCAATCAGCACATCTTCAAGGTGCGTCTGCACAACGGCATTAACCCAGATTATTTCTACTATGCGGCGACCGATGCCGTGCAAGAGATGGCCTTGCGAGTTCATGGGTCGACGATGCAGCACATCACAAAAGACCGGTTCGATAGCATCCACATACCACTGCCCGATTTGGTCGAGCAGAGGAGGGTTGCTGCGCTGTTGGAGCAAGCAGACCGGCTGCGCCACACACGCCGCTACGCCCTCGATCTCAGTGCGACCTTTCTTCCAGCTACTTTCCTTGAACTCTTCGGCGACCCACGAAAGACAACGACGCGCTGGCAGACAGAGCAACTCGAGAACTTGGGCACATTAGAGCGTGGCCGGTCGAAACACCGACCGCGGAATGCACCGCATCTTTACGGTGGACGATATCCATTCATCCAGACTGGCGATGTTGCGAATGCCGAGGGATATATCCGCAACCATTCCCAGAGCTATTCAGAGGACGGGCTCAAGCAGAGCAAGCTTTGGGTGGCAGGAACGCTCTGTATCACGATCGCTGCGAATATCGGGAAGACTGCGATCCTTACCTACCCTGCGTGCTTTCCGGACAGCATCGTTGGTTTTATTCCCGGCGAACGAGTGAAAATTGAGTTCGTGCCCGCCTCTATCCCTTCAGCAGAAGTTCGTAGCGCTGGAGGAGCGCCATGAACGGCTACGTGCAAGCCTGCGTGAGTCATGGCGCCAGGCCGAGCATTTGTTTCAGTCACTCCTACAGAAGGCCTTCGCTCGAACCTAAGCCCTGATACCGAACAATTGTTTGGTAGTCAATGGAGGCAGAATGCCGGGAGGTAAGAGTCGAGCTACCGTCCCAGAGGGATATCGGGGACGAGAGCAGGCGATCATCAAGCACCGCTTGCTCGAGAGCTATCTTGAGAAGCTGTTCATGATCGTCGGCATGAGTTCGGCCAAGCTTGGAATCACTGAGATCTGTTACGTAGACTGCTTCGCCGGCCCGTGGGGAGACGAGAAGGAAGATCTCAGCGGCACCTCGATCGCCATCTCGCTGCAGATACTCGACCGCTGCCGGCAGGCGCTGGGACGGCGGCATGTGAGTCTTCGTCTTAGGGCCCTCTACGTTGAGAAAGACAAGACCGCATTCGCGCGGCTAGAGCGTCATATTTCCGGGCGAACGCCCTCAGGTATTGATGCCAAGGCGATGGAAGGCGATTTCGTCGCGCTACGCGAGCAGATTCTGAGTTGGTGCGGCGATAAAGCGTTCGTGTTCTTCTTTATTGATCCAACCGGTTGGAAAGATGTTGGAGTGGGAGTGCTTCAACCGCTGCTACAGAGACCGCGATCCGAATTTCTGATCAATTTCATGTACGACTTTGTGAATCGCACGGCATCCATGTCCGATTGGAAAGACGAAATCGCGTCGCTTCTCGGAGAGTCGGTTGACCTTGATGATCTCCCCGGGTCGAGGCGAGAGAAGCAGTTGCTGAATACTTACCGGAAGAACCTCAAACGGCACTTGACGTCGGACGGCAAGTGGGTAGCCCGCTCGGCATATGTTCGCGTGCTCGATCGCGAGAAAGAGCGTCCGAAGTACCATCTCGTTTATTTGACCAGTCATCCGCGAGGAATCATCGAGTTTATGGAGATCTCTGAAGAGCTCGACTTGGTTCAGAAGCGTGTAAGGGCCTCTACAATGCAACGTGCACGGGCTGAAAAATCCGGCATGGACGATTTTTTCAATGCAGAGGTCTATGTGAACCCCCAAGAGGGACATGCGAGCCTCAGCGAGGTTGAGGAATATTGGCGAACGTACCTTTCCGCAGGTAGCAAGCGAGTTGGCGAGGAAGAGTTCGCCAACCTCCTTGAGGATACGGACTGGTTTCCCGGTGATTTCCAACGGGCCCTAGCCACCCTGATCAGTGCCGGAAAGATTCGGAACCTGGACGCATTGAAGAAGCGACCGAAGAAGCCTCTGCATTGGGAAAAACAAGGCGAGCGATTGCAGCTCGGGGAGGACCTGAAATGAGCACACAGAGCAGAATCGAATGGACTGAACAGACGTGGAACCCGACAGTGGGTTGCACAAAGGTTTCACCGGGCTGCAAGAACTGCTACGCAGAAACGATGGCGAAGCGTCTAAGGGCGATGGGGATGCGCGGCTACGAGAATGGCTTTCGGCTTAGGCTGATTCCGGAGCGACTCGCCGAACCGATCGAACGTCGCAAGCCGACGGTGTATTTCGTCAATTCGATGTCGGACCTTTTCCATGAGAAGGTGCCGTTCGATTACGTCCGCCAGGTGTTCGACGTCATGATGCGTGCGCGGCAGCATACGTTCCAGGTGCTTACAAAGCGCGCGGAGCGCATGGCTGAGTTTTGCCGGGGTGTGATGGTGCCCCCGAATGTTTGGCTTGGTGTGTCTGTGGAGAACCGGAAGCACGGCGTACCGAGAATAGGTGTCCTGCGCGGTGTCGACGCCCACGTCCGGTTCCTATCGGTCGAGCCGCTTCTCGAAGATCTGGGAGGCCTTGATCTCGCCGGGATTCATTGGGTGATCGTTGGCGGAGAATCAGGCCGGAAGGCGCGGCCGATGAAGCCAGAGTGGGTCGAAAGCATAAAACGCCAGTGCGATGCAGCGGGCACCGCGTTTTTCTTCAAACAATGGGGAACATGGGGCGCGGACGGCGAGAAGCGCTCCAAGTCAGCAAACGGCCGGAAGTATCGCGGGCGTGAATGGGACGAAATGCCGGAGACGATGCACGTTCTGGTGCCCTGATAGTCTATGTAGGTATGCCGGTCAGACAGGAAATTATCGAAGGCCGCGTCCCGGTCAAGGTCTATACCGGCGAGGTCGAGCCCACGGCGCGGCAGCAGCTCGTCAATGTCTCGACGCTGCCGATCGTGCACCATCACATCGCCGCGATGCCCGACGTGCATTTCGGCATCGGCGCGACCGTCGGCTCGGTCATTCCGACGCTACGCGCCATCATTCCGGCCGCGGTGGGCGTCGACATCGGTTGCGGAATGATTGCCACGCGCCTTTCGCTTTCGGGGCATGATCTGGAAGAGACGTCCCTGAAGAAAGTCTTCAGCCAGATCGAGCGCGATGTTCCCGTGGGCTTCGGGCAGCACAAAGACCGCGATGCGCGCCTCGACGCCGCCAAGCCCTTCAAGAAGAATCTCTCCCGCATACTCGAGCGGCACCCGGGAATCGAAAAACGCATCGGCAAGCGCTCGAGCTGGACGCACCAGCTCGGCACGCTCGGCGGCGGCAACCACTTCATCGAGGTCTGCCTCGACGAGGCGGGACGCGTGTGGGTGATGCTGCATTCGGGCAGCCGCGGCATCGGCAACGCGATCGGCTCCTATTTCATTGAACTGGCAAAAAGAGATGCGGAGAGAAATCAACTTCAGCTGCCCGACCGCGATCTCGCCTACTTTCCCGAGGGCGCGCAGCACTTCGACGATTACGTGGCGGCGGTCGGCTGGGCGCAGGACTATGCGCGCGCGAACCGCGCCGAGATGATGGACCTGGTGCTCGACGCGATGCGCCGGCACCTGCCGTCGTTCGAGGCGACCGACGCGGCGGTCAACTGCCACCACAACTATGTCGAGCGCGAGTTCCACTACGGCGAGCACGTCTGGCTGACGCGCAAGGGCGCGATCCGCGCCGGCCGGGGCGAGCTCGGCATCATTCCCGGCAGCATGGGGGCGCGCAGCTACATCGTGCGCGGCAAGGGCGCGGCCGAGAGCTTCCAGTCCTGCGCCCACGGCGCCGGACGCCGCATGAGCCGTAAGGCGGCACAGAAGAGGTTTTCCGTCGCGGATCTGGAACTTCAAACCGCGGGAGTAATGTGTCGAAAAGACAAAGGGGTGCTTGACGAGATCCCCGGCGCCTACAAGGACATCGACGAGGTGATGGCGAACCAGGCGGATCTCGTCGAGGTGCTGCACAGCCTCAAGCAGGTGCTGTGCGTGAAGGGATAGCCAAAAACCGAAAGGACCTCTCCATGACTTCGTTCCACCGCCGCCGGCTGCTGGGCGCCGCTCTGGCATTGCCTTTTGCGGGCAGCGCGTTTGCGCAATTGACTTGCGGCCGGTTCACGGCACGCCAGACCGAAGGGCCGTTCTTCAAGACCCATACGCCGCAAAGAGCGTCCCTCCTGGAGATGGGCGACAAGAACGTGCTGGTGGTGAGCGGTCTGGTCCTTTCGGCGCAATGCAAGCCGGTGACGAACGCCCTGCTCGATTTCTGGCATGCCGACGAGTTGGGCGACTACGACAACCAGGGCTTCCGCTACCGCGGTCACCAGTTCACGGATGCGCAGGGGCGCTTTCGCCTCGAGACCATCGTGCCGGCGGAATATCCCGGCCGTGCCCGGCACATCCACGTGAAAGTGCAGGCGCCCGGCAAGCGCCTGCTGACCACGCAGCTCTACTTTCCGAACGATCCCGGTAATGTCCGCGACGGCCTGTATCGGCGCGACCTGGAGATTCGCGATTTTCAGAAAGGCGAAGGCAAGTTCGACTTCGTGGTCGAAGCGTGAGAAGAGTAGCGGTGCTCGCGATTTTCGCGCTCGGCGGCTGCGCGGCCGTCGAGCCGATCAAGGCGTACGAAGGGCCCGAGCGGCCCAAGGCGGAGCTGGCGATCGTGGAAAGCGCCTTTGAGCGTGATTGGGTGACCGTCGCCGACGTCCAGATCGCCGCCGTCGACGGCGTGGGCTATCCCGGACCGAAGTATCAGGCCAGGATGCTTCCCGGGCAGCACCGGGTGATCGTCAAGGGCACGTCGCTGGCCGGCTCTCAAAAGCAGGAGCAGTTCTGTGCTTTCGATCTCGACATGGCGCCTGGCTGCACCTACCGCCCGTATCCGCCCAGCTATCCGAGCCCTGCGTTCCTGCGCGGCGCGGAATCCGACTGGCAGCTGAGCGTTGCCATGCAGGTAACCGTCCGGTGCTCCGACTTATCGGCCGATCTCCGTGTGCTGGCGGACTGTGCCGCCAGCCGTGCGGCGCTAGCTCAACGCCGGCCGTCGTACCAGACGAAGCAGTGATCGCGCCGGCGCAGCGTGCGGCCGGCGCTTGC
>WNFI01656826.1_pt1 | contig 13455 bp, 12 predicted proteins | sample 5400471 | NCBI WGS metagenome assembly WNFI01 (sample SAMN13153348, study PRJNA577476) | soil metagenome | isolation source: 100 cm saprolite on Douglas fir-dominated hillslope | place: USA:California | collected 2013-09-17 | reverse complement strand
ATGCGAGATTATCTGGCAACTCTGGAGCAGCATAACCTGCTCAAGCGTGTCGCCAAAGAGGTCGACTGCAACTGGGAGGTCGCCTGTCTCGCAAAGTGGGTATATCAGGCGCTGCCAGTCGAGCGTCGGTTTGGCCTCCTGTTCCAGAACGTCAAAGGCTCAGACATTCCGATTGTGACAGCCGCCCTCGGCGCCTCGCCGCACAGCGTCGCACTCGCATTGCAGTGCGATGTCGAGGAAATCAACGATAGAGTCGTTGCTGCGCTCCGCGCTCCGATAAAGCCAAAGACGGTCAGCTCCGGCGCATGTCAGGAAAACGTCCTGCTGGGCGAAATGGCAAGCCTTGCGGCGTTGCCGATCGTCACCTGGACTCCGGGAAAGGACAGAGCGCCTTATATTACGACCAACGTCGTCACGCGAGACCGCGGTACGGGTATCCAAAACATGGGGGTTTATCGAACGATGCTGCGTGATGAGCACAGCGTCGTCGTCAACCTCGGGCCGGGGCGGCAAGGAGCTCGCAACGTCAAGACATGGACGGATGGCGGCAGAGCCGCGCCCATCGCCTGGGTGATCGCCGCCGAACCGGCGGTCCATCTGGCGACGGTTGCCAATCTGGCTTACGGCAAAGATGAGATTGACTTTGCCGGCGGCCTTAAAGGCGAGCCGGTTGATCTCGTGCGGGCGAAGTCAATCGACCTCCTCGTGCCAGCCAACAGCGAGATTGTGATCGAAGGCGAAGTAAGGCCGGGTGAATTGGAGGATGAAGGGCCGTTCGGAGAATTCGCCGGCATCATGGGGGCGGTCGCCAAGCGTCCCGTGGCCCACATCACCGCGATAACGTACCGGACGCGCCCGCTGTTCTACGGCTATACCAGCCAGATGCCGCCATCGGAGAGCACAACAATCCAGAGTCTGATGAACGCGGGCGTCGTTCTTCATATGATGCGCGACCATATCGGAGACGACGCGGTCCAAGACGTCTGGATAGACCAGACTTTTGGCGGTCTTTTGGCCCATGCGATCGTGGCGATTGCGCCCGCAGGCCCTGGGCACGGAGAGAAGGTTGGCCGGACCGTAGCGGACATAGCGCCTTTCAAGAGAATTACCGTTGTTGACGCTGACGTCGATATCCGCGATCCGAGTCACGTTGATTGGGCATTGAATGCGCGATACAATCCACACCGCGATACGGTCATCATCGATGATGTCAACGTCCCACTGCACATGGACCCCTCTGTTCGTGATGCACGCGGAAATGCCACCCCAAGCTCGAAAATCATTGTCGACGCAACGCAAAAATTCGATCCCGGCCCATTATCGCTGCCATCTAGAGACCTCATGATGAAAGCCCTCGATGCTTGGAAAGATTGCCAATTGCCTGATTTTCAGATTCCAAAGCGAGCCAGGCTGCGTATTGAGAAATCGTGACCCAAAGCTTGGCGGAAGCGAAGTCGCAAAATCCCCGGCAGGCAAGACGACAAATCGGTAAGAAGGCTGCCGAGCTCACAAAGCCCCGCCCCACTCACCGAGAGTTAAACTTTGGTGCGGATCGAGCCGATCATTATCGTCAAGAGATGTCGAGGACTCTCGCCGCGCCGGCGCCGCAACACTTTCGAATGCAGCCCGTGTGTCGTCGTCGTGGACCGCGAGTTGATAGACGCGCCTGTTCCAGTGGGTGAGCTTACCGTTGGCGATCCGCGCGTAGATTTGTCCGGTCTGCTGCTCGGCAAAAATGATGGTGGGAATGCGCCGTAGGCACTGCTTCAGAAACTCAGGATTTTTCGCCACGTATCTGCTCGATGGACTTGCGTAGATGGCCGCCGGTGTCTGCGCTGCGATGTTGACGTTTCGGTAGCGGTCGATATCGAGCAGGCAGGTGAGGTCGAGAATATTCATCCGTCCATTCAGTCCGAACGCAACGGTCCGCGGCCGGCGGCTTTCCGCAACGCTGTTGTCGAGAAACTCGAAGTGCACGCGCTTGTCCTGCCGAAGCGCCCAGGTGAAGAACAGGCCTGGAATTCCCGAATAGGCCTCGACGTTGTGCGCCAAGAGATCGTCGACCGCCTTGTATCGGCCGAACTGCTCGCCGCGCGTCCAGGCCCGGTCGATCGTCGCCTCCGGCGGCGTGATCATGAAGAACATGAAGACATCCGAACCGAACCGGGTCAGCAGTCGGCTCCCATCCTCCTCGTCCGGCTCTTGCGCGAAGCTGTCGAACCGGAAACGATCGATCAGCAGATGAGGCAGCTGGTCGATCTTGTCCTTGTAGCTCATGTAGCGGTCGAGCTTCTGGTCGATTATGGCGACTTCCGCGCCAGTCAGTGTGCCGGCGTATCTCCGCGCAGGGCCAAGCGAGGCGTAATCGAGCAGATACTTCCGCCAAATGTCGGGGCTGATGAGCGCAAAGTGCTCCCAGTTGACGCCCAACCGCGCCGCGAGCTGCTTCTGGAGCGGCCGCAGGGTGCTCTTGCCCGATGCAGATGCCCCCTTGACGTTCATGACCAGGGGATGCGATTGCGCGGGAAGGAAGCGGTAGCCCTCGCGGTGCGCAGCATTCAAGAAAAACGGCGCAAGATATTCGCCCACTGCGAAGCTGCCGTAATCATTGCATACCAGTCGCAGCGCTATCGAGGTTATGAGCTCGCGGTTGTTCGTCAGCCGGCCATGAACCGCAAAGATCGCCTCGGCAGTCGTGACCAGCGCCTGGTAGCACGTTCGTTCGAACGCGTGCGCAGTCGATTGGGCCTTCTTGCGCCAGCCGTCAATACGAACAACATCAGCGTGTTCGGGACTCCGCGTGACTGCACGCGTCGGTACCTTGTTGCGAGAGGGTAGAAAAAATCTCGACCAGCGGTTCGGATTGGATTTGGGGAATTCCTGTCGCCCAATGTCGGAAGCTGTCGCACCCTGAGCCCTGTCCAAGAAGTCCGCCGCCTCATGCTTCAACTGCTCAAACAACGAGGTGATTGCGGTCAGCTCCGGCGCGATGTACTTCCCCATGATCGTCGCCGTCATTTGCCGAAAATTGATACCGAGGTCCTCATATTTTTCGCCGTCTGGAACCGAAAGGTCGGCCATCACGCGAATAAGCACCTCGTGCAGAGCGAGACGCGCGGGCTTGAAGGTGGACAGTCTTTCAAGAGCCAAACCGCAGAAGCTGTTCATCTCCATGAGCTCGATCACGCTGCTGGAGACATTCGCCGAGCTGAACACCGTCGCGAGGGGAAGAAATTCGGTCGGCAGAGTGGATTCAATGCCGGGATTCCACGGCCCGTAGGCCTGCGCCGGCTCCCGCAGCGGATCGATCGCAATCCGCTCAGGTGACACGGCGTCGATTGGCTCAATGCTCCCACCTTGACCCATTAATTCTTCCACCAAGCTAGCAATGGTTCGCAGTAAAAGATCTTATCATCGCGTAGGAACCCTCGTCGTCGAAAATCTCATGGCGCCATCCTTCTGCCATTGTATAGTCGGGAAACAAGACAAACCAAATCTCAATCCCAATAGCTAATGACAGTCATGCCGACCGCCGCAGGAGCCGGGGCGCCATCTGACAAATCCGCGGACATCGCCGAGCCGCGAGTTGTTCCACCATCGTCGGGACTATGGCTCGCCGCCGCCGACCTAGGTGTGCCTACTACCGAGCCCACGACATTGACGGATCGCTGGCGTTCGGGGCTTTATATCGTCGCTTCCCTGCTTCTCCTCGCGTTGGTGTGGCAAGCGTTATCTTACCTCGTTGGTGCCGATGTCCTTCCAGGCCCGGTGGCATCAATTTTGGCGATCGAGCAGTCAAACCGCGAGGGCTATCTTTGGTCTGACATCGGCATCACTGCCTTCCGCATCGTCGGCGCATTCCTGATTGCCCTCGCGGCCGCGCTAGCAATCGGCACGTTGCTCGGGCGCTCGCGGCTGGCCGAGCGTCTGTTCGGGCCATGGGTGACGATCGGCGCGTCCATCCCGTCGCTCGTCATCATCGTCATCGTTTACCTCTCGGTTGGCGTGAATGACCATGCCGCCATGGTCGGCACCGCTCTGATCGTGGCGCCGCCGATGATTTTCGCCGTCTGGGATGGCATTCGCGCTATCAATCCGGAATTGCAGGAGATGGCGCGGGCCTTTGCGGTCCCGAAATTCACGATCCTGTGGCGGGTCATCCTGCCGCAGACGACGCCGTTCATTTTCACCGCGGCGCGTACCGGGTTGTCGCTGACGTGGCGACTGATGATCTTCGTCGAACTGCTCGGCCGCTCCTCTGGTGTGGGCTATCGCATCCAGTATTTTTACAATCTCGTGGACATGAAGCGGGTCATGGCGGCGGCGCTGCCGTTCATCGCGCTGATGTTGCTGTTCGAATTCTGCGCGCTCCGTCCGCTCGAGCGGTGGGCGTTCCGCTGGCGCCGCGCGGAGGCCAAATGACGGCGCGCCTCGTGTTCCGCAATATCGGCCGCACGTTCGGCGCCGGCCGCGATGCGACGGTGGCCGTCAAAGGCGTCAACCTCTCCCTCGAACGCGGCAGTTTCACTGCCATGATCGGGCGGAGCGGCTGCGGCAAATCGACTTTGCTGCACATCGCCGCGGGACTCGACACCGGGTACGAGGGCTCATTCGCCCGCGAGCCTGCCGGTGCGACCCTCGCGTGCCTGTTCCAGCAGCCGCGGCTGCTCCCCTGGCAGTCGGCCCGCAACAATGTCGCTTTTGTGCTGGAGGGGCGTGGGGTCGGAAAGCGCGAGGCGCGCCGGCGCGCCGACGAGATGATCGATCTCGTCGGCCTCGGCGCGGCGGCCGGCAAATTTCCGGCTCAGCTCTCCGGCGGTATGCAGCAGCGGGTGTCGCTGGCGCGTGCGCTTGTTGTCGACCCCGATCTCCTCTTGATGGACGAGCCATTCTCGGCGCTCGATGAACTCACTGCGGCGCGCTTGCGCGAGGAACTCGTGTCGCTGTGCAGCCACAAAGAACGCACCGTCTTGTTCGCCACCCACAACATCCAGGAGGCGTGCTATCTTGCGGACCGGGTCATCGTGCTGAGCGCACATCCCGGCACCGTGGTCGCCGACGTCGGCGTGGATGTACCTCGCCCGCGCCACATCGATGATCCGCGCCTGGTCGAGATCGCCGCGCATGTACGCAGCTTCGTCGACCATCCCGCGTACCCAAGCGCCTCCGCGGAGGCCGCTGCGTGACCAATGCCGCTGAGAGGTGATGGGCATGGACAATCTTCAGACCGAAGTCGTGCACGAACTGTGCGAGGTGCTTGGCGATGAAGCGGTGTGCGCTTCGAGTGCGGAGATTGCGTGGCTGATGCGGGACGAGTCCTGGTTATCGCCGGTTCTGCAGCGTCAGATCGAGCGACGCAGCCGGGAGCAAGGCGCAGGCCTCGGCGTTCAGGCGGTGGTACGCCCGGTCAGCGAAGAGGACGTTATCCAACTCGCGAGGATCGCGGCGCGCAGACGCGTCCCCCTTATCCCCCGTGGCGCGGGCACCTCGAACTTCGGCCTGCTCGCACCGGAGGAAGGCGGGCTCATTGTCGACTTCCGCGGTCTCGCAGGCGATCCGCAGGTCAGTAATGGCACAGTGCGAGCCCCGGCCGGGACGGTGCAGGGCAACATGGAAAAGGTGGCCCGCGCCAGGGGCTGGGAATTGCCCGTGCTCACCACAACTTACGCGATCGCTACGATCGGCGGCTGGCTTTGTGGTGGCCACGCCGGGCTCGGCAGCAGCATGCATGGCGCGGTGTGGGACGGCGTCGTCGATGCGATACGCGTCGTTACTCTTGAAGAGAAGCCACGCATGCTGACACTGCGGGGCGAGGAGGCCAATCCTCTGCTACACACCTTCGGCGCGGTCGGGATTTGCACCGAAGTCGCGATGCGTGTCGGTCCGGTCCATGACTGGCTTGAGGCAGTGAGCTTTTTCCCAACCTTCGCGCAGGCATCCGCCTTCGTGAGCGAAATCTCAAATGATATGCACTATCGCATCCGGATCGCGGCAGCGCAGGAAGAGGAGTTGATGGGAGGTGTTCGCCAGCTAGCCGCGGTGCGTCAGCCGGGCGCCGGCGTGCTGATGATTTTCGATCGCACACAAACGGCTGCGGTCGGGAAGCTCGTCACCGCCCACGGCGGCCAACTCATCGAATGGCAGGTCTGGAAAGTCGATTCCGGCCGTAAGCCGTCGATAGCGCAAATGGTCTATGGCCATCGCATGCTGTGGGTGAAGCAGTCCCTGCCGCAAGCCGCCTTCTGCCACATCTATTATGACCCGAACGATCCCGACGCCACAGTCAAGCTGCTGAAGGATCGGTTCGGTGACGAGCTTCTGGTCGAGATGAAATTCATCCGTTCCAAGTGGATGTTGCGCGCGCTCGGCATGAGCGGCGACTCGCTCCCTGCCGCGCTGTGCGTCGTGCGCAATGGCTCCAGACCCGGAAAGCTCGACGAGGTGTTGAGCTTCTGCGACGAGAACAACGTCAAGTATCAGAACTCGCACACCAATGTGATCGAGGACAACGGGCTCTTCTCTGACATTGGGCCGATCGTTAAGATGAAATCGGAACTCGATCCGCACAATCTGCTCAACCGCGGGAGGCTGCGTTCGGCGATGACACGACCATGACTCTCGCAAGGCTCGACCATGTCGCGATCGAGGTCGTCGACCTTGACTATTACATCGAGCAGCTTGTCGCGACCGGCGGCATGAAGCTGCTGCGGCGCTCCACTGCCAAGCGCACAGGCACGCGCATGGCCATGGTCGGCGATCCAACTGGCATGAAGCTCGAGCTGATCGAGAACAAGGACGCCGCCGGAACCGCGCCGCGCTTTCTGCATGTGGCCTTCCGCAGCAGCGATGTCGATGCAGCCGCGAGGTCGCTGGTAGGCAAGGGCTGGAAATGGGAGCGCGGGCCGATCGATCTAGAAGAAGCCCAGGCCCGCAGCGTGCTGCTGAGCGACAACGGGGGCTTTGAGCTTCAGGTGCTGACATACCGGCCGACCAGCCCCGACACTGTCGAATGGTCGGACGATCAGACCCGGTAGTCTGCGCATTGGGGCGCAAGAAATTTTGGAGCCGGCGGAGAAGTCATGACAGCCCGGAAAGCATTCGCGACGCTGAGTCTCGCCGTTGTAGTTGCTGCAGCCGCAGATATCGACGGCGCTCGGAGCCAAGGCGCACCAACGCTGAGGTTCGCCGTCATCGGCTCGGGCGGGCAGACCGAAGTACCTTTTGCGATTCAGCAAGCGGGTCTCGACAAGAAATACGGAATCAATATCGAAATCATCGATTTCGTGGCGCCAGGCCAGCAGTACAACATGTTCCGGTCGGGGGCGGCCGACATCGCGGGCGGCAATTTCATTGATCTGCTGCGCCAGCGCAAGGGCGGCAACGCCATCCAGGCGATCCATGGCTTTCAGGGCTACAACAACGTCTTCGTCGTCAAACCCAACTCATCGATCAAGGCGTTCACGGACCTCAAGGGCAGGAAGGTCGGCACGTTCGGCACGACTTTCCTCGATTGGCTGATCGCGCGAGCCGCGGGCAAGAAAGCCTACAACGTCGATCTTCAGACCGACGCAAGTCTGGTGCCGGGCGCGCCGCCTTTGCTGAACCAGTTTCTGGCGAGAGGCGAGGTGGACGCGACGCTGCAGTTCAGCTCGCTGACGCTCGCCCCAATTGCGCGGAACGAGCAGCGAATGCTCATTGATTTGCCGGCGCTGATGAAGGCCGCCGGCTTTCGGTCCGACTTGCTCTATCTGCAGTGGATGATCACGGAGAAGTGGGCGAGGGCGAATCCGGAGGCGGTGACTAAGCTGCCCGCAATGTTGCACGAGGCATACGCGGTACTCAAGCGGGACGATGGGCTGTGGCCCGCCCTTGCGCAAAGGATCAACGTCACCGATCCGGCGATCACCGCCGCGTATCGGGATCTGGAACGACGGGTCGACAATCCGCCGTACAGCGCGGAACTGATCAAGCCAACTCAGGAACTGCTTGACGCGATCGTCGCAATCGCGGGCGAACAGGGGGTCGGCGTCACGACCGTCGATCCCGCAGCATTCCTGTTCCCATAGACGACCACGCGAAAACCGTTCGGAGGATGGCCAGAAAAGGATCGCCAAACAGCCGCATACCCGACTTCGACGAGACGTTCGATGTTGTCGTCGTTGGCTTCGGGTTTGCCGGCGCGTTCAGTGCCATCCACGCTGCGGATGCGGGCTGCCGGGTGTTGCTCGCCGAAAAGCAGGCGATGCCGGGCGGCATCTCGATTTGTTCCTACGGCTCGATGCGTTGCGCCCGCGATGTCAACGACGCATTCGCGTATCTGAAGGCCACCAACGCCGAACGGACGCCGGACGACATTATCCGCATGCTCGCCGACGGTATGACCAAGATCGAGCAGGAAATCCGCGATCTTGCTTCTACGACGCCAACATTGTCGAAGTCCCAGGATTCGACGACGCCCAAGCGCTATATCCACATTTTCGCGGCGGCCGATCCGGCAATGGCTGGCGCCTGCTGAAGGTGCTGCAAGACAATATCGCAAAGCGCGACATCAAGGTGCGCTGTGCCTTCATGGCGGAACGCCTCATCGCGACCGGCGATCGCGAAGTGCTCGGCCTCCGTTTTCGTGATCAAAACGAACGAGTCATCGCTGTGAAGGCGCGGCGCGGCATCGTCCTCGCGTGCGGCGGCTTCGAGTCCAGCGCCGAGATGAAAGCTCAGTACTGGGAAAAGGCGCCGGTGCTGCCAGTCGCGACGACGGCAAATACAGGTGACGGCATCCGCTTGGCGCAGGATATAGGCGCTGCGCTTTGGCACATGTGGCACTACCATGGTGCCTATGGGTTCAAATATCCCGACCCCAAAATCCCCTTGTCATTGCGTGTAAAGCGGCTGCCGGATTGGTTCCCAGGCCGGGAGGCTGATGCCACCGTCAAGATGTGCTGGATCATCGTTGATCAGGATGGGCAGCGTTATATGAACGAGTACCCACCTTACGCCCAGGACACGGCCCATCGGCCCATGGAATATTACGATCCGGCCCGCCAGATTTTCCCACGCATTCCCTCGCGTCTGATCTTCGACGAGAACGGACGCAAGCTCTATCCGGTAGGGCAGGCGATCTACAACACCGCCGGGCTTGACTTCGAGTGGAGCGAAGACAATCTGCGCGAGATCGAGCTCGGCATTATCAAGAAGGCAGACACCTTGGAGGAGCTTGCGTTCCATATGAACGTCGATCCGGCGGTGCTGTGCGCGACCGTCGGTCGATGGAACGCGGCATGCCAGCGAGGGCGCGACGAGCAGTTTTGCCGCCCCCGTGGCACGATGATGCCGATCGAGACTCCGCCCTATTACGTCGGCGAAATCTGGCCGATGGTGTCCAACACCCAGGGCGGTCCGGTGCACAACGCGCGGCGCCAGATCATGGACGTATTCGGGGAGGCGATCCCACGGCTCTATTCCGCTGGCGAATTGGGCAGCGCGTTTGGATTTTTATATCTCTCTGGCGGCAATCTGTCGGAATGCGTCGTCGGCGGTCGTATTGCCGGGCGCGGCGTCGCTGCGCTCGAGCCCTGGGATAAATAGGCAAGATCATGTCACGCAGGCGGATAATCGGAATCGCTGTGCTCGTCTCCTTGGCAGGGGTTCCTTCCGACGGCTGGGGGGCCGACGAAATTCCAGTCCGCATCGGCGTCATCAAATCAGCCGGCCAGGCGGACGTGACCTATGTCATCCAGCAATTCGGGATCGACAAAAAGCACGGCCTCGCTGTGCAGCAAGTCGAACTGTCGGCGCCCGGTCAGCAATACGTGATGCTGCGGGGAGATACGGTCGACGCCTCCCCCGGCACGTTCGTGGACCTCATGCGCCAGCGCAAAGCCGGCCTCGGACTGCGGGCTTTCCACGGCCGCCAGCGCTACAATAATTTGATCGTGACGAAACCGAACTCGCCGATTGCGAATTTCTCCGGTCTGAAAGGCAAGAAAGTCGGCAATTTCGGAACGACATTTCTCGACTGGCTGATCGTGCGAGCCGCTGGCAAACGGGCCTTTGGCATCGATCTCGAGAAGGACGCCACGTCGATTCCGGGCTCTCCGCCGCTCCTCAATCAATTCCTTGCGCGCGGTGAGGTGGACGGGATGCTGCAATTCAGCACGCTCAGTGTCGCACCGATCCTCAAAGGTGAACAGCGTTCCATCACCGACATCCCGAGCCTGATGCGCGCGGCGGGCTTCAGCCCAGACGCTCTCAATTCGCAGTGGCACGTGTCGGACAAATGGGCGACGGCTCACCCCGATGGCGTCGGCAAGCTGTCTTCCATGATCGACGAGGCATACGCCAAGCTCGTCAGCGACGACAGCGTGTGGCCCGCGGTGGCGCAGCAGATCGGCATGACCGATCCGACCATGATAGCAGCCTACCGCGATCTCGCGCGCAGGACCGACAATGCGCCCTACGAGCGTTCGCTCATTGCGGTAACCCAGCAGATGCTCGATGCGGTCATATCAATTGCCGGAGACGGGCCGCTCGGCTTCACCCGGCTCGATCCGGATGCATTCCTTTTCCCGGCAGGTTCGGCTCGCTGAGAAACGATCGGAGACATCACGGATATTGTCCTCGTTGCCCAGGCATCGGCATGTTGGCGACCGTCATTGCAACGGAGGGCGCGACCGCGCTGCCGCGCAGAGTTGTCATTGCCATTGGCGAAGACATCCTGGACCGCTGCACAACTGAAAGCTATTTTCAGCGCTGACAAGACCGCCTCGGGAGTGGAGCGCCATGAATACGCCCGTTACGCCGAACTCGCTCGCCGCTATTAAGCTCAACCTGCCGATACAGCGCGGGACCTACTATGGCGGCAGTTGGCACGAGCCGAAGAACGGCCGCTATGCGGAGCAAATCAATCCGGGCACCGGTGACTCGCTGGGGCGAATCGCGGATTGCAGCGCTGAGGATATCGACGCCGCAGTCAGCGCCGCCAAGACAGCGTTCGCCGAATGGCGGCGCGTGCCGCCGCTCGAACGGGCTCGGATGCTCAAGGGAATCGCGCGGGTGCTGCGCGAGAACGCCGGCGAGCTCGCGATGATCGACTCCGCCGATTGCGGCAACCCCATTTCAGAGATGATTGGCGATGCCAACGTGGCGGCGGCGCAGGTTGAGTTCTTTGCAGGGCTGGTCACCGAGATGAAGGGCCATTCCATCCCGCAGGGGCCGGACCGGCTGAACTTTTCTGTGCGCGAGCCGTTGGGAGTCGTTGGCCGCATTGTGCCGTTCAATCACCCCTTCATGTTCATCGCCGGTAAAGCTGCGGCCCCTCTCGCCGCTGGCAACACGATCGTCATGAAGCCGCCGGAGCAAGCGCCGCTGTCGTCGCTGCGGCTTGCAGAATTGATCGATGGTCTGCTCCCACCTGGCGTGTTCAACCTGGTGCCCGGCGGCAAGGAGGCGGGGGCCGCACTGGCCAGTCATCCGGGCGTTGCCAAGATCGCAGTGATCGGGAGCGTCCCGACCGGGAAGGCAGTGATGCACGCTGCAGCCGATACGCTGAAGCGAGTCCTGCTGGAGCTCGGCGGCAAGAACGCGCTGATCGCCTATCCGGATGCTGATCCCGACGCCGTCGCGGGTGGCGTGGTCGGCGGCATGAATTTCACCTGGTGCGGCCAGTCGTGTGGTTCGACCAGCCGCGCCTTCATCCACGAAAAAATCTATGATGCCGTGATCGAGCGCATAAAGGTTCGTGTCAGGCGATGGAAGCCCGGCATCCCGACCGATCCGGCGACCACGATGGGCGCCATCATCTCCAAGACGCAATTCGATCGCGTGATGAGCTACATCGGATCCGCCAAGGGCGAGGGGGCGCGGCTGATCACCGGGGGCGGTCCGCCCAGCGACCCGGTGCTGGCGAAAGGGCTCTATATCGAGCCGACCGTGTTCGCGGACGTGAAGTCCACCATGAAGATCGCACGCGAGGAAATCTTCGGGCCCGTTGTCGGCGTGTTCAGATGGAGCGACGAAGCCGCGATGTTGGAAGAGGTGAACGCAGTTGAGTATGGCCTGACCGCCTCGATTTGGACCAACGATCTCGGTACCGCGCACCGCGCCGCGGGAAATGTTGAAGCCGGTTTCATCTGGATCAACGACGTCAGTAAACACTTTCTCGGCACGCCGTTCGGCGGCTACAAGCAGTCAGGCATCGGCCGGGAGGAATGCCTGGAAGAGCTGCTCTCCTTCACGCAGGAGAAGAACATCAATATCAATCTGGCGGCGCCCTCAAAGGGATGAAATCAACTGGATGTGGGCGATTTCTCTACGCCACAACCGACTGGCCCAGTGGACAATTTTGTGCTGGAGTTTCAGAAGCCGCAGTAATCGTTGCATTCTTTCGCGCGCCACAAGCTTCTGCTCCCATGCGACGTGATTCGCGTCGACGCTGCCCACTTTGTTGACGATCCGAAAGATGCGCCGCGCGGATGTGCGCTACCATTCATGTTTGACACCGCTATAGTCTCAGAAATATAACGACATGTTCGTCGATACAAAGTGTTACGCCTTCCTCGACGGGACCGCGTTGGATGTCCGCACCGGGGAGCGGCGTCGTGACCATCTAAACAGGGAGTGATAGTTCATGGAAAAGCGCATGTTGGCTGCACTTGCGTTCGGCGCGACTTTAATTTTGGCTACAGGAGCATCGGCGCAGCAACCGCCTGCACCGCCGCCATACGGCTCCCCCGGAGTGACCCTCGATCAGGCGAAGAAGGCGATCGCTGCTGCCGAAGCAGAGGCGAAGAAGAACAGCTGGCGCATGGCGATTGTTGTGGTCTCGAATGCAGGCGATCTCATCCACTTCAGCCGCATCGACGATACCCAATTCGGATCGACCGATGTCGCAATTCGTAAGGCAAAGTCCGCCGCGGCGTTCCGCCGTCCGACGAAGGTGTTTCAGGATGCGTTGACAGGAAATCCGCCAGCGCTGCCCATCCTGACGCTTGGCGCAATTGCCGTGGAAGGCGGCTTTCCCCTTCTGGAGGGCGGCAAGGTCATCGGTGCCATCGGCTGTAGCGGCGGCACCGGCGCCCAGGACTCGCAGGCCTGCCAGGCAGGCGTAGACACGATCAAATAGGCAAAGAAAGCCGACACCGGCACAGCTGCGGGTGTTGGCAATTCGCGAGTGGGGGCCAGCCGAGGTCGAATGTTGCCCCGGCGAGTGCTTGCAATTTCGCTATATGCAGTGAAATATAGCGAGAGCCACGGGAGGACATCATGCGGTTCACGACGACTGGAATCCTTTTCACTGCAATGGTAGTTGCGGTTTCCGCAGCAGCACAGACTCCCCCGCCTCCGACCACAACTGTTCGTAAGGTGGTGGCCGCTGCGAAGCTCCCGACCGTGACGAACGCACCACTATATTTCAAAGTCCAGAGCATCACGCTCTCGCCCAACGAAAAGAACAGCGTT
>WNFI01220825.1_pt1 | contig 13455 bp, 7 predicted proteins | sample 5400471 | NCBI WGS metagenome assembly WNFI01 (sample SAMN13153348, study PRJNA577476) | soil metagenome | isolation source: 100 cm saprolite on Douglas fir-dominated hillslope | place: USA:California | collected 2013-09-17 | reverse complement strand
CCGACAATCTTTGTCTTCAAGCGCAGGGCCTCGCGGGCAACGATCATGCCGCAGATGCCGGAACCCATGCCGATCGGAACATAGACTGTGTCCAAGTCAGGCACAGCCCGGAAAAACTCCAGGCTGTACGTGCTCACACCGCGAACCAACAAAGGATGGAACGAAGGCACGCGCAACAGCCCGCGCTCTTTCGCGATCGACTCCACCTGCTCGTTGCCGGCCTGAAAATCGTCGCCATACTCGATCAACTCCACTCCCTGCGCACGCATGGCCGCATTCTTTTCCCGGCTGTTGCCATGTGGCACCACCATCACGGCAGGAATCCCGTAACGCTGCGCAGCAAAGCCCACAGACTGCCCGTGATTGCCGCGCGTGGCCGATATGACTCCTTTGACTGCGGGTTGCGAGCGCATCAGGTCATCGAGAAAGGTAATTCCACCGCGAACTTTGAAGGCCCCAATGTTCGTATGGTTCTCATGCTTGACCCATACCTCAGTCCCGGCGCGCCGCGACAGTAGCGGCCAGGAGTATTGCGGCGTAGGCGGCACCACTGAGTTGACTAATGCGGCGGTGGCCTCAAGTTCGGAAAGCGAGAATGATAGCGAGCTCATTGGTTAAGGCTACTGGTGTTGTGACTGTCCGTACAGCCTCAGTTGCAGGATGAAATCGGCATTACAGTTTCTTGCTTTTGGGTTTTTTCTTTATCCCGAATCCCGCCAGAGCGGGAGAGGGATCCATATTGCCGCGATGAAAACAGGGTGAGAATGCCGCCTGGTTAGCCTATTGCGAGGGTATGGATCCCTCGCTCCGCTCTGGCGGGATTCGGGATAAAGAAAAAAGAGCCTACTTCCGTCCCAGCAATCGAATCCGTCCGTTGAACGTCCGGTGATTGGAGCCGAAGAATCTAAGGAAGGTCGGCGAGTTCACGTCGTTGTCTACGACCGTGGGATTGCGTCTATCGGTTACATTGTCCACGCCGAGGCGCAGCGCCCAGCGGAATCCGCGGAAGCCGAACTTGCGTTCGATTGCCGGGCTCAGAGTCAAGAAATCAGGAAAGCGATGCGTGTCCGGTCCGGAGACGAGCCGGCCGAACTGGTCCACGGTGATGAAGGGAAAACCCGTGCGCCAGATCACCGAGTAAGCAAACTCAAGTTTGGTCACCTTCCAGAATGAGGGCACGGGGAGCCATCCCCAGGAGACGAACTGGTTGGGAGCGTCCCAGGCCAGCGGACCGCCGACTTGATTGCCGAAGACCGGATTCTCGAGGTTGAAGTCCAGGAACTTATTCGTCCGTGCCGAAGATCGCGTGTAGGCAATCAGGACCGGATATCCACGAAATATTTCTTTGCGCAGCGTGATCTGCACCGCGTCATAGCGGTCCCGGCGGTTGTTGGCGAGGACAAAAGAGTTGCTGGGCAGTTGCTCATACGCCCAGCCGTGCGTCCCATGGCGCTGAATGTATTCCAGATGAGCGTAAATGTTCGATGGCAGCCGGCGCTCCACGCCCACGCTCCAGTTGACAAAGCGCGGCATGAAGAGCTGCTGTGGCCGGGCAATGAATGACGAATTGATAGCAGGCTGGCCCGCAGGCACAAAGAACACGTCGGTGCGGTCGCCTTGCAACGACCGGCTGATCATTTCAAGATTTGTGCGGTCGTAGTAGAGACCCGCGCCGGCGGAGAGCTTGGTCTCCGTACCTTTATCCAGCAGATACGTGGCAGCCAGCCGTGGGGACACCAGATTTCGCATCAGCAAACTATCTCTGTCCCAGCGCAGCCCCGGTTCGAGCAGCCAGCGTCCGCCAGACCAGCGGTCTTGAATGAAACCGCTCGATTCCACGGTGGAAACGCTAAAAACCGGCACGTTCAGAAATGAAGTCTGGCGCAGCAGGCTGTTGTTCTGGTCCAGGAACTGAATCACGTTGCGGGTAACAAAATCGTGGAAGATCACGCGGTCGACTCTGCCGCCTATGGTGAACTGGTGCGTGCCGAACCAATGGCCCGGCTTCAGATAAAGGTTGGAAAACGCCTGCGTCCGCTCCGAGTGTCCGCGGGAGAACTCAAAGAAGTTTCCGGTGCGGCCGGAGGGCGTGAATATGTACGGCAGGTTTCCCTCCGGGCGGACGACAGTCACTGAAGAATGGAAACCCGCGCCAAATTCAAGCAGCGCGTCTTTCGCGATAGCGATCTGATCTTTCAGCGCGAACAAATAAAGTGAAGAGTCCTGAAGCGTGGAAACCGACACCGGGTCAAACGGCGAAATGCCGCTGTTGTCGGAATCAAAGAGATTCAGCAGACCGCTCGCGGTAAGAACATTGCCTTCCGTCAGGTTCAGGCGCAAGCGAGCGAGATTCGCTGTCTGCCAGACGTCATTCGTATCCGCGCCCCGCGGAAGTTGCCGCACGATATTTACGTCATTCTCGCCCTGGTGCGAGACTTGGAACCACAAACGATCCTTGATGATGGGGCCGGAAAGATAGGCCCGTGGCGTCCAATTGTTCAGTTGAATGCCGCGCGTGGTCTGGAGCGTCGGAATAAAGTCGGTGGCGTTGTAGCGAAAGTGATTGTCGCCGTCCTGCGTTTCCAGATTCAGCAGGCCGCCGGAGCCTTTGCCAAATTGCGCGGAGTAGCGGCTGCTCTGTATGTCGATTCGGCGCAGCGCGTCAGGATTGATTCTGATTCCCAGCGCGCCTCCGGCCGGCTGGCCGACCTCGAAGCCGTCGAGATAGTCGCCAACTTCCTGAGTAGAGGACCCGGCCACGTGGATCTGCCCGTTCGGGCCCGCGATCACGCCGGGAATGTACGGCAGCACGTTGCGATAGTCGCGCGTATGAAAGTAAGGAATCTCCGAAACCGCCGTAGCGTCAATTGTCTGGGTGCTTGCGGTCTGTTGCGGATCAATGGGCGAAGGCTGCGCCGTGACTTCGATCTCTTCCGAATACTCGCGCACCGACTGCAGATGAACGTCAAGCGTCGTTGTCTGGCCGGGCGTAACCGTGGCCTGGGCCACCGACGCGGTGTAAAAACCCTGCCGCTGAATCGTGACTTTATAAACCCCGGGCGCAAACGGGCCGATTGTGAGAGTCCCCGAAGGAGGCGTGCTGCCGGTGAAAAGCTGTTTGCCCTCCCGCCCAATCGTGACTACGGCGGAGCCAACGGGAACGCCGTTCGGATCAACCACCGTGACCTGGATGTTCCCGCCCGGCGGGGCGGAAGTCTGCTGCGCGAAAACCAGAGTCGTGAGCGCACCACTGGCAGCGAATGAAGACAGCAGGAGGAGCGCGACCGCAAGATTTGTCCGTGAGAGCACTTTATCGGAAACCACTTGCATGGATTCGATAACACATAATCGGTTTTGCGCCGGGCTTTACTCGCCCTGCGTGTGCGGAGCGGACTCCACGACAATAGGTTGCGTTTTGCGCAATTCGGGTTTGCTCTCGACCTTGGGCTCCACGCGTTCGACAGGACGGCTCCGCTCGTCAAACTTGCCAAAGATCATTTTTCCGGCAGTGGTCTGCAAGACGGATGTCACCGCGATGTCCACGTTCTTGCCGATCAGCTTGCGCGCATTGTCCACCACCACCATGGTGCCGTCGTCGAGATAGGCGACGCCCTGGTTGTACTCCTTGCCTTCTTTCAGGATGAAGACGCGCATGGTCTCGCCGGGAAGCACGATGGGCTTGAGGGCGTTGGCCAGTTCGTTGATGTTGAGCACTTCCACGCCCTGGAGTTGGGCGACTTTGTTGAGGTTGAAATCGTTGGTGATGATCTTGCCTTCATACATCTTCGCCAGTTCGATCAGTTTGAGGTCGACTTCGCGGACGGTGGGAAAATCGTCTTCGACGATCTGCACGTTGACGGTGACGATCTTCTGCACGCGCTGTAACACGTCAAGACCGCGGCGTCCACGATTACGTTTGAGCGAGTCGGCGGAGTCCGCGACCAACTGCAGCTCGCGCAACACGAATTGCGGAATGACCAGGATGCCATCGAGGAAGCCGGTGTCGGCAATGTCCGCAATGCGGCCGTCAATGATGACGCTGGTATCGAGGATCTTGAAGCTCTTGCGGCCTTGCTTTTCCGCGCCGAAAATCCCGCCGAGCGCCGCCAGGTTCAGCAAGTCGCCTTTGTTGGCGCCGACGATCAGGCCAACGTACGACATCAGCAGCATGACCATGAGCTGCAGAAAACGCTGGCTGCTTTCGTGTGGAATGCTGTTCTTGATGACAACGCTGAACAGATAAGCGCCGAGAATGCCGAGAATGCTTCCGATCACCGCGCCGATCAGCCGTTTGAGGCTGACAATGCGCAGCCGCATCTCAAAGACGACGACCGCCGCTCCGATTGCGACTCCCACCACTCCGGCTGGAATTTTTTCCAGTCCGAAGGGCTTCAGTAAGAAACAAGCAACACCAACAACGACAATAAAACAAAAACGAATAATCCATAGGTCCATAAGGACCCTCCCCACCGGGGCCGCTGCCGATCAAAGGTAAAAGATGCTAAAGATCGTCGTGCAAATGCAGTACCCTAAGGTAAGTAGCTGCCCCCACAGCTTTATTTCGGAGCCGTATAAAGCATAAAGAAACTGGCTCCGTCCTACTCCCAAGTCGCGCTCAGTATACATCAGAAGGGCCGGCTGTCGAGTGCCCCTAAGTAGTTACTCACTAGTTAAGTACCCGTCGCGGTTTGTTATTGACCTGAGCAACAGAGACACGGCATCTTGCTTAAGGACGAAGTTCGCGTGCGACAGCTTGGTTCGCGAGAAACAGTTTGGCCGGATGTAGATGAGCGGCCTGGTCCTCCTGAATTCAGGAGGACATTAAAACCGGCGCCGAAAATCTCGGGGGAGAACAGGGCGCCGGTTTTTTAAGTTTCCGCGGACGGGCGATCGCCATCCACCTTTTTTACTTGTTCTCGATCTCACCCAGTACGTCCTCAAAATAAGCCAGCATGGCGCGGTCAGGCTTGACCTTGAGCCCTGCCAAACGAACACGCCTCTCGGAACTTGTGTTGCCTTTCATGGGAATGCGCGCAACCCGGACCACCTGTCCCTTGGTCACCTGCACGTAGAGCGGCACCAGCATCACAAAATTGTCGCTCACATGCGATTGCGAGATTTTGAAATTCATCATCACCGTGCCGTCGGTATCGAAGGAGAAAGAGTTTTCAAGCTTGTAGTGCGGATAATCGGTCCCGTAAACATACTGATTAAAGAACCAATTCATCTTGTGGTTTCCCTCAAGGTCCATTTCCCGGGTCATGTGTTTTTCCACCATGGCCTTGAAATCTTCAGTGGTGGCTGACCGGCTGGAGTACGTTTTGGTGAAATCGTGCATGAGAGCTTTGAAGCGGCCATCCACGTCCTTGACGGTGTTGTCCTGGAGCATGAAGCGCACCATCTGAAAAACGTAAGCGCCTTTGGGATAAATGAGGTCACGCGTAATGTTGACGCCGGTCCTGGCCGTCGACAGGCGATAGCCCAGCGTCAAGGGCCCCACGTCAATGGCGCGCTTGCCCTGCGGATTCGTGTCGGTGAGGATTTTTCTCTGGTGCGCCCAGAACTCGCGGTACTCATCCAGGCCATGCTCCGTGTAAATGAGCTGAAGAAAGATGGAAGCGGAACCTTCGGCAAAGCCCTCGCTCATCCACTGGTCGCGGTACGAGTTCCAGCCAATCGTGTGGCCCCACCACTGATGGGAGATTTCATGTGGACCGAGCGACTTGAAGAACCCGTGTTCGTTCCCATACCCCATAAAGTGGCGCGTGGTGGAATCGAAAAAGTAGCTGATGGGAAGAAAGACCAGTCCGGGCCACGACTGGCCATAATTGAAAGCGGTTTGCTGGGTCATGGCGAGTCTCTTGTACGGTTCCTCGCCAAAATAATCCGTATAGAGATCCATGGCGACCTGGGCTTCGGCCATGGCCTTCTTCATCATGCTGACTGTACTCAGCGTGCCCATGGCCCCGGCGTAGGGGCTGCCTCTCAGGGAGTTGACCACGCTGGGAGACTCGGCGTTGACGTCGGTTTCAATATCGTAGTGGTTCCCGAGGTCCCGCCCTTCCTGGCGTTTGAAGTCGCCAAAATTAAAGCCGGCAACCGGCTGTGCGGCGTGTGACTCCCACTCGGTTAAGCTTTCGTTACCTTCGTTAACAGTCCTCAGGAGCTTGCCTGTCGCCGCCAGTTTCATCCCCTTGGGAACGCGGAATGACATCTCGTAAGTTGCATACGTACTGAATCCCTGGCCTGGATACCAGTTATCACGCGCGATGGGGTAGTAATTTCCATTGCTCTCGTCGCTCACGGCATTCTTGCCGGCATACTTGGTGATGATGGTATAGCTCTCGTCCTTCTTCAATTCTTTGGGCAGGAGCACCGCGAAATCCGAGTCCTCCTCGGTACCCTCCTGAATGAACGACAGCGGCTGGCCGTCCTGGCCGGCGACCCAGTCCACGCGCAATGTGGGAAAAAGATCCAAGGCAAGCACGCGTACGCCATCGCGCAGGGCTGTTACGCTGGTCTCCGCGCGGCCGTCGAGTTTAGCGTTCTTCGCGATTTGCGTGTCCAGCTTCTGGTGCGTCACCACGAACGGCAGGTTCTGCTCGCCGCTGCTCGCGGTCCCAGCCTCGTATTCCCTGGAGAAATGAAACGATGTCCATATGCCGTAATGGTTCTCATCCCAGGCAGTCAGCGCTACTTCCTCCGGAGCGAGTCTGAAAAATTCATGGACTCGCGGTCCCGCCTCAAATATCGGGCCTGGGTCGGGAATGTAGGAGACAACGCCGTACGGATCAATGTCGTAAATCAGCTTGCCGCTGAATCTCCTGCCGTGGATGAAGGCAACAAACTTTCCGCCTTTCTGCGAACTCAAGAGGTCTTGCAGCAGGCGGACATCAAGATTCTCTTTCAGCCTCTTCCTGAGCTGGTCCTGGGTTTCTTTCAGCAAGCCGCCCGGATCGCCCGAGGGCAGCTCCGCGGCTTTGTCCATAGCTTTGCGCAGCTCTTCTTCGGTGCCATCGGTAAACCGGAAGACTGCCGCGCCAAACTGCTCAACAAACTCTTCTTTGGCCAGGATCTTGAGATAGCGCCGTTCCACTTCCGTGGGCGGAGTGAGACTGAATACGGCGTCGCCAAGGAAAACCGCTCCCGTAGTCCGTCCGTTCACAGGTTCAAGCAGATAGAAGGCGCCGCTTCTGAAAGTGAAGATGCCGGCATCGCGATGCATACGGAAGCCATGGACGGGAATGACTTCCGCACCCAATTTCACATTGCGTAAGGCAAGGTAGACGGGATCGTTATTGGCAAGCGCGCGCGAGGTCTGGGGAACGGGAGTAACCGGCCGGGGCCTGGTCTTAAGTTCCTGCGAAGAAGCTATAGCGAGAAAAGAGAGCAGCGCGATGGCAGTTGCGACCTTACGCATAGAAAAATTCCTCTTTAAAGCAGCGATTATGAGCGCTAAGCCCTGTTTCCTCAATCGAATAAAGCACTAACGTGCATATCATGGGGATGGACGGGGGTACCTTTCCGCGCAACAGTAATCTTGCCCGAATCGTCCTATTTGTGCGACAGTAGCGCTTCACGACATCTCCAAAAGGGTTGGTTGACAACTCCGGGTACGCGGAGTCCAATCCATGCAAAGGTGAAAAACATGGCAGCAAAGACAGAGCAACGGACTTACGAAGAAGCGGTTGAGTGGCTTCGCGAGCACGGCTTTGACATCCTGGAAGCGCCGGGCACGCAGAGCCGCGTCTTCGTAAAGAAACTGGGCGTCTCTGCGGCCATTGAAAAGGACGATAACGGCGCCGCGCGCATCTTTGCCAAGCCCGGCTACCTGATTGGCGGCGAGATCTCCCGTTTGGTCGACAAGGGCTATCAAAAGTTCTTCAAAACCAGCAAAGCTGAAATTCCGGCAACCGCCGACCACCTGAAAGCCATACATCAATTCTCCGAAGAGCTGCGTGAAGCGCTGGGTGGAGTGAGCCTGTACAACGAATCGCTTGGCACCGTCAGCGACAGCTATATGTATGATCGCGTCGAAGGCCGCGACCTGCCGGAAGCGCAGCGCCCCAAACGCGCCTGGGAATCCGCGAAGGATACTGGTCGCAAGCCCGCATAGTTCGAACACGACTGACCTACATTCTTTTTGACAATTTACTGTCTCGCCCTTAGACTGCTCGGCACGTCTTGAGTCCGACTTTGCAATCCAAGGAGAGATACCTCATGGTCCGGAAATTTGCTCAGATTCTGGCAGTGCTGTGCGCGCTGACGCTGTTTGCCGGCATGTCACTGGCCCAGACTTCTACTCCATCTACAGCTCCAGCCGCCAAAAAAGCCAAGAAGGCCGGAAAGGCCGCGTTGGTCGACATCAATTCCGCCAGCGCCGAAGACCTGGCCAAACTGCCCGGTATCGGCGATGCCTACTCGAAGAAGATTGTCGACGGCCGTCCGTACAATAGAAAGGACGATTTGGTCAGACGCAACATCATTCCTCAGGCGACCTACGATCAGGTAAAAGATCTAATCGTTGCTCATCGCGCCGCAGGCAGCGGCAAAAAAGGCGCGACGAAGTAAAACTTCCTAGTGCGAATTCCCGGCGCCTCTGCTGAGGCGCCTTTTTGCTGGATCCTGCTTCCAATCCACGCTGAAGACGCTCACCGGACCAGTGCGGCCTTTGAGGTGCAGCGGCGGCAGTGGCGCCATGCTGAAATCCTCACCCAGCTCCGACGCGGTGGATTCGGAAATCAGGATCTGTCCGCCCGCTGCGTTCGACATCAGGCGCGACGCCGTGTTCACCGTATCTCCAATCACGGTGTAGTCAATCCTGCGCGGTGAGCCGATGTTTCCCGCGGTCACAATGCCGGTGTTGATGCCGATGCCCACACGCAACTCGGGCCATTGGCGCGTTGCCGCGTCGCGGTTCAGCTCAATCAGCAGCCGCTGGATCTGGATGGCCGACTCCACGCAGTTGACCGCGTCGTCGCCCTTGGTGATGGGCGCGCCGTAGACGGCCATGACCGCGTCGCCGATGTATTTATCGAGCGTTCCGCCATTGTCGAAGATCACATCGGTGACGCGGGTGAAATATTCGTTCAAGATTTCCACCACGCGCTCCGGTCCCATGTTCTCGCTCATCGGCGTAAAACCGCGGATATCGGCGAACATCACCGTGACTTTCTGGTTCACGCCGCCGAGACGGATGTCGGGATTCGCCACCACCATCTCCGCGACTTCAGGAGAAAGAAAGCGTTCCAGCGCTGAACGTTGCAGGATCTGTTGCGCAATCTGCTGGTGGGCCATGGCGTTGTCAATGGCCGATCCGGTCTGGGCCGCCACCAGCGCAAACACATTCAACTCTTCCTGAGTAAACGCGGACGCCTTTTCCAGATTGTCAACGTAAAGAACGCCGAGCACGCGGTTGGTGCCCAGCAGGGGCGCGCACATCGCGGAGCGCAGCCCGGAAATGCGGATGCTCTCGCTGCCACTGAAGCGCTCGTCCGCGCTGACATCGTGGATCAGAATCGGCTGCCGCTCTTTGCGGATAAGGTCGAGCACGCTCTTGCTGAGAATGATCTGCGGCTGGGACGCTGAATGTTCGGGATTGCGGTAGCGGACTTCGCTCTGCCGGATTACTTCTCCCGCTTCGTTGAAGAGCATGATGAAGCCGCGCTCCACGCCCTCGATACGAAAGGCCAGCGACATTACCTGCGCCCCGATGTCGTCGATGGAAAGCTTGGTATTCAGCGCTTTGCCGGCATCGTAGAGCACGGTCAAAAGATAGTTTTCATGCTCCAGCTTCTTGATGCGGCCGGCCAGTTCCGTGATTGAAGAATCGGTTACAACCGCGGGCCGGGCGGAACTGACTTCATCGCGGCTGCGCATGATCTGGTTCAGCGTGGAAGGCCACTCTGCGCGCCGGACCTGGATGGCTTTCTCGTCAATCGTTTCCAGGCGCAGTTCATAGCGTCCGATGGAGGCGATGTCTCCGCTCTTCAGTTCCACGTCCTGAAGGATCTTCTCGCTGTTCACGACTACGCCGTTCGTGCTTCCGCGGTCGGCGATTAAGACTACGTTGTCTTCAAGTTTTACGACGGCATGGAAGCGGCTGACGCTGGAATCGTTGAGAACAAGGTCATTGGCGTTGCCGCGGCCAATCGTAGTGATGGGCTTGTTGAGTTCGAGTATTCCTTTTTTACCGTCGGGTGAGGAGATGATCAGCCGCGCCATAGGTCACGGTTTCTTTTCCAGAATTTCATCAACGTTGCTGACTTTGCCTTTTTCGATCGTGGTTGAGCGGTGCACGCTGTTGAAACCTTCTTTATCCAGCACGATATCGTAAGTTCCAGGATCAAGCACCCAGCGGACATCAGTTTTCTTGGGAGCGACGTGGCCGTCCACCAGAATCGTTGCGCCCTCCGGCTTGGTATGCACGTACAGCACGCCCTTGCCGTCAGGAATGGAATCGCCGCCCAGCAGATGCCGCCAGAAGCCGCCTTGCTGGAAGGTGAGCGTGGGCGCGTAGTTGTATTTCTGCCCTTCCACGAAAGCGAGCGAGGTAGTTGCATCTTTATATCCGCGCTTGCGCACCTGCACCTTGTGCTCGCCCTTTTCCATGGTGATTTCCGCCGGCGTAGTCTTGCCGGTGTCCTTGCCGTCGACCAGGATCGCTGCATTCTGCGGCGTGCTGTCAACGCGAATCATCGCCACCGCGGGACTCAGAATGACGTTAAGCTGGTCGCTCTTGCTGGCCGTCACCTTCACGGTACGAGCTTCGCGGGCAAAGCCGGGTTTCGAGAAGACCACGGTGTGCTGTCCCTCGGCCAGATTCGACGCCTTGAACGGCGTCAACCACGTGGGCTCGCTCCAGCCGTCAACTTCAACCTTTGCGCCGTCCGGCTGCGAGACGAAGCGCAATTCTCCCTGGTGCGCGAAATAATGATTAGGAGAAGCCGAAGCTTTCTTCTTGACCGACTCGGGCTTGATCACCGCAACTACGACGTTCTTCTGGGCGGCGGCTTGTTCGGCTGCCTGTTGCTGCTGCTGTTTCTGCAATTCTTGTTGCTTCTGCAGATCGGCTTCCAGCTGCCGCACTTTGGCCTTGCTGCGGGAATAAATGAATCCGCCGATGAACGAGCCCAAGACCAGCACCGCCGCCATGACCGCAATCACCATGTTGCGCTTGTGTGCTCTCGCCAAGAGCACAGGCTTGGGCAGGGGCAGCGGCACCGGTGCTCTTGCCGGTGCGGGTGCGGCCACGGCTATCGGGACCCGCGCCGTGCTGCCGCTTACGACCTTCATGGGCAATACAGTGGTCTTGTCCCCTTGCCCCGCGGCCGCTGAGGCCGCCGAAGCCGTCGATATCGGCGTGCTGGCAATGCCGAGCTTTGGACCGAGCGTCTTATAACTTTCCAGATCGCGAACCAGGTCGGCGCCGCTCTGGTAACGCTCGTCAGGAGACTTGGACAGCGCTTTGGTGACCACCGTGCTCAATCCCGGATGAATGGTCACATCCAGATCGCGGGGTGGAATGGGATTCTCGTTCACGATCTTGTAAATAATGGTGGTCACGTTCTGCCCGACAAACGGCTTTTCGCCGGTCAGCATTTCGTACAGCAACACGCCAAAACTAAAAAGGTCGGAGCGTCCATCGAGCGGCTTGCCTTTTACCTGCTCCGGCGACATGTAATTCGGCGTGCCCAGGACCTGGCCGGTGCTGGTGACGCCGCCACCGGTCTTGGCGATCCCAAAATCCATGATCTTCACCGTGCCGTTCGACGTGATCATGATGTTGGCCGGCTTTATGTCACGGTGCACGATGTTGTGCGAGTGCGCATAATCCAGTCCGGCACAGATCTGGCGGGAGAGCCGGATCACATCTTCCGTCGCCAGCACGCGCCGTTGCGACATCAATTGATGGAGCGTGGTGCCCTCGATAAACTCCATCGCGATGTAAAAAATGTTGTCCTGCTCGCCGGCGTCGTAGATGGTAACGATGTTGGGATGGTTCAGAAGGCCGACGGCCTGCGCCTCATTGCGAAAGCGCCGCAACATGTCTTCCGCTTCCGCACCGTGAACGTCGATGCGCATGGTCTTGATTGCGACCGTCCGGCCAATCGTGGGGTCCTTGGCCTTGTAGACCAGGCCCATGGCGCCACGCCCGAGTTCACTGATGATTTCGTTACAGCATTCTGAGACTCAGGTCAATGAAGCATTTAGCTGGGTTTCAATCTAGTCAAGGCTTTACGGACTCTCAGCAGGCGAAAACCGCGCTACCCTGGGGCTGGCCGTGGATGAGCCGATATCCCGATTCCCCCGACCTGTCCCGTCTGCCCCGGCGTGCCGTGGGGCTAGCCGTGGATGGCTCGACCCCTGGACCTGCCTCTCCGATCACGGCGATCACCCGATAGCTGGCGTGATCACAATGAGAATCTAGGACCTATTTAGTCGAGATCGGTGGGGATAGCCGACGTTCTCGATCGTGCGAAACCCGTGTCCTCGGCTGCGCGCTTAGGTTGACTCGATGAAAAAGTGGTCAACCCCGAATCTAAAAGACTTACGCGATTCAACCCCGGATCAACCCCGGGGTTGAAGGCCGTCAACCCAGAGCCAACCCCGGGGTTGAGTGGTTTAACCCATGGGTTGGACATCAAACCCAGCCTCCAGACCCAAAAGCGCGAAATGCCGCAACCAGAAGTTCCCGGCTGCGGCGACACTCAATCATATTAGCAAAGAAAAGGCGAATTGTCAAGAGGAAAATGAGAGAGTGTCAAACCACTTTTAAAATGTCCCTCCCCTCGGACTCGCCCATCCTGTCCGGTTTCCAGCAGCCCACGGTCAGATCCTTGGGACGTGGCGCTTTAAACCATCTCGCCTGCTTCGCATGTTTGCGACGCCTGTTTCTCATGATCCTGACGCAAGATCCGCGAACGAGGGACGTTCTTTGACAACAGGGAGGCCAAAATGACGCTTCGCAGAGGCCTGACCGTAGTTATCCTGGCCGCAATTGCTTCGCTGATCGCGCTCCAGACCGCGTCAGCACACCGGCACAACCAAACTTCCGATCAAACTCCTGACCTGGGCGCCCTATCGGACGCCGACATCAAGGCGGCAACCATCCATCTGGAGCGAACGCATTGTTACGGCAGCTGTCCAGCATACACGGTAACCATTCACGGCGATGGGCGCGTGGAGTACGCAGGCACGAAGAACGTCAAAGTGACAGGGACACAAACCGGACGGGTTGAGCCAGAGGCGGTCAAGCGGCTGCTGGCGCAGTTTGCGCAGGCAAAATTCCTCGCGATCAAAGCGGACTATTCGGCGGAGAAATGCTCTTGCAGCAGAAGATGCACGGACATGCCTTCAGCCATAACCGAACTCACGGCCGGCGGCGTCACGCACCGCGTGAACCACTACTACGGCTGCGGCTGCGCGCCCAATGCGCTCTTCGATCTGGAGTCA
>WNFI01686452.1_pt1 | contig 13459 bp, 12 predicted proteins | sample 5400471 | NCBI WGS metagenome assembly WNFI01 (sample SAMN13153348, study PRJNA577476) | soil metagenome | isolation source: 100 cm saprolite on Douglas fir-dominated hillslope | place: USA:California | collected 2013-09-17 | reverse complement strand
ATTAATTGTATTTGCAATTGCCGAGCTGGCGATGATGTTTTCGGGCTGCGGGCGTTCATTCAAGGTCCAGTGGCGAGTGCCTTGGAGATATATTTTCGAACGTTGAAGTGACCATATAGCTATATATACAAGATCGATCGGTGGGTACTCAGGTTTTGGATTGCCTACGACTCTTATCCTGGAAAATGAGCCGGGATCATTCCATTGGTTAACAATCGAGGTTTCATTTCAAGCGTCGTCATCATTGAGCTTCAAATAGAGGAGACGTTGGAGGAAAAATACATGGATCCAAGCAATGAAACTAAATAGCTACCACATCCCAACCTCCCCAGTCTGTTTCCCCTGCCTTCCTTAATTCGATACGCTCCCCATACTCCCCAAAGTACGCAGCCTCACGCCATGCCATGATGTCACTTTTGCTGAATGGCCCGTGGACGTCTGAGGACGCTGGGGTGCCCGTACTTGCAAGATATGAAGGAGACCAGCGATATTCGAATTTGGGTTTTGGTGGTTCCCAATCTCGAGGAACGATCCCTGATCGTCGTACAGTACGGAGTAATGATTCATAGGTCTCCTCATAGATATCCAGGTTGCCAAGGGACATGAGGTCAGATGCAAGGGAGGTTATTCGTTCGATAGGTGACTGTTCGGTGGTGGGTCGAGGAGTGGGGAATGAAGGTGTGGCGCCGGGGTCCGTGCCAGGTGAAGTCGACGAAGCCAAATTGGTAGCGGCACTACGGCTCTTTTTTGCTCGGCTCGGTGTCGATGATTGTTTGGACTTGCTATTCTTGCCGATCCGTTGTAAGGCTTCAAGGACGGTCTCGCCTTTCTCCAGAAGGCACACTAGTTCCTTCGACACTTCGTCTGCACCCTTAGCCGTAGTCTCCCTCTCCAGAGCTCGCTGTCTTTCCTGCTCCTCTATTTTCCTCTTGATGCGCCGAGCCTTCCGTATCTCCTTTTCGTCGATGCCATCGATCCATTTGTCGTGCATGCCGTGAGGGTCAAAGGCACGATGATATGTCCCATCCTCAGCAAATTTGCCTTCCTCCATTTCCTCCTTCATATTGAAGGAGGACATTTCGTAGCCCATCCTTTCCTTAGTTCTGCGCCTCCGTGCATCTTCGTCCTCAAAGTCATCTTCATTATCCAAAGGCTCTTCTCGGCCGTTCGCAACCCCCCCATCACCAAATTCCTGTCCTTCAATATCCCCTAGGGCAAGGAACTTCTCCTTGAGCTTTTTCCCGGACGGTAATGGATCGGAGGGTGTCACATTAGGGGGAGGAGCGAACATATCATCATCCTCGTTCGCGGCGTCGTCAGCGCCAGGCTTGCGGCTTAAGACAACACCTTCTCCATCGTCAGACGAGTCACTATCGTATCCATCGGTCTTAACAGCACCACGGCGCGTCGAAGATGTTTGCACTTCTTCAAGTTCTGCTTGGACCTGCTCTTCATACGCAGCTTGATCAAAGTCATTGTTACGCGGCATAGCATATGAAGATGAGCCTTCGGATGGCTCAGCAAATCGGGCCTTCTTTTGGCTCTCTTCACCATGCTTTCTGATTGGAGCAGGCCTTTTAGCGGGCATCGGAATGATGAGCGTCACGTGCTCATTGCGGAGCCGACGTCAGGAGTTCGCCGAGTTCATTCGGGACGAGAATTTCTGGAATCAGTCATGTCTACGACCTCTGGGGACAACAATTCGCCTCCAATGGTAGAAGAACTTGCTTTTCTCAGGGAATCCGTTGGAGATAGATATATCCGTATTGCCTTAGGAGTCCAGAGCCAGACTCCAACGGAACCAAGAACCATTCCCAACACACCTCTACAGCAACCGTCTCAGAATGAGAATACTCAAGGCTCTCGAATGTCGCAACGCGTCAACTTGGATATTGATCATTTTCAGTCTCAGAATTCTGGGTCGCACAACACCTCGAACTCCTTACCAACGCCTCCTCCAGACCAATGCATCCCTTCTCAGGATGCATTTGGTGAATTGCAAGGCGATCAAGGTCCCTCTAGGAGTGCGGAATTCCCTGTGAGCACTTTCAATAGTATTTGGGTCGGTGCTGATGGGTCCTGATGGTTTCGCCAAGGCACCTCAATATAGTCCCAGAACGCTCTTACAAAGCCGAATGGTGGTCGTATCTACACGTCCCTCTCGTTCTTCAAATGGGCCTATGTCTCGAAAACGGCGCGACCGCTCTGCCTCCGTGGATTCCTTTATTGGCTCTGATGCATCTCCCAAGGGTGACGACTACATTCGCGCAAGGGAGGCTCGCGAGCGGCAATCCGGTTCCATTCCTCGTGCTCCATCCGCTGCCGATAGGGGACCACGTAAGAAACGTAAGGTGGACAATAGAGATGTGTTGAAGGTCTCCGTGCCTGTTGACAAAGGCAAAGGAAGAGTGATGGAACCAGTGATGAATAGTAAGTGTTTTTGAAAAGGCCTTTCAAACTCGGAAATGCTGAGACACTCATATAGGATCTTCATTGCCATCTGATCCGTGGGTTCCACCCTCTGCCCCACGCGTCCCACTTCAACCATCTCAGGTGACATCTTCCCAGAAGCCATTGGTTCTTGTCGAATCGACACCTCCCTCATCCGGTTTTTCAGACCCTAGCCCCCTTTCTCAGTATCCTGCATACATCGACCCACTCCAGCCCCCTTTCGCGAGGCCTACCTCTTCAGTGGATTCTCGGTCTTACCCGTCTCATTGGCCTTCCACAGGTCCACCATCCGAACTGGTGGGTTCGCATCATTCTCAGGGTAGAGTCCGTGCAGTTACGCCTGACCAAAGGCGAACGCAGAGTTCTCCACAAATTAGTCCTACTCAACCGACACTCACACCTCAAAGGCGGAGTTTGCGTCAGCCTGTTGCTCGTTCAACACAGCCAGCACCTTTGTTTGCGGATATAGGCAGCTTGTCAGGTGCTATAGCCCGCTCCACACGCGTCGGGGATGGGCGTCCCTCAGGTTCTGCTCTGTTGCCTTCGGCTGTTATTTCCTCCAGTAATGGGAGACGAGACAGTGGGCGAGTCACGCCTAGCCGTGATATTAATATCCTTCGGCGTGTACCATCTTCCCCGTCTTTGCGTCAGCGAGATGTACCTTCTGAGCCGGTTACCAGTTTTCATGAGCGGGGAATAAACGTACGTCCATCTTTTGATGCCCCGAATGTGCCGCCCGGTGCTTCCAAAAATCACATTCGTATTTCGCCGTTGAAGAAACCTCAGCCAACCCCAACTATCCCTGCATCGGCTTCGAGCCGCCAAGCCGCCCGACTGTCGTCCGATCACCATCCTGTTTCTTCTCAGTTCCATTTGAGCGGTCGTTCTGTTCCCGGGGAATTGGTTTCCTCCGTGGATAGGGCGCGGGATGGGGCGAAGTCAAGTAGTGGGAATGTGGTCCCGCAACAGCGCATGGATAAGTCAGCCGAGGATTTCGAGCAGGAAGGTGAAGAGGGGAGCAATACGGATGAAGAAGCGGAAGTTGAGAATGCTGCTCTATCCGCTGCCTCGTCTGATGGTGAGATAGACGCCAAAGTATCAGATGAAGGGCTGCGCAATGAAGGGGGTACGGAAGAATCGTTCATGCCAGGTGTCCCCGACGGTTTCGGTATCGCTCGGAGGAAAGGTAGTTATGCTTCCGTTTCACCTGCCAAATCGCGGCGTAAGCGTGCGCGCGCTGCTGCATCCACCAGGAATAAGACGCACACTGCCACCCTTCCATCTCAGACTGCACAAGGAGACGATGAAGATTCGAATGTGCCGCCCTCAGACAATTTTCGCGTTGTCGCACCTTGGGGCAGAGAACATTTCTTCCTAGGCACTGTGACTAGGGCGCGGAGCTCTGGAAAGTGTGACGTAAGATTCGACGACGGAGACATCCAGAGGGCTGTTCATGTGCAGCAACTCCGATCTTACCCTCGAGAAGGGGATAGTATTTGGGTACTAAGCAATCCCGTCACCAGCGGTGGCTCAGCCATTATACGAAAGGATATTGGTGTTAACAAACAAGGCAATTACCAGCTCCGCGTCCAGACTGATGATGGGGATGCGATAGTTGAGACCCAACACGTTCGAATATCAAGACACGTAGTTTGGGACGATGATCGCCTACTTACCTTGGATGATATTCCTCCACATCTCTTCCGGGCCAGCTCTCCTCTGAGCACGCGCTCGGGTTCCATCAGAAGGACAACACCCAGGATTGCGTCGACTGAGAGGGGGGCGACATCGTTGAGCCGCGCCAGTAACACCAGGGCCTCCACATCAAAGGCTTCTGCTGCCCGAAAACCTCGATTTAGCGGGGGTTATGTCAAATATGAAGCTGTTCCCGACCAACAACCTCGGCTCAAAGACACCAAGTGCTTTGCGAAGGTGGCTATCATTGCCACTGGGATGAGTTCAGAAGCCAGAACTGATCTCACCTCTCGCGTAAGAAGAGCTGGCGGTCGACTTTATGACTCATGGGATGACATCATTGAGTTTGGAAAAGGACGCTTGGATCTTGATTGGAAGAAAAGCTTGGTAAACTCTGGTATGCGCAGAGTCATCCTAATCTCTTCCACTCCAATGACTACCGCGAAATATTTGATGGCTCTTGCGCTAAGGATTCCATGCGTGTCGGAGCGCTGGGTATACGATCGTTTGGGAGGGGTAAGAGGGTTAATTCTTGAATTTATTCTCGGACTAAGAGATGTTGGCCTTGAAGCTTGACGTGCCTTGGGAGACATACTTGCATATCGCTGGCGTGTCTAGGACGCTCAACATTAGCGTGTCGCAAGCGTATCATCCTCAGTGGGAGGATCCCACTTCGTCTCTGCCATCTCTCAAGTCGTGTGGTTCCACCCGTCAACCTTTTTCAGGGAAGAGTATGCTTCTCGTAATCTCCACTCCAAATGTAAGTCTGCCATTCTTCATGCTATCTTCACGCGTTTCATTCGACTTCCAGGATCGCGGCAACCAAGAGTTGCACAGGAAGCTCGCGTGTGCCGCTGGAGCCGAATCGACCCATCTAGTCACTATCTTGGATGATTCTCCGCATCCGCTCAATTATTACGATTATGTGCTTATCGAGCCGAGCAGTGAGCCCATTGCCCAAAGAGCTCACTCGAAGGGGGCAAGATTTATCGTCGGGATACCCTGGTTTCGAGAGAGCATTATCATGGGCAGCATACCACATTCAGGGCTTCCTGCAGAGACTGATATCGAAGACTAACGAATTGCGGGAGGACTGGTGGTATAGTGGTGACACCCGCCTTCAGTCACCTTGTGGATTGCATCGGTATTTACCTGTATGTGCATTCTCGATATTTAACGTGCGAACAAGCTGGTAGTGAAAGCGCCTAGTGCACGGGGCCAGGCCCTAGGAAGTTAGATTATCATACATGTGATCTATGAACTATCGATAGTGGTCTAGCTGGATGACCCCGCCGGAGGCGCGAACCCCCCACCTTGTCCATCAGAGGGAAGTGTTAACCTGGTCCCATTTCAGGAGATAGTGTTAGAAGTCGCGCGAGATATCGGTCGAGAGCCCGAGATGATATCGAGACGTTAAATACAACTAAAGACTTAAAAGAATATGTGCGCGTCACTTAACTACCACGGCGGCACGTCCTGCCGGTGGTGTTCCTAAGTACGCGCCAGTGGTTCCGGACTGATCGAGCCACATCTTCAACAGATGGGTCCAGATTTGCACCGGTTTCCTGACCGATTGGCTACGGCTACCCCCGCCCACACTGCGATACTCCCACATCTGATACCCGGCACACCCCCTAATGATTTCCTGTTGTAGAAGTGATCACATCGGGAGAGAGAATAGCTAGCTAACAGCAATCTACAAGTCACGAGCCCACAAGAATCATCAGTGACTGAATCGGAACTAATCGTTGCGGTGTCATTGCGGTTGCACTATCGCTTTCTTTGGGTACGATTGAGTTTCCGTGCTGTCTTGGCATTGTTCTTGGTGCGCTGTCCCCTTGCAGGGAGGGCCATTGCATGTCTTTTCCCAACATACGTCCCTACAGCCCTGTGATGCGCGATGTTATCCATTCTCTCCCTTCGAAGTTCGGACTCGATTCTCAGTTCCAAGAGATGGTCATTGTGAACGGGATGTTCCCAAACCCTCTTCTCTGACATCGAAGGCACCCGTAACCGGTCACCCAAGGAGTCCATATGAGGTTGGTAAGGCGTACGAAAGGGCCGGGGTGATGTTGCGGGTGATGATAGGAAGGAGGCGAGAGAGGTGATTTGGGACTGTGTCAATTCGCCAACTTTTATTGTGTCGTGTATGGAGTATCTGGCCATAACACGTTGCGCCATATGGCGTCCGATCCCATAGAACTTTGTCAACGCAATCTGTGTAGACAATTGATATTCAGGCAGGTCCTTCCGCATAGAGGCTGGGCACACCTTGAGTGCCTTTCCATCAGGTAACTGCCGTCCAAGTATCAACCTAACAATGTTTTACCGTAGTTGTATCGTCTGTTGAGATTCTTGTATTCAAGCACCCACATGATAGTATCCGCTGATTGAGTCGCTGCAGATCTTGAAGAGACGTTGATATGCACCTCCCTAAGTGCTTTTCAACTCAGTTATCGCCGTACAAAGAAGCAGGCCTTGTTGTGGCCGCAAAAGGAGGGAAACACCGGTTAGCGCTCCAATATTTGTATTGATTTCTATTTCCCATGGTCAGATTTCGCCTCCAACACCCTCTCACTCATGTGATTCGGGGATCCACTGACATCGGAACTTCAGCGCTGCAACAACAGCATACTAGGCACCCCACAACTGTCGCGATTAGTCTTGTGAAATACAAGTATTAAACGATGAATTAACGAGGTTGCGGTCAAACCTCGGATAATTGTCCAAGGAGTCTGGTTGTACATCACGGACACGATTAGTCCCGTGAAATAAGTTTATTCAGCTATGATTGACTAGAGAACAGTCTCCATTGTCCTCTGCTAAGTTGTTGTTCTTGCTTCTGTCATAGCATGACGAGCCCAACTCCTCTCCCGACTCCGACACCACCCTCGTGGCCGGGTAATGCTCGATAACCCTCCAACGGAAGGGTCCGATAATTGTAAAGATAGTAGTTCAAGTAGCCATCTCCAGGTCCAAACTAGATCGTAGGGTGATCAGTGAATCGTTCATCGATGAAATTCATGACCAACTTTCAATTCATTGAGAAACAGAGCATTGTCCATGAGAGTGAGAGCATTGAACACATCAAACCTAGCCTACTGTTTTGTTTAATGTGGTCCCATGCTAATATATATGGGGACTCCTTACTTTCTGAGCGATGATTAACGCCTCGCCAATGAGTTCCTGAAGCCTCCTTTGTAAGCGATCTTCGTTGCTGATGTTTCCAAAAGCCGCATCGCTAGCGTAATAATATAAGTAGGCTGCTTCGAGAAGTCCGTGATTAGGGTTACGCATGACTGTGGAGGGTAATGAGTAGAAAGTGAAGAAATCTGTGATAAGATGCGTTTCCGGATTCTGCCAGCTTTTGTCATCGATGGCGCACCATTTACGAGCGCGAATGACACCCACCTCCACGACATAACTCCAAACGACCTGTCCCTGCCTTCGTCCGTTAATGGGTCTGCCATGTCCGCTTCCACTGAGCAAATTATGCTTGAATTCTTCATGAGAGTAACATGGATAAAGCTTGAATCTCTTCATATACTGCTGCCATAAGGAAACGACTTGGCTGGTATCTTCAGCTTGCATCTCACGAAGCCCCCGGCTTGCAAGGACGGATGAGGGGAGCTTGTTGCGAGCAACCATGCGAGCTAGGGTCATGTTGCGTGGAACTGATGTAAAATGCGTATCGACGAGTTTAGGGATGTTGAGAGACCTGTGGAAGTATCTGGCACAGATTCATGAATCCCGCTGTCCAGGGGCGTCAGAAGCTCAGAATGCGCACCTACAGGTAGACACTGGAGTAGGTAAGAGGATGCCAGCTGTGTATATCGCCTGAAAGACGCCTTTAAGATGGCACTGCCGAGTCACCTCCTTAATTAGCACAGGTGCAAGACGTTTCGACCGCAATTTCTTATGAACGCAAAGATAATTGATCTCGCTCATTTGGACATCTCTGCGTAGAAACGATAAGTGACCCGTTTATAATTACTTAACGCGGTACAATACTTGTTTCGAACCACAAGAGTGGTCGGAATACCAGATATAAACGCGACCAATTTCTTGGTTGACCGAACTCTGACCCCAACATGCCATTCTTTATGATATCCAGGAGGCATAAGGGCCCTGCCACCAGAATGAGTATGAAACCTCCAGATAAAATGACGTGACGTGTACCATTGAAGAAACTCGGCAGAATATAAGAAACGGAAGGCTGCCTCGGTGTCCTCTACGTAGTTTTGAGACAGCAGTTCGTATACTTCTCTGGACTAACATTTGTGATGAGAATTCTAGAAATGTTGATGTCTTTAAGTGGTGTGCATACTTGGGCAGAGTCTGAGATATCCAGTGTGGACCATTCGAAATCCTTGGGCAGGGGATCGGGTTCCCGTTTGATTTCCTCCTGAGACTTTGGCGGTTCAATGGGACCCTCATCAGATGTAGTATCGCCTTCCAGAGACAGGTTAACTGACTTAATCAGCAGAAACTATAGGTTGTGATCGTACCAGGCTGCGGCACAGGTTGCGTTTTCCAAAACTATGACAGCTCCATTAGGAAAACAAAGGGCGAATTGAGAGATATGATGCAGACATACTTTGTGTTCGCCAATATCTTTTCTGTTTTTACCCCCTAGTACGCTTCCGCCGTCAAGCGCATCTTTGAGCCTAAGTTCCCCTATCAATTTTTGCATCTTGTCGGGGTCAATCTGTTTAAGCTCCGGTTGGACATCCTTCACTCGAGATGAAAGCATGTCGAAAACTTCTTGGGGATCCTTCCCCGAGGCCTTAGAAGCGACTGTGGTCAGCACCTTTGTGGCCTTCGACAGCTTTCTTTCCATGACATTTGCATCAGTACCCTCTGTTCCTACGGAGGTCCCAGGCAAATCCTGTGAAGACTCATCAACTTCAGGATCCTCTTCAGCATTTACAAAGCCTCGGGAGTCAGACATCTGGATTAAGGGTTAGGGCTTGCACACTGACTCCGGAAGTTGCCTGACCCAATCACCAACAACTCGCGTATGCAACTTTGAATTCAACGTTTTACGCTGCCGCCGACTGGTTCATTGCAGTTAAATACACTATTCTCTTCGCTGATCGAGAGCCTAGCCCATTGCATATGGGAAAACATGATTGCCCTAGCTTTTCACACCTGCCCTTAGACGCAATTGTCCCAGTGCTGAAATGTGAGCACATTTCGAAGCGTCTCGTAAGGCAGATAGACATTTTCATACCCCATATGTGCCCAGTCCTCGAGACTTTGGACCATTTTCCGATCACGCTTCTGAAAATTTCCCTGTGCGTCTAGCAGAAAGGATCGTTGTCAGTGCCACAGTCTCCAGCTTCATATCAACCTTCGCAGGTTATCCTGTAGGTCTGATTATGCAACTTCACTTGCAAGTTACTAACATTGGCCACAGCTCGATTCGCTGAAGAGTAGACTTCAAGCTCGCAGGACGCCAATCACAGTTTTCAGATTGGGTACGTCTGATTCCACACGGCTCGTCATCGGACCTGAATGCCTCTTAGGAGTCAATGTATGGAGAGAAGAGGGTGTCGGTGTGTCAGGTGGCTATGGTCATCGCTCTCTACCGTCTGATCTCTTCGATGCAGCTGGGTTTTTCCGGGGGATCTGGATACCCCTTTTTACCATATCAGCAGTCAGAGCTGCGTCTTTCACGATGTACACTAGTACAAAGGAGTTCCTGCAAGAGGGATATTGGCTTGATAATTCTCGGCTTGCGCATGTTGCGCTAGGCGGAGCGTCTGGCGGCGCCATAAGCGGTTCAGTTATTTCTGTCGGGAGTGCTCGTAAGTCCCTAACCCATACCCCTTCCTAGTAGTAATGACACTTAAAATGTTCATGTAGCATTCGAACTCGTGAAGGTTATTTATTTAGTATCATTATTATCTCCAGCCATTGCAGATGTCATCCTTAGGTTCGACGACAATTAGAGTTCTCAATCGCGGAAAAGCGAGGTGTAGTACTTCATAAGGCTCCTTCAACCACCGCCGCTGTATTGGACATAATGCGCCAAAGTGGGATTCGGGGATTGTATACAGGCGAGCCTCGTTTCCAGCACACGCACCCGCCTTTCTTGCTGACTATGATCCAAGGCTTCCACCTCCATTTGTGTAGGTGCATGATTATGATAACCTCAAGTGATTTCTGACTCCTGCTTTCATAGTGCGTGATACCCTCGGCACGGCGTTGTACTTCGCTGAGTATGATGTTTGTCGTCATATACTGGGAAGATTGCCCTCTGGTTTACAAGGGCCACAGCCTGCTTGGTTACCTTTCCACGTTCCTGACTCACTAATTCCCTTTGCCTGTGGAAGCTTTGCTGGTGTGTCTAGCTGGGCTATAATATATCCTTTGGACGTGGTAAAGACAAAAGTTCAACAAAGGGCGTTATCCGGTGAACAATATCGTGGCCCATTGGAGACTTTTACTCGTCTCGTACGCGGGGTAGAGCCAGACAGGCCGAAACCTATTTATCTCGGTCTCGCTCGCCTGTATCGTGGTCTCGGTGCGTCCAGGGTTATGTTCTAAGGATGAGAATGAACATCGAATATTAATTGCACAGGTGTGAGCGCTTCGCGAAGTATTATAACACATGGTGTTCTGTGGACTTTGTTCGATAGGGTCAGAACATTCATCGACTCGCTATAGGCATATAACAATCAGAAGAATATTGATTGCGAAGTAATCGATGATCTCACCTTGATTATATATTCCTCATTCAACACATTTAGCCTCAAGCGTTGTATGAGTTTGCCTGCCGCCATTGGAATTCCTCGTAAGTCTCTTTGAAGGCAATATAGTGTTTGCCCTCCTGCTGCGACCTTTCCTCCCTCTGGTGTTGCCCTGAGATCCTCCAATGTAGGGGGTCTTTGGGGCTAGAGTCGCAAGGTCAGAAGCAAATAAAATGCTATGAGCCCAGCCAGCGTATGTCCCCCATTTGGCTTGGAAGAAGGATGCAATTTGCCCATGTAACGTTGAGGGTATCCCCTCATAAGACTTTCGGGTCAATCCTTGAAAGTTATAGCGTTTCGTTGCAATGGATACCATGTGCGTATCGATGGGGATTACCTCGTGCTTCGCGACAACGTCAGTGAGAGTGGGAGTCTGTATGACACTATATACCTTGTCCATTGACATGAGTGCAATGCAATCTGCAACCTTAGCTCCGACTCCGGGAAGCTGCAGAAGTTCTTGTTTTGCGTCCTGGTAAGTGTGCTCACGTAGGGTCAGCAACCATCTGTGAGGGTTATCGTGTCTTTGGCATAATAGAGCTGATGTTTGTTGTATGTATTTGGCGCGATAACCAAAACCCAGACCGCGTAAAATAGGCTCAACCGAAGATTGGGCTAAAGTCTGTGGACTCGGAAAAGGATGCTTCGGCATGTGTCCTACTTCCTCGTCTTCGTGTTCCAGAATCAAGGGAGGAGAGAATCGAAGGCATAGTTTCTCGACCATCGATGTTATTCGAGGGAGATGGTTGTTCTGTGAACAAATAAATCTATCGGCATCATTATCAGCTACTGCCCACATGTTTTAAATCGGTCCGACTGAACGATATCAGAGCCTCCCAAGGATCTTGGCGCAACAAACGAATCCCTCCACCGAACCTCCTTCGAGCAGCAGTAAAAACTGGATCAGTTATAGGGCCAAATATGGTGTCCAGATCAACATCAAGATTGAAGTAATCCTGAATCCATTGTCGTGTCCGGTCAGAGGGATCGGTATCACTCAGGGATCCTTTCGACCAAAAAGTGCGGTAGAAAACATACTCCTCGTTTTGACGAAGACACACCACCCGATCTGGGAGTGCAAGGCGCCACTCTGAGTAGTTCTGTTCCAGGTCTAGCCGGTGCCACCTGAAAGTTTGGCCACTATTGAGAACAAGCGAGAGATTCAGCTGAGAGGGTTCAATCCGTATCGTTTTGAAGTCTTCTGGTGGACTAGGGAATGACATGATCCAGTGTTTCTAACTAAACAATGTCGTTGCCGTTGGAAGTCGAATAGTGTCGAACGTCGTTCACAGTGATGTGTAGCGCTGGCAAGCGACTGCGTAACTTGATACAATGATACAATAAAATCGGCCAACTCCAATCATATGTCGGAAAATTCCGTATAACGTTTAAATGCCATTTTTCCACCCAAAACGGCCCCGTGACGTTTAAACGCCGAAAACTTCTTAAGGAACAAGTAAACCAAATGGGATATTTAATCGTGAATCGACGTTTTTGATACTTCGTGGACGTTTAAATGTTTGGAAGGATCATTTAAACAGAATCCTAAAAAGATTAAACCGTTTTATGGTTGAATAAACAAAATGTCAACCCAGTCATTTTCTGACTGGGGTATTTACAGCCGAGACTGTATACTATATACAACCAAATTTAGTTGATTGAATATACAACCGAATTTGGTTAATTGAATAGGACTATCGGAGAAAGATCGGTTAAACTACGTATGAATAGGGAAAATGGACATACCACACAAGAATCAAACCAGAGACCTATATTCTCGTAAATCAGCGGCTAGTGTGTGCGAGCTCAGTCTCGTACAAGAGAACTAGATTGGATGACTAGCTAACCTAGCATGTGCAAGCTAGGTACAACGGTTTATAAGTACAGAGTAGTACCAATGAGCTATGTTACAACTAACCTGAGTCTCGTACAAGAGAACTGAGGGAAAGGGGTAAGCAGTCGGGGTTGCCAGACTATATACAGTATCGTGTATTTGAAATGAGACGCAATGGGCGACCTCAGAGAATGAGCCATATAGGTACAAATGGTGAACGCATTGATATTACAACATATATATATAAAGTAAATATATCAGTGCATGCAATAACCGTTATACCACAGTTCTATCCTAAAGTAGGCTTCCACATTTGAATGTTTATAGGGTTGTTTATTATCATATGAACAAACAGCGGTGAATCACTATATGTGGTGTTGTGAAGGGCTTTGCGGGTGATAGTGATATCAATAGCACACTTCTTTGAATGAGCAAGACAGAGTCCAGGCCAACAATATTCCAGATCATAAAAAGTGATGAACTCAATGCTTTGCCAGAGAAGAGTGGAGGTCAAAGCAATCTCCCTCCAGTGTCTGGCTAGATGCTTCTCATCCTTGTGTGTGTTTTTTGCCAATTGATATTATGAACACAAATGGTATGAAAACATTTATTTCTGGCAACATCGCTTAGGCAATATTTTTGAAGGCCCCTCACCAGTAGATAATCTCTTCTTGGTTGCATGAGCCTTCCAACTATGAGTCTTCTGCCTAGCAGTCCTTTTTGC
>WNFI01290095.1_pt1 | contig 13459 bp, 13 predicted proteins | sample 5400471 | NCBI WGS metagenome assembly WNFI01 (sample SAMN13153348, study PRJNA577476) | soil metagenome | isolation source: 100 cm saprolite on Douglas fir-dominated hillslope | place: USA:California | collected 2013-09-17 | reverse complement strand
CCCTGGTGCAGGAGCTGGTGGAACGAATGCTGGCTCGCCGTGCCCTCCATGCCCCAGACCACCGGGGACGTGGCATAGCCGACGGCGCGGCCTTCCCGGTCCACCCGCTTGCCGTTCGACTCCATCTCGAGTTGCTGCAGGTACGCGGGCAGCAGGCGCAGGGCGTTCGAGTAGGGCAGCACCGCGTGCGTCGCGGCGCCGAGAAAATTGATGTTCCAGACGCCGATGAGCGCCATGAGGACGGGCACGTTCTTCTCGGGGGGCATTTGCGCAAAATGATGGTCTATGTCTTTTGCACCCTTCAAGAAGTCTTCGAAATTCTCGAAGCCCATGGCGCAGGCGGCGGCCAGGCCGACCGCCGACCACACCGAGAAGCGCCCGCCGACCCAATCCCACATCGGCAGGATCTCGAGGACGCCGAAGTTCCTTGCTGCGGTTTCATTCGCCGTCACTGCATAAAAATGATTCTTTCCTTTGAGCCATTTCTTTGCCGCCAGCGCATTGGAAAGGGTTTCCTGCGTAGTGAACGTCTTGGAGGCCACGATGAACAGCGTCGTCGCCGGGTCCGCGCCTTGCAGCGCGCGCTGCAAGGCAAGCGGATCGGCGTTGGCGGCGAAGCGCACGTCGAGCGCGCCGTCGCCCAGAGCGTCGGCGAGCAGCCGCGGCCCCAGGTCGGAGCCGCCGGTGCCGAGATTGACTATGCGCTTGAAGGTTTTTTCAGTTCTTACCTTTGACGTCAGGTTTTTTATCTTAGAAAGCGTTTCCCTCACTTCCGAAGGCGCATCGCCACCTGCCCTGAGAGCCGTATGCCACGCAGCGCGGTTCTCGGTGTCGTTGACTGGCTTACCCGATAGCAAGGCATCGCGCCATCCCGGCAAGCCACGCTCGCCGGCGAGGTTCGACAGCAGCCGCAGCGTCACTGTGCCCACGCGTTGGCGGGAGTAGTCGTAGCGCAGGCCGGGCGCCTCGGCGACGAACTGCAGGCTGCGTGCGACGTCGCCCTCGAACAGCTGCGACAGGTGCACGCTGCGCCAGCTCTCCGAATGGTGCAGGAGCTGGCCCCAGGCCTTGGTGTCGGCAGGGCTGCGGGTCGGACCGCAGCTGGGCGGCGCGGCGCTCATCTCTTCAGCCGGTAGAGCCGCTGGACCTCGGCGCGGTCGCCCGGGCGGCCGACCTCGGCGAGCTTCACCCAGCCTTCGCCCGGGGCGCCCAGCTCGAACCCCGGATTGCCTTGCACGATGAGCAGCGGGCAGGCCTTGGGTTTGAAGAGATCGTACGGGCGGGTGCGGATTCCGGCATGGTAGTGGAGCGCCGCCGCCTGCGGCACGCCGAGCGACTTGGCGGCGATGCAGCCCGCGTTGGGCGGGATGGCGGCGCGCAGCCTGAGCGCCACGGAGCGGTAGCTCTTCTGATAGTCGACCCATGGCATCCACAGCATCGCGACCGTGCCCCAGAGGAGCACGACGCCCGCCGCCCAGCGGAGCACGCTGCGGATCGGCGCCGGCGCGGTGAAGAACACCAGGTAGAACCAGCCGAGCGCCAGGAGAAGCGCGGCGAGCAGCGGCAGGACCCGGAATTGCGCCGCGAAGCCCGGCGCCATGCGCTCGAGATCGGCCGCGATCCTCGCTGGCGCGCCGGTCAGCATCGCGTAGTAACCCAGCCAGACCAGGGCGGCGCAGCAAGCGAAGGTGACGACGCCGAACCAGTCGAGCGCCGCCGCCGCGCCGCGCCGCAGCGTGGGGATTCCCTGCGAGGCGAGGAAGGCGAGCGGCGCGAGCAACGGGATCAGGTTCACGTCCAGCGGCGGACCCCAGAACGACAGGGCGCCGAGCGTGAGCACGATCGCGACCACGGGGACGAAGAACCGCGGATCGCGCCAGCGCCGCCGCAGCGCCCAGCCGGCCCACAGCGCGAGCGGCCAGGCGGGCCAGGTGAACCAGCTGCCGGTCACGACGAAGTACTTCAGGTTGGCGAGTGTCGCGCCGTGCGGTTGCGCCGCGGTCTTCCACCACGCCGCGAAAAGCTCGGGTGAGCGCAGGTACAAAGCCGTCGGCCAGCTCAGAGAAATTACCGTTGCGGCAAGAAAAGAACAAAACAGGAAGGGTAGCGCGCTGCGCGTGCGCCACTCGTCGCAGGCGAAGTGCGCCGCGATCACCGCCAGGCCGAGCGCGGCCGGCGCCAGCCAGATCGAGGAGAGGAAGCCGAAGCCGAGCGCGGCGCCGAACAGGGCGCCCGCGGCCGCCGGCCGCCGGGCGGCGTGCGGCAGCACGGCAAGCGCGCCGCAAAGCGCGGCGAGCGCGGGCAGCTCGGGGAGCGCCTCGTGCGCGTGCACGATGAGGCCGACGCAGCCCAGCAGGAGCAGCGGCGCGCCGGCGCCGGTGGTGGCGCTGCGCTCCTCGCCCAGGCTCCAGTCGCGCGCCGCCACGTGCGCGAGCCACAGCGCTGCGAGCATGAACGCGCCGCTCGCCAGCCGCGCGGCGGCGTGAAACTCCAGCACGGGCTGCAGCAGCCAGCCGAGCGCTGCGGCCAGCCAGTGATAGAAGGGCGGGTCGCCCAGCCAGGCGAGATCGGCGATGTGCGGCACGATCGGATCGCCCGAGAGCGCCATTTCCCAGACCACGCCGATGCCCAGCGCGTCGTGCGACTTCCAGGGGTCGTGCCCGGCGAGTCCGGGCAGCACGAAGGCGAGCGCGATCGCCGCGAGCGCGGCGGGCGAGGGCGGCAGCTGAAACCTGGGAGACTTCAGGAGGGGCACCGCGCCATGCCCCAGGGTTTTACTTCGCGGGTTTCTTGGTGTAGCGGCGCTTGAACTTCTCGACCCGGCCCGCGGTGTCGACGATCTTCTGCTTGCCGGTATAGAACGAGTGCGACTCCGAGGACACCTCGACCTTGACGACCGGGTATTCCTTGCCGTCGCTCCACTTCATGGTCTCGCGCCCCTTGGTGTCGACCGCCGAGCGCGTCAGGAAGGAATGATTCGAGCTGGTGTCGAGAAAGATCACCGGCTGGTATTGGGGATGGATGCCTTGCTTCATGGTCGTGCCGCCCGCTGAAAAGGGGCGAAGTATAACAAAATCAAAGCCGCCCCTCGCGCTTGAGCTCCAGGTAGCGGTTCACCAGCGCGATCGGCAGCCGGTCGGGCTCGACGTCGAGGGAAATGACCCCGGCGGCGGCCATGCGGCGGAAGCTGCGCTCCCTGAGGGCCAGGTATTCGGCGGCCGCAGCGTGGGTGACGGCGCGGTCGAAGCTGTCCACGCGCGCGCCCAGCGCGCGGCCGACGATCGCCTCGCGCAGCGACGCGAGCACGACCAGGTGCTTCGAGCGCAGCACCTGCAGCGCCGGCATCAGGGTATCGTCGTCCTCGTCGCGCAGGTTGGTGAGCACCATGACGAGCGCCCGGCGCCGCACCTGCCGCATGATCTCCCGGGCGGCGAGCTGGTAGTCCGGCACCGCGAGCGTCGGCTCGATGTCGTAAGCGCGGTTGAGAATGGCGTGCACCGCAGCGACCGATTTTCGCGGCTCGCAGTAGCGCTGCACCCCGCCCATCGTCAGCAGGCCGACGGCGTCTCCCTGGCGCACCGCGACGTGCGCGAGCAGGAGCGCGGCGTTCAGCGTGTGGTCGAAATGCGACAGAGCGTCGTCCGCGTCGTCATCCTTAGCCGCCATGCGCCGGCCGCAATCCACGACCAGCATCACGCGCTGGTCCCTCTCGTCCTCGTACTCGCGCGAGATGAGCCGCGCGGTGCGCGCCGTCGCCTTCCAGTCGATCGCGCGCTGGGCGTCGCCTTCGCGGTATTCGCGCAGCTGGTGGAACTCCATGCCCTCTCCGCGCCGGCGCACCTGCAGCACGCCGATCTGCGACAGGCGGTTGTCGGTGGCGAGCAGGGTGTACTTGGCGAGCGCGCGGAAATTCGGATACACGCGCACCGCCTGCGCGTTTCCTGAAAATCTTCTGATCTGAAAAAGCCGCAACGGCGAAAACAACCTCAATTCGGTCGCCCCGAAACGCGCTTCGCCGCGAGCCACCGGCCGCAGCTGGTAGCTCGCTTCGATCCAGCCCTGCGGGGCGAGCGCCAGCGTGCGCGGCAGGCCCTCGCACTCGAAGGCCGGCGGGTGATGGTCGTAGAGCTCGCAGCGAACGCGGCCGGAGCTGCGATTGGCGATCCGCAGCGCGATCTCGGTGCGCACGCCGAGGGCGAGCGCGCCGGGCACGCGGCGTACCACCTCCGGCACCGGCAGGCGGTAGGCCATGAGCGCGTCGGCGAGAGCGATGAAGCCGGCAAAAGCCGCGGCCGCGTACCAGTACGGCTCGGCGCCCAGGATCGACGCGGCCAGCGCAGCGGCGAGCAGCGCCGCGCCCAGCCATACCAGCCGCCTCGAAGGAAGGATCAGCGCCACGGGGCGATCACTTGCGCGGCGCTTCGATCTTCTCGAGCAGGCCTTTCAGAATGGCGTCGGCGTCGCGGCCTTCGAACTCGAGCTCCGGCGCCGGCGCGATGCGATGGCGCAGCGCCGGGAGCGCCATGCGCTTGACGTCGTCCGGCGTCACGAAGTCGCGCCCCTCGAGGAGCGCCGCAGCGCGCGCCGCCCGCATGAGCGAGATGCCGCCGCGCGGCCCGGCGCCGGCCGAGACCCCCGCCCAGGTGCGGGTCGCGCGCACCAGGCGCACCGCGTAATCGAGCACCGCCTCGTCCATGCGCACCGCGGCCGCCATCGCCTGCAGCGACACCACGGTCGAGGGCTTCACGAGCTGCGCCACCGGCTCGACGTTGAGACGGTCGCCCACTTTTCCTTCGGTGACGTGGCGCACCATCCGGGTTTCCTCGGCCTGGGACGGGTAGTCGATCTTCACCTTGAGGAGGAAGCGATCCAGCTGCGCCTCCGGCAGCGCGTAAGTGCCTTCCTGCTCGATCGGGTTCTGCGTCGCGAGCACCATGAAAGGCGGCTCGAGCAGGTGCGACTGGCCTTCGATCGTGACCTGCGCTTCCTGCATCACCTCGAGCAGCGCCGCCTGGGTCTTCGCCGGCGCGCGATTGATCTCGTCGGCGAGGAACAGGTTGACGAACACCGGGCCGCGGCGCGTCGTGAACACCTGATTCTTCGGGTCGTAGAGCGTGTGGCCGGTGACGTCCGCCGGCATCAGGTCGGGCGTGAACTGGATGCGGCCGAAGCTGCCGCTGATGGTGCGCGCGAGCGCGCGTACCAGCAGCGTCTTGCCAAGGCCGGGGACGCCCTCGACGAGCACGTGGCCGCCGGCGAGGAGCGCGCACAGCACGGCGTCGATAACCTCGCCCTGGCCGACGATCGCCTTCGCGATCTCGGCGCGCAGCGCGCCCGTTACCTTGGCGGCCTGGCTGAATTGTTCCGCGGTAGGTTTTTCTGCGTTCATGTTTTTCCTTTTTCAAGTGCGCTGTGAACCCGCTGCGCGATGTGCACGATCCGGATGAAGCCTGCGCCCCGCATCGCCCCGCCCGCCGCGATGAAGCGGGCCGCGTCCTGCTCGTCGACTCCCACCAGGCGCGCGAGGCGCGCGGCGCGCTCGGCCGGCGAAGCGACGGCGAAATCGGGCTGCGCGCGCGCGAGGCGGCGCAGCGCGGCGTCGCGCGCCGCGATGACCAGGCGCTCGCGCAGCCCCCGCGCCCAGAAGTAGCGGCCGCTCGCGCGCAGGTGATCGAGCAGGCGCCGCCGCGCCGCCGGCGCATCCGGCGCGAGCGGCCCGAAGCGCGGGCTGATGCGCCAGAGCCAGAGGGCCAGCAGGGCAGCTGCGGCGAGCAGCACCGGCGCGGCGTTTTCCTGCAGAAAGCGCCACAGCGAGAGCCGCTGCGGGCGCGCGAACACGCGCAGCTCCGCCGCAGGCGAGAGCTGCAGCACGTGCCACAGGAGCTCGGCATGGTCGTTCTTCCCGATCGAGGCGTTGCGCGCGAACCCGAGGTCGCCCGCCGCCGTCACCAGTCCCTTGCCTCTCTCGAACGAAACGAGCGCCCAGCCCTCTTTCTCGCCCGCCTTGACCCTGGGGTTACGGACCGCGCCCCGCAGCAGCGGGCCCGGCAGCAGGGCCTTCAAAGTACGCCCATCGGCAAGCTCGACCGCGACGGGCCTGGGCGCTGCGCGGGCCTCGCGTTTGAGGCCCAGCCGGTCGAGGAGCGGATCCTCGAGCCGCAAAGGCTCTGCCTCCAGGATGAGATGCCCGCCGCGTTCCACCCAGGCGACCAGCTGGCCGAGGCGATTGCCGTCGAGCGCCTGGCGCCGCGCGGGCATCAGCAGGACCCAGCCCGCGGGCGGCAGCGCGTCGAGCTCGGGCAGCGAGCGCAGCTCCTTCACGCGCAGTCCCATGCGCTCCGCCAAGCGCTCGGCGGCGAGAAACGGCCGCAGCCTCGCCTCGCCGGAGGGGCTCACCCATTCCTTCGCCGGCACGCGATCGTGCGTGGCCAGAAACCAGGCGGCCCAGACGCCGGCGAGCGCGAAGACGCCGATCCACGACCAGCGCCTCATGAGAGCACGCCCCGGTATTCCAGCGCGAGGCGCTCGACTTCGGCCGCTGCGGGCACGCGGCGCGCGTACGCGCAGGCGGCCCAGGCGCCCACGAGGCGCGCGAGATAGGAGCCGGCGCCCTCGTCGAGCCCGCGCTGCGCGAGGCGCAGCGCCTCGCCTTCGGTATGGCTCGCGAGCAGCTCGACGCCGCGCTTGTGCACGAGCTCGGAAAGCGCGCCGCGATAGAGCAGGCTCAGCGCCTCGCGCAGCCGGCCCTCTTTCGCGAGCGCCGACGCGGCGGCGGCGATGTCGGCGGGCAAGGTCTCGGGCGCGAGCTCCATGCCGAAAAGCGCCGCGGGCCGCCGATAGGGCTCGCGCGGCACGACGGGCGCGCGCGGCATCCGGCGCCACAGCCACCACAGCGCCCAGGCAAGCAGCGCCACGGCGCCGATCCAGAAGAGCACCTCGAGCGCCTTGGCCAGGGCGAAGCCGATCGCGGGGAACTCGAAGCTGCGAGCGTCCTGCTCCTTGGGCGGATCGCGCCTTTTCCACTCGGTCGTTTCACGGAAATAGCCGAACTCCGGCGCCTTGAGCACCTCAGCGATTTCAGCCTTTGGATTTTTCGATTTTTCCTGTGCATCGACTTGCCCCGGGAGGGAAAAAAGCAGCACGGCGAAAACTGCAAAAGCCGCCAGCGCGGCGGCATGCTTCTCCGCGATCCGGCGCAGCGCCACTTCGATGTCCCAGCCTTCGAGGAGGGTGCGGCGGTTCAGGTAGAGGCCGAACCCGGCGGCGACGTAGAACGGCTCGAAAAGAAGCACCGCGGCGGCGTAAGCGAGGGCGTCGCCGAAGCCCCAGGCCTGCCCGCCGGAGGAGCCGGCGAAGATCGCCTCCCACGCCCACTGCCCCTCCTGCGCCTTGGCGGGCACGAACAGGTCGACCAGCGACTGCAGCGACCAGTACAGCACGAACTCCAGGTGGAGGCATACGATCAGCAGCCACACCGCATAGCTGCGCGCCCGCTTGCCGAGGACGGCGGCGCGCGCGCGGCCGGAGCCGCCTCTCTGGCCCTCGAGCTGGCGCACCGGAAGGTTGAAGGAGCGCGCCAGGTCGAAGCGGCCGAAGCTGAGGGCAAAGAAAAGTCCCGTGCCGAGCCATTCCTTCGCGTGCGCGAGCACCGCGCGCGGCCTCTGCAGCTCGCCGAACACCGCGCGCGACAGAACGTGGAGCACCACGCGGTCGTAAAGGGGCTTCAGCCACCAGATGACCAGAAACGCGATCCATGCTGCGTTCGCGATCCAGGCCCCGGCGAGGGCGAGCGCGGCGAGCGTGCCGCCGACCGCGAGGTGGGCGCCGTAGACCTGGCGCCGCCAGCGTTGCAGCATGGACAGGCCGAGGTCGCAGGCCTCGTAAGGCGTACGCCGACGCAGCGCGACGGCGATGTCAGCCGGCTGCACGCGGGCGGCCGGCGAGCGCGAAGTACGCCAGCAGCAGGGCCCAGCCGGCGAGGCCGGCGCCGAGCTTCACGCCGAACGGCACGAAAGTCAGGGGCGACCAAAACGCCTCGACGAAGGCGGCGGCGGCGAACATGAGAGCCGCGCCGTACATGATGCGCACCGCGGGCTTCGCCGCGGCCATGAGCGCCGCCTTGCGGCTGACATTGCCGGGCGCGATGAGCGCCAGCCCGAGGCGCAGGCCCGCCGCGCCGGAAAGCACGATCGCGAGCAGCTCGAGCGAGGAATGCCCGGCGACGAACGACCAGAAGGTCTGCGAAAGGCCGACGTGCGTGAGGTAGCCGGCGACGGCGCCCATGATCACGCCGTTGGAAGCGAGGAACCAGGCCGAGCCGACGCCGAACAGCAGCCCGCCGGCGAAGGTCTGGAAGCCGATGCGCACGTTGTTCCAGATGTAGAAGCCGAACATCATCAGGTTGGTGTCGGCCTCGCGCATTCCCAGGCGGCGGTTGGCGGGGTCGTACATCGAGTGGAAGCTGGCGATCTGGTCGGGCGCGAGCAGGTAGTGGACGAACTCGGGAAATGGCTGCAGCAGCGCGATCAGCCCGACGAGAGGGCCGAAGAGCAGCAGCGCCGCCGCGGCCACGAAGCGCCATTCGCGCCGCACCAGCGCGGGGAAGCCCGCGAGCATGAAATCGAGCAGCGGCTGCGCTTGCCGGCTGCGGTTGGCGTACAGCGCATGGTGGCCGCGCAGCGCGAGGAGGTTCAGGCGATCGACCAGCTCCGGGCTGTACTGGCGGTCGGCGGCGAGAGCGAGGCTCTGGCAGAGGCGCCGGTAGCGCAGCGGCATCTCCACCGGATCGAACGGCGGCGAATCGGGCTTGTCGACGAACGCCTCGAACGCGCGCCATTCGGCGGCGTGCGCGGTTTCGAACTGCGCCTGTCTCATTGGCGGCCGGCGATGTGATTCGCTATGCCGAGCAGGCGCGCAACGGCGCGCGGCCCGTCGAGCCCCCGCACCAGCGGCGTGGGCAGCGCGGCAAGCTCCTCCAGCCGCTCGGGCGTGAAGGTCGCCGAGCGCTCGGCCAGAGCGAGCACGGCGCGCTGCTCGGCGAGCGCCAGCGCGATCGGCGGCGCCACCGGCGGCGCGGCGGGAATTTCCCGCAGTTGCTCGAGCTTCTCCGGCCGGTACACCACCACCGTGCCCGCAGCGAGGTCGCCGAGGCGCTTGAAGTCCCGGTTGAGAAGCATCGCGACCAGCCCGGTGCCGTAGAGCACCGGCAGGAAGTCGACTGCCCGCACCAGATTCCGCGTCAGCGCCGCCGGCCAGCGCAGCGGCGTGCCGTCGTCGTTCAGCACCGCGAGGCCCATGGCGCGCTTGCCGGGGGTCTGGCCGCGCCAGGCGGCTTCGAGCCAGGCCGGAAGCAGCCACTCGACGAAGAACGCCGCGAGCAGCACGACGCCCCAGCCGGCGCGGCCGAACTGGAGCGCGGCAAAAGCGATGATCCAGACGATGACGACGCGGATCACCAGATCGATGGCCCAGGCCATCGCCCGCGCCACGGGGCCCGCGAGATGGAGCGTGAGCTCGATGCCTTCCGGCGTCGCGACCCGGCGCGTGGTGTCGAGCATTCCTCCCCCAAAACAAAAATCGGGGCCAGGCCCCGATTTTTTCGCTGCGTTCCTATCCCCGGCGCATGGAGTCGAAGAACTCGCTGTTCGACTTGGTGGCCTTCAGCTTGTCGATCAGGAATTCGGCCGCCTCGAGCTCGTCCATCGGGAACAGCAGCTTCCTCAGCACCCACACCTTCTGCAGGATCGGCGCCTCGATCAGCAGCTCCTCGCGCCTCGTGCCCGAGCGGTTCACGTTGATGGCGGGGTAGATGCGCTTCTCGTGCATCCGCCGGTCGAGGTGGATCTCCATGTTGCCGGTGCCCTTGAACTCCTCGTAGATCACGTCGTCCATCCGGCTGCCGGTGTCGATCAGCGCCGTCGCTATGATCGTCAGCGAGCCGCCTTCCTCGATGTTGCGGGCGGCGCCGAAAAACCGCTTGGGCTTCTGCAGGGCATTCGCGTCGACGCCCCCGGTGAGGACTTTCCCCGAGGCCGGCACGACCGTGTTGTAGGCCCTCGCCAGGCGGGTGATCGAGTCGAGCAGGATTACCACGTCCTTCTTGTGCTCCACCAGGCGCTTGGCTTTTTCGATGACCATCTCGGCCACCTGCACGTGGCGGCTCGCCGGCTCGTCGAAGGTGGAGGCGACCACCTCGCCGCGCACCGAGCGCGACATTTCGGTCACTTCCTCGGGCCGCTCGTCGATGAGCAGGACCATGAGGGTGACGTCGGGGTGATTGGCGATGATCGCGTGCGCGATATGCTGCAGCATCACCGTCTTGCCGGCCTTGGGCGGGCTGACGATCAGGCCGCGCTGGCCCTTGCCGATGGGCGCGATGATGTCGATCACGCGCCCGGTGATGTTCTCCTCGGCCTTGATGTCGCGCTCGAGCTTGAACGCCTCGTCCGGGTGCAGCGGCGTCAGGTTCTCGAACAGGATCTTGTTCTTCGCCGCCTCCGGAGCCTCGCCGTTGACCTTGTCGACCTTGACCAGGGCGAAGTAGCGCTCGCCGTCCTTCGGCGTGCGGATCTCGCCTTCGATCGAATCGCCGGTGTGCAGGTTGAAACGCCGGATCTGCGACGGCGAGACGTAGATGTCGTCGGTGCTCGCGAGGTAGGAGGTGTCGGGCGAGCGCAGGAAACCAAAGCCGTCGGGCAGGACCTCCAGGGTTCCATCCCCGAAGATGGAAACGCCCTTCTTCGCCTGGCTCTTGAGCAGCGCGAAGATCAGGTCCTGCTTGCGCATCCGGCTCGCGTTCTCGATACCGTTGCCGACCGCCATTTCGACCAGCGCCGTGACGTGCAGGGTCTTCAGCTCCGACAGGTGCGTCGGAATGGCGACCGCGCCCGCGGCCGGCGGCGGCGGGGCCGACGGATCGGTGGGTGTGGTTGAACGCGCTGCTTCCGGCTGGGCCGTTTGCGACCTGCTCATTCTGGGGTTTGCGCCGAGGGTTCGGCGCTGGGCTACAAACTGAGGCTTCTTGAATCTTACGTTCTTGAAGCCCGCCCCCGGGAACCCCGGGAGGCGGTTTAGAGCGTAAGGCCTTTAGATATTACTGTCAAGAAAAGCAGTGAGTTGCGACTTGGACAGGGCGCCGACGCGGGTCGCCTCGACGTTGCCGTTCTTGAACAGCATCAGCGTCGGGATGCCCCGGATCGACCAGCACCGGGGTGTCGGACTTCAGCACCTCCGGCTCGAACGTGTCGTCGGTGACATGGTGGATGTCTGAACTGCTCATGTTTCCTCTTGGGGGCGAAGCCGAAGACAGTATTATGAGGGCGCGCTCCCCCCTTCCCAAGCCGTAGACTACGGCCGTAATAAACCGTTGATTAGAAAACCCTTATGACGTACGTGGTTACCGAATCGTGCATCAAGTGCAAATACACGGATTGCGTCGACGTCTGCCCGGTCGACTGCTTCCGCGAGGGGCCCAACATGCTGGTGATCGACCCCGACGAGTGCATCGACTGCACCCTGTGCGTCCCCGAGTGCCCGGTGGAGGCGATTTTCGCCGAGGACGACGTGCCCGACGCGCAAAAGGAGTTCACCGCGAAGAACGCGCAGCTCGCCAAGCAGTGGAAACCGATCATCGAGCGCAAGCCGGCACCGCCCGATGCCGACGAGTGGGCGAAGGTGAAGGAGAAAAAGCACCTGCTCGTCGAGAAGTGAACACTACGCTGTCCCGAATTCCCGACAAAAAACCGGAGCGCGCTTAGACAACATTGCCGCGTTGCAGAATTTTCGTAGTCGCATCGACCACAGAAGTTTTGCAGTCATATTTCATCCGCATTTTCGTCATCTCGCTGCAAGCGAATTGGCGTAACCTGTTTCCTTGTTCGGCAAGGAGATTCAAATGGAACAGGGAAAGATTGCGTTCACCGCGGTTTATCTGAAAGCGGACCACGGCTACGTCGGCTTCATCGAGGAATTGCCCGGCGTGAACGCGCACGGCGGCACGCTGGATGAGACGCGCGTTACGCTGCGCAAGCTCGCCGCGGTGGTGTTCGACGAGGAGCGGCGCGGCGTCGAGGAGATGATCGCCGGCAAGGACGTGGTGCGCGAGAACTTCGTGGTGCCGATTCCGCGCGCCGCCTGATGTAGAAAGCCAAACTGTTCCAGTTTCGCCGACGCGAAACCGGCAACTCCAGGGGCCGAAAGGCCCCTTTTCATTACCTACTCGTAAAGCCCGGAACGCGCCTTGCCGCGAAACACGCGGTAGGCGAACACTGTGTAGCCGAGCAGGAACGGCAGCACGACGAGCGTTCCGATCAGGACGAACAGCAGCGCGCTCGGGTGCGCCGCGGCATCCCAGATCGTGAGCCGGTCCATCACGACGTAGGGGAACAGGCTGTAGGCGAGGCCGGCAAACGCCAGAATGTAGAGGGCAACCGCGCACGCGAAGGGTTTCCACTCGCTTTTTCCAAGCGTCTTCCAGAGAGCGATTCCAAAGGCCAGCGTCGCGAGCGGCAGCGGCGACAGGAAAACGATCCGGGGAAAGGAAAACCACTTGTCGCGGACCGTCTCGCTCGCGAGCGGCGTCGCGAGGGAGACCAGCGCGATGCCGAGCGCCACCCACATGAGACCCCAGCGCGCCCAGCCGATCGCCTTTCTCTGCAGCTCGCCCTCGGCCTTGAGCACCAGCCAGGTGGCGCCGAGCAGCACGTAGCCGCCGCACACGGCGCCCGCCACCACCAGCGCGAAGATCCAGTAGCCGAAGCCGCCCGCGAAGCCGGTGATGTAGCGGCCGAGCATCAGGCCCTGCGCGAAAGAAGCGAGGAACGATCCGGCCCAGAACAGCCAGTTCCACAGCTCGCGGTGCCAGCCCTCGGCCTTGGTGCGCATCTCGAAGCCGACGCCGCGCAGCATCAGCCCCACCAGCATCGCCGCCACCGGCAGGTAGAGCGCGCCGAGCACGACGCCGTGCGCCACGGGAAAGGCGATCAGCAGCAGGCCGACGCCGAGCACCAGCCAGGTCTCGTTAGCGTCCCAGAACGGCCCGATCGAGGCCACCATCACGTCCTGCTCCTCGCGGCTCGCCGCCGGCATCAGCATGCCGACGCCGAGGTCGTAGCCGTCGAGCACCACGTAGGCGAGGATCGCCGCGCCCATCAGCGCCGTGAAAATCACGGGGAGATATTCGTTCACTTGCCGCCCTTTCCGGCCAGGTGCGTCAGAACCACGATGTACGAAAGAAGCAGGGCCGAATACGTCAGGACGTACGCAGTGAGGCTCGCGCCGAGCTGCGCGCCCGAGGCCTCGCCCGCGGCGTCGGCGGTGCGCAGGATCCCCGTGACGAGCCAGGGCTGGCGGCCGATCTCGGTCACGAGCCACCCGGCGAGCGTCGCCACCCAGCCGGAGAAGGTGAAGCCGGCGAGGCACCACAGCAGGCTTCTCCCCAGTTCTTTCTTCCTGAAAATCA
>WNFI01044685.1_pt1 | contig 13459 bp, 7 predicted proteins | sample 5400471 | NCBI WGS metagenome assembly WNFI01 (sample SAMN13153348, study PRJNA577476) | soil metagenome | isolation source: 100 cm saprolite on Douglas fir-dominated hillslope | place: USA:California | collected 2013-09-17 | reverse complement strand
GTTTGCTTACCGATTCGACGAGGAGAGGTTCACGGTCAGGTCGACGTCCTTGCCGAGCACCGCCTCGAAGTCCCGCTCTTCGGCCTTGCGGCCGGGGCGCACGACGGCGAGCTTGTGGCGGCCGGGCGCCAGCACAAGGCCGCCGCCGTCGCCGGCGAGATCGCTGCCGGTGCCGACGAAGCGGCCGTCCAGGTAGACCGACGCGTCGTCGGGCTCGATGCGCAGGTGCAGCCGGCCATATTGCGCGGAAGTGACCGCCGCGGTCGTGGGGCCGGGGGCGGGCGCCGGGCGGGCGTTGCGCTGCGGCTCGGCGCCGTTGGAGCGGTCGCGGTTCACGCGGTCGCGCCAGTTGCCGTTCCAGCCGTCGCCCTGGTCACGGCCCTGGTCGCGCTGATCGTCGTAACCGTTGGAATTGCCGGGGTTGTCAGGACCGGGGCCGGGACCGGGGCGCCGATCGTCGTAGTAAGGACCGCCGCCCTGCATCTGCCGCTCGCGGTCGATGCGCTCGGCGCGGTCGCGCTCGAATTGCAAGCGGGAGTCGCGCCGCTCGTGGCTCTTCGGCTGCAGATCCTGCGGCCGCACCGACTGGCCGCGCTCGAGCTTGTCGTCCCAGGTGATGACCAGGCCCGGGTAGATGGTCACCTGGCGCGCCAGCGTCTTGTAGCCGTCGCGGTAGAGCACGACGTCGTAGGTGCCCTTCTCCAGCCACAGGTAGCCATGCCGCCAGCCGCCGAAGTCGCGCGCCCTGCCGACGTACTCGCCGTTCAGATAGACCTCGGCATCCCCCGGCGTGACGTCGAGGTTGATGGCGCCCATGTCGTCACGGGTGCGCGGGCTGCTGTAGCCGCTGCCACCGCCGTAGTAGCCGTCATAGTAGGTGCCCGGAGCGTAGTTGCCGCCGTACCACCAGGGATCGTAGTAGCCGTAGGTGCCGTAGAAGCCCGGTCCCCAGCCCCACGGGTAGTCCCAGCCGAAGCCCAGGCCGAGGCCGATGCCAAAGCCGAACGGGAAGCCGAAGCCGAACCCGAAGCGGTCGTCGAAGCCCCGATGGCCGAAGAAGCGGCCGCCCCGGCCGTCGAACCCGCGGCCGCCGAAGCCTCGGCCGGGCTGCCGCATCGGCCCGTGGAAGCCGCCGGGCCCGACCGGATGCGCGGTCGCGCCACCGCTGCCGGTCGGGCCGTGGGTAGAGGACATGTGACCGCCGCCACTCGCGTGACCGCCGCCACTCGCGTGACCGCCGCCGCTCGAATGACCGCCGCCGCTCGGGTGACCACCCCCGCCGCCCGCGTGACCGCCGCCTCCGCCGCCGCCGCCGTGGCTCGCCCAGGCCGGCAGGCCGACGATCAGCAGCGCGGCGAAGACCAGCGCCGAGAGGGCCCGGGTGGATTCACCCTTGATGAGGCCCGGAAGCGCCCGTCGCAGGGTTGTCATGGCTACTCTCCTTTTCCTTTTCCGTCGCCGCGCCTCGCCAGGCGCGGTGGAGACCTTTTACGTAGTGAAACCTGAGCACATCTTCCCACAGTTTGGGGAGTGCCACCGGACATTTTTGCAAGGCCCGCACCAACCCCTCGCGCCGGCGGTGGACGGCGCCGTCCGGCAGCGGCGGCGGGCCGTCGGGACCGATGCCGAGGAAGCCTCCCAGCTCGGGGTGGAGCCGGTGGAAGACCACGGCGCAATAGCCCGCCCGTTCCTGCCGCGCGGCGAAGCGCGCCAGGTCGGTCGGATGGTCGTGGGCGACGCTCGCCGATGCCTCGTAAACGATGTGCACCCCTCGCTTCTTCAAACGGTAGGAGACCTCGATATCTTCCCATGCCGCATAGGGAAAGCGCAGATCGAAAGGCTCCGCGAGCAGCAGGTCGCGGGGCAGCGAGAGGTTGGAGGTGTAGAAGAAATTGAACGGCACGTCTTCGGGGTCGCGGATCAGCGCGTAGCCGAACTGCAGGCCGTAGTCGTTGATGTAGCGCAGGAAGGGCGTGAGACGCATCCGCCGGTGCCAGCCGGTGTAGCCGATGACCGCCAGGTGCGGGTCGTCGCCGTGCCGGCGATGGGCGGCGCGGTGGGCCGCCAACCATCCAATGGCGGGGACGGTATCGTCCCCCAGGAAGGCCACCCAGCGGCCCGCCGCGACGGCCACCCCGGTGTTGCGGGCGGCGGCCGGTCCGCGGTTCTCCTGGGTCAGCACGCGCAGGGTCAGATCGAAGCTGCGCCCCCGCAGCCAGTCCGCCGTGCCGTCGGTCGAGCCGTCGTCCACCACCACCACCTCGAACGGCGGCGCGCCCTCCTGGCGAACCAGGGACGAGATCACCTCGGCGAGGACCTCGAGCCGGTTGTGGGTGGGGATCACCACCGACATCTCGGGACCGGGCATGGGAGCAGCTTACCGCCACTATCCGGGCGGCGGTACGGTCACCACCGCGCCGGCGTGCACGAACCAGAGCTCGAAGCGCGGCGGCCCTGAGAGGTCCAGCGCCTCCTGGACCGCCCGCGCGTAGGCGGCTCCCTGGCTGGCGTAGGCCGCGGCGCGGCGCTCGAGGTCGGCGCCCGTCACCTGGTCGGTCTTGTAGTCGGCGATCACCAGCTCGCCGCTGCCGGGATCGCGGTACAGCAGGTCCACGGCTCCGGACACGAAGGCCACCGGCCCGCTCTCGCCGGCCGACTCCGGCGCCAGCAGCACGGGCAGCTCGCGAGCCAGGACTCCCGCGCCGAGGCCGCGCAGGCGGGCGCCGAGACCGCCGGCCGCGAAGCGGTCGAGCAGCTCGCGGGCGCGCGGCAGGGCGCGCCGCAGCTCCTCGCCGGCCGCCACCGCCGCGAGGTACGCCGGCAGCAGTCCCCGCTGGCGCTCGGTTTCCCGAGACGGCTCCGCCTCGAGGTCCCAGAGCTCGAGCGCGCGATGCAGCGCGGCGCCGGCCGCCAGGGCCACCTCATGGCCGGCGGCGGCGGCGCGGCGGCGCCGGCGCTCGACGGCCGCCGCTTCACCCGGCGCGCGGCCGGCGGCCAGCTCCTCGCGCAGCTGGGCATGCGCCTCCTCCGAGGCCGCGGCGCCGAACGGCCGCGCCATGCGGGACGCCGCCGCGGCGCGCCGCGCCCGGAGGTCCGGAAAGCGCCACGCCACGCCGGCGCCCAGGTCACCGCCTTCCACTTCCACAGCCACACCCACGCCGGCGCAGGCCGCTTGCCACAGGATGCGGAGGTCGGGAGAGCCGGCCCGCCAGGCCAGCAGCTGGAGATGAGTGCGCGCCTGCTCGGGTGGCGCGGGCGGCGCGGGATCGCGCGGCCAGGCGCCGGCCATCACCAGCCGGTCCTTGGCGCGGGTCATCGCCACGTAGAGCGTGCGCACCCGCTCCGCCGCCTCGACCTCGACCCGGCGCTCCTCGACGAGGTCGAAGCCCGGGGTCGCGGCCCCCAGGAGGCGGTACTCGCAGCGCTCAGCGGCGCCGGCCGCGGAGGCTTCCAGGCGGCCCACCGCGGTGGCCGGTTTCTCCCCGCCTGCCGGTTTGTGCAGCTGGGGCAGGTAGACGTGCGCGAAGTCGAGCCCCTTGGCGCCGTGGACGGTGAGCACCCGCACGGCGTCCTCGCCGCCGGCCGGCGGTCTGCCTTCTTCGGCGTCGCGGCCGGCCGCCACGCTGTCGCGCAGGGCGCGCAGGACCGCCGCGGCGTCGCCGCTCCCCTGCTCGAGCTCGACCAGGAGCCGGCGGAAGAACCGGTCGAGCGAAGGACTCGCGCAGCACCGCCAGCTGCTCGACCGCGGCGAGCAGGCTGAGCTCCCAGCCCGCCACCCGGTCGAGGCCGGGCACGCCTTCCGGCAGCTCCGCCGCGGCCGCCTTCACGGCCTGCCGGATGTCCTCGAGGCTCTCGCGGTCCGGCTCGTGAAGGTCGGTGAGCAGGCGCGGCAGCTGATGCCGCCAGAGCGGCAGGAGGGCCGCGTCCGGCACCCCGATCGCCGGCGAGCGCAGGGCGGTGATCAGCGCCAGGTGGTCGCCGGGATCGAGCACGGCGCGCACCAGCGCCGCGGCGTCGATCACCTCCCGGCGGCGAAAGTACTGCTTGTCGCGGCCGACGGCGAATGGGATCCCGGCGCGGCGCAGGGCGTCGAGGTAGGCGTCGAGGTCGCCGGTGCTGCGCAGCAGGATCGCGGCGTCGCGCCAGGGCACCTGCCGCCGCTCGTGCAGATCCAGCAGGTCGGCGGCGATCGCCGCCGCCTCGAGCGCGGCGGTGTCAAGGGCGCGGGCGGGCGGCCGCGGTGGTTTCGGGCCGGGAGGGCCGGGGGGGCCGGCGGCGCCGGCGACCGCTTCCGGCAGCCACGACACCCAGTGCTCGACGGGCGCCCGGCCGCCACCGGTGAATCCGGGGTCGGCGCGGCGGCCGGCGCAGGCGACCAGCGGCGCGAAGGCCGGCTGCACGCCCGGGCGCTCGCCCATGACCGGCGCCACGACGCGGGTCACCTCGTCGAGGATCGCCGGCACGGAACGGAAGTTCTCGACCAGCGGCAGGACCTCGCCGCCGGCGGCGACGACCCGCGCCACGAAGCCGCCGTAGGCTCGCAGGTCGGCGCTGCGCCAGCCGTAGATCGATTGCTTGGGATCGCCCACCAGGAAGAGGCCGGGGCGCTCCTCCGCCGGGCCGTCGAGGGCGATCCAGCGCAGCACTTCGCACTGCGTCGCGTCGGTGTCCTGGAACTCGTCCACCAGCAGCTGATCGATGGCGCGGCGCAGCCTGGCGCGGATCTCGGGGTGCGCCGCCAGCAGGCGCCGGGCGCCGCGCAGCAGGGAATCGAAGGTGGCGACGCCGCGGCGGGTCAGCTCGCGCTCGACGCCGGCGAGCAGCGGGGCGAGCGCCAGCCTCGCGTGACGCAGGCGCCAACGCGGCGACCTCGCCGGCGACACGTTGCGCGGGCATCTCCTCGTCGCCGCCGGTCGCCGCTCCGACCGCCCCGACCGCCCTGCCGTCATCCACGCTCCGCCGTCTCGCTGCCGGACCGGCCGCCTCGTCCTCTTCCTCGATCCCGGCGCTGACGCTCGCCACCGCCTGATGGAGCGCCCGCACTCCATCCAGGATGCCCATGGCGTTCTTGAGGCCGCTGCCCGCCAGCCGCGCCCCGACCAGCGCCTCGAGCACGGCGCAGGCAGCCGCGAGACGGCGGCGCAGCGATACCCAGCCGTCGCCGGCAAATGGGTCGCGCCGCAGGTCCGCCGCCGGCAGGCCGGCGTCGGCGAGCGCTGCCAGCGCGGCGGCCACCTCTCGCGGCCCGCAGCCTTGGGCGGCGAGCGCCAGGAGATGCGGATCGCCGGGAGCGCCGTATCCGGGCAGCAGGGCGGCCTCGACCGTTTCACCGACGATCTGCTGCAGCAGCCGGCCGTCCGCATCCACCTGCAAGCGCGGATGCACCGCCGCCTCCAAGGGGTGCGCCGCCAGCAACCTCAGGCAGTAGGCGTGGATGGTCTCGACCGCCAGGTGATCCAGCGTCGAGAGGAGAGCCCGCGCCCGCGACGCCAGCTCGGCAGGCGCCGGGAGGGCGGCTGCCGCCAGCCACTCCGGCGGCGCCTCGCCCCGTGCCAGCCGCAGCAGCTCCCTTGCCGCGCGCTCCGCCATCTCGGCGGCCGCGGCCTCGGTGAAGGTCAGCGCCACGACCCGGCGCAGAGCTCGTGCCGCGGTTGCTTCCGCGGCCGGCTGGCTCTTCGGAGCGGGCGCGTTTTGCGCGGCCGCCTTCTCCCAGCCCTCGCCGAGACACCAGGCCAGGAGGCGGGCGATCAAGGTCGTGGTCTTGCCGGTGCCGGCGCCGGCTTCGAGCACCAGCGGCAGGTCGAAGCGGGTCTGCGCTTCGCGCCGGGCCGCGCGATCCCGTGTCAACAGAGCCGCGGCCGCAGCCGCGGCGGCGGCCGCGGCCGGCTCATTCCCGGCGGTGCCGCGGACGGGAGGACTCACCCCTCCCGCTCCTCGAGGTCCGGCGCCGCTCCATCTGCCGCCAGGGCGCCGGGGGGTTCCTCGGCGGCCGCCAGCCGCCAGACGGCGAGCAGGGCGGACTCGACGGCACTGGGCTGCGGGGCGCCGAGCCGCGGAGCGCCGGCCTGCGGGCCGCCGGGCTCCGGGACGCCGTGCTGCGAGGCCTCTGGCTCCGGACCGCCGGGGCGCTGCCGTGACGCCCATTGGTAGAGACGCCGGCGCGCCCCCGGGTCGCCGCGCAGGCAGGCCTCTGCGACAGCGCAGAACCCGCAGCGGGAAGGCTCCAGGCCCGAGGGATCCACCAGGCGCGGGAAGAAGGTACCGGCGTCCCAGGCTCCGAGCGCCGCGCCCACCGCCGCGGCAAAGGCCGCGCCGGCCTCGCGATCTCCCGCTTCGACCACCACCTCCCGGGCCTCGGCGGCGAGGTCCGGCCGCAGGAAGAGATAGCGCCCAAGCGCCCCTGACCCGCCGGCGGCAAGCAGGTAGGCGACGCTTTGCAGCCGCTTCCCCGCGCGGATCTCGGCCAGCAGCTGGCGCCGCCGCTGCCGTGGATCGCGCGCCTCGGACAGCGGCCTGCCGGTCTTGTAGTCGGTGAAGCGCCGGCGCCCGCCGACCAGGTCCTCGCGGTCGGCACGGAAGCGGAGGCGCCGCGCGGCGGAGGCACGAGCTTCGCCGCCGAGGCCGGCGGCCTCGTGCCACGAACCGGCAGCCTCGAGGTCGAGGACGAGCTCGCCCTCCACCTCGCTGGCCACGACCTCCACGGTCGCGCCGGGCGCGGGCCAATCGGTCTCCCGCGCCGCGTCGACGAAGGGTCGCGCATGCTCGGCGAGCGCCCGCGCCAGGCCGGGCAGCACCAGGCCCTCCTCCGCCAGCAGCTCCGCCGCGACCTCCCGCAGCAATGCGTCGAGCGCCTCCGCGGCGGGCCAGCCCACCGCCACCGGCGCCGCCGGCGCGCCCGCGGCGGCCAGCGCCTCCTTGAAGATGCGGTCCAGCGTCCGGTGCACCAGGTTGCCGAGCCGCAGCGGATCGGCCCCCGGCAGCGCGCCGAGCGGGTCCGGCGGGCGCTCGATGCGCAGCCGCCGCCCCAGGAACAGCTGCCAGGGACAGGCGGCCAGGGCTTCCAGATGGGTGACGTAGAGCTGGTGGCCGCCGCGATCCGCTCCGACGAATCCGAAATAAGGCCCCAGACTCGCCGCCGCCGCCCGGCCCGCCGCCGTCCTCGGGTCGGGGTCCAGCTCTTCGAGCACGCGCCAACGCGCCGCCGCCACCGCCGCCGCATCGAGGCCGAGCAGCTCCATGCCCAGCTCGCCGCGCACCTGCTCGACGGCGATCGGCAGGACCCTGGCAACGTCCAGCCGCGAGCCATGCAACCCGGCGAGCACCGCGTGCTCGTCGGCCGGGCGGGCCATTGGCCGTTCCTCCGGCTCCGGGCCGGCGGCATAGAGAGCCGGAGCCTGCCGGACCTCGATAACCGGCAGGAGGCGCTCGACCAGCGGCGACGCCGCCAGCGGCTTGCCATCCTCGTCCGCCACCTGCCAGGAGAGGCAGACCGCCGGCGCCGCCGACAGCAGCTGGGCGAACGCATGCCGCTCGTCGTCGAAGGCGTCGCGGGCGAGCGCCAGGTCGGGCAGCACCCGCCGCAGCACCTGGCGCAGGTCGTCCGGGAGCAGCGGGTCCTCGCGCAGCGGACGCGGCAGGACGTCGCGGTTGAGACCCATCAGGAACAGCCGATCGAAGGTGCGGCCGCGCGCCTCCGCGACGGTCAGCACCTGGACCCCGCCGCCCTCGCCGCCGAGCGCGCAGCGCCCTCCCTCGCCCAGCGCCCGAGCCGCCAGCAGGCGCAGCTCGCCGGCGTCGATCGCCAGACCGCCCGGAAGCTCTCGCCGCAGCTCGTCCATGGCGACCGCGAGCGGCAGGTCCGGCTCCCGGTCGAGGCCGAGCAGGCCGAGCAACGCTCCCAGCCATTCGAGATGGATGGACGCCGCCGCCTGGCCCGGCGCGTCCCGCAAATGATCGTGGACGAGCGCGGCGGCCTGAACTCCGTGCCGCAGGCGCCGGCCCGAGATGCGGCGCGCCCGCGCCACCGCCCGCCCCTCGCCGTCGTCGTCGGGCGGCGGCTCGACCGCAGCCACCTCCTCGACCCGGTCGTCGGGCGGCGGCTCCACGGACGCCACGGGCGGCCGGCGGATGGACACGATCCCCTGCCGCACCGGCAGCGCGACGCCATCTTCGAAGGGCCGATCGCGCAGCGCCGCGACGTCGCGCAGGCGCGCCGCCCCGAGGGCGCGCAGGGCGAGGCGCAGATCCACACGCAGCTCCGCCGACATCCATTCGGTCGCATCCAGCCAGCGATCGGCGGGCGCCTCCGGCCCCAACCGGACCAGGTCGAGGACCGCCGCCGCGCGCCGGCCCGCCGGCAGCAGCCCTCCCCGCTCCCCGACTCCCGAGAAAGGCACGCCGAGCCGCCCGAGGTGCCGCCGCAGCGCCTCGCGGTACGGAGCGAGATCGCGCGCCACGACCGCGACGCCCTCGGCCCGCGGCTCGCCGTCGAGGGCCCCGCCACTCCCCGGCCTCGAGGCGCCGCCGCCGCCGCCGGCCAGCAGGAGATGCAAGCGGCGCGCGATCTCTCGGGCCTCGGCCTCGGCGCCGGCGGCGGTGAAGGCCTCCAGCCGGGCGGCCGCGACGGGTATCGCGCCCGCCTCGTTTGGCGCATCCTCCGCTGCCTTCACCGGCGCGCTCGGGGTCGCCCCCGGTGCCCATCCGGCAAGCTCGGCGAGACGCGCGGTCGCCGCGCTTTCGGTGGCGCCGCCAGTGGCTTCCCGCCCCCCCGGCACCGGGGGCATGTCGAGCAGCAGCGTCGCGCCGCGCCGGCGCACCAGGCCCATCAGCAGGTCGGCGGCGACGCCGCTCGCCGACACGAAGCCGTACAGCAGGACCGCCCGCGCCGGCAGCACCCGCGCCGGCGCCGCCAGCAACGCCTCCACCGCCTGGCGCAACAGGGTCGAGCGCCGTCCCAGGCCCAGCTCGCGCAGCCGGCGCTCCGTCCGCGCCGCCACCCGTGCCAGGACGCGCCCCCGCTCCACCTCGGCGCGGCTGGCGGCAAGCGGGCCGTCGGTCGCCAGCGCCTCGTCGACCGCCTCGCCGTGCTCCGGCTCGAGGCCGGCGTCGAGCAGGTCGCCCACCGTCGCGGCCACGGCCAGATAGCCGTCGACCAGCTCACCCAGCCCGCGGCGCAACGCGGCCTCGTGCCGCGCCTCGCGCTCCACCAGCGCCTCGAAGAGCAGGGCGCCGCGCGGCGCCGCCTCGCCCGCCCGTTCGAGCACCTCGCAAGCCAGGCCGAAGAGCGTCTGCACCGCCACCCCGGCCACCGCCGGCCGCTGCCGCCCGTTCCGGCGCCTTACCAGCCGGGCCGCGACGTGCCGCCGCAGGCTGCGCGACGGCACCACGATCCGCACCGGCTCACCCAACCGCGCCGGCTCGCGGCGCGCCTCCGCCGCGAGCTCGTCCACCCGCGCCAGCAGCCACTCCTCGGCCGCCATCGCGCCGCGCACCGCCACCACGCCGGCAGGCGGGGCAGGGGAACCCTCGCCGGCTGGAGCGGCACCAAAGAGGTCGAGCTGGAACGACACCGATGTAAGGATAGCTCTAAGGATAGCGCGCGGTGGGCAGCTGCTCGTGCTCCTCGCGGGCGTGGCGCTCGAGCTCCTGCTCGCGATATTGCAGCAGGTAGAGGCGGTAGTAGATGCCGCGCTGGGCGAGCAGCTGCTGGTGGGTGCCGATCTCGCGCACCTCGCCCTTGTGCATCACCAGGATGCGGTCCGCCCGCTGGATGGTGGACAGCCGGTGCGCGATCACCAGGCTGGTGCGTCCTCGCAGCAGCCGCTCGAGCGCCTGCTGGATCAGCTGCTCCGTCTCGGTGTCGATCGACGACGTCGCCTCGTCGAGGATCAGCACGCGCGGGTCGAAAGCGAGGGCCCGCGCGAAGGCGATGAGCTGCTTCTGGCCCACCGAAAGGCCGGCCCCGCGCTCCCGCACCAGCGCCTGCAACCCCCCCGGCAGCCGCTCGATGAACGGCAGGGCATGCACCTCGCCGGCCGCCCAGCGCAGGCGGGCGTCGTCGATCGCCGGATCGCCCAGGCGAAGGTTCTCGGCCACCGTGCCGGAGAACAGGAAGACGTCCTGCAACACCATGCCGATGGCGCGGCGCAGCACCGGCAGCGACCACTCGCGCACGTCCACGCCGTCCACCCGGACGGCCCCCGCGTCGACGTCGTAGAAGCGCAGCAGGAGGTTGGCGAGCGTCGTCTTGCCCGCGCCGGTGTGGCCGACGACCGCCAGGGTCTCACCCGCCCGCACCCGGAACGACACCCCTTTGAGCACCGCCTCCCCCGGCAGGTAGCTGAAGCGGACGCCGTCGAGCTCGATCTCGCCGCGCACCCGCTCCGGCGCAAAGCCGCCCGGCGGCGACTCGATGGTCACCGGCGTGTCGAGCAGCCGGAAGATGCGCTCGGAGCTGGCCATCGCGCCTTGCAGGATGTTGTACTTCTCGGACAGGTCCGAGAGCGGCTGGTAGAAGCGCTGCGCGTATTGCAGGAAAGCGATCAGCGCGCCGAGCGACACCGCGCCCGCCATCGCCTCGCCGCCGCCCACCCAGATCAGCAAGCCCAGCCCGAAGGCGGTGATCAGCTCGATCGCCGGGTAATAGACCGCGTAATAGAAGATCGAGCGCACGTTGGCGGCGCGGTGGAGGTCGTCGATCTCCACGAACTCGCGATAGGCGCGCTCCTCGCGGCCGAAGAGCTGCACCACCGGCATGCCGGTGATGTGCTCTTGCAGGAAGGCGTTGATGGCGGCGATCTTGACCCGCACCTCGCGGAACGCCTGCCGCACTCCTACCCGGAACCACCAGGTGAGCAGCGCCAGCAGCGGCACGATCGAGAAGCCGACCAGCGCCAGGCGCCAATCGAGCCAGAACAGCATCACCATGATGCCGGCCAGCAGCAGGACGTCGCCGATCAGCTCCACCAGTCCCGAGGTGAACATCTCGTTGAGCGCGTCGACGTCGGTGGTCACCCGGGTCACCAGGCGGCCGATCGGATTGCGGTCGAAGTAGGCGATGGGCAGCCGCTGCAGGTGGCCGAAGATCTGGTTGCGCAGGTCGTACATGATGTACTGACCCATCAGGGTCATCACGTAGCCTTCGGCATACAGGGTGACGAAGGTCAGCAGCACCGCGGCGGTGAACACCAGCGCCACCACCGCCAGGCCTTGCGACTGCACCCGCGCCGGGTCGATGCCGCAACGCCGAGGACATTAGGATCAGCGCCACGGAACCCGCCGTCATCCAGCGGTAAGGCCGCACGTAGGTCAGCAGGCGCCCCATCAGCCGCGCGTCGTAGGCCTTGCCGAGGATCTCCTCTTCCTGCGGGTTGAGGTCGCTCACGCCGCAACGATAACCCACCTCCACGCGGGCCGCCGGCCTTGCTGCCTTGGGGCCGCCGGCCTTGCGCGGGGCGGAGGGCCTTCGTAGAATTCCCTCTCGGTTCAACCAATTCGCAGCCCAGGAGGGGGGTCGTCATGCGGCACCGCCGGCAGTCGTCGTCCACCGCTCTTGCCCGCCTGGCCATCGTCGTCGTCGCGGTCGCGGTCGTGGCCGCCGCGGCGCCGGCCCCCCAGGAAAAACTGCCGCTGCTCGACGACCTCGGCTCGTACCATCGGCCGGTCACCACCAGCTCGCCGGCCGCCCAGCGCTATTTCGACCAGGGGCTGCGGCTGCTCTTCTCCTTCTACCTGGAAGAGGCCCAGCGCTCCTTCGAAGAGGCGGCGCGGCTCGACCCGGCCTGCGCCAGCTGCTGGTGGGGCGCGGCGATGAGCCTGGGACCGCACATCAACGTCCCGGGCATGCCCGACCGCACGCAAGCTGCGAACCGCGCGGTGAAGCAGGCGCTGGCGGCGGCCCCGCGGGCCACTCCGGTCGAGCGGGCGCTGATCGAGGCCGCGGCAAAGCGCTCCGCGGACCCGCCCCCCGCCGACCAGGCCGGCCAGGCGGCGCTCGACCAGGCCTACGCCGGCGCCATGCGCGAGGTGGCGCACCGCTTCCCCGACGACGCCGACGTGGCGGCGCTCTCCGCCGAGGCGTCGATGGACGTGCATCCCTGGAACTACTGGACGGCCGACGGCGCGCCGCAGCCATGGACCGGGGAGATCCTGGCCACCCTCGAGGGGGTGCTGCGCCGCCACCCCGACCACCCCGGCGCCAATCATTACTACATCCACCTGGTCGAGGCGTCGCCGCATCCGGAGAGAGCGGCGGCCGCCGCCCAACGCCTGCCCGGGTTGATGCCCGGCGCCGCGCACCTGGTGCACATGCCTTCCCACATCTGGGCGCGGGTCGGCCGCTACGCGGACGCCTCCGAGGCCAACCGCCGCGCCATCGCGGTGGATGGCGCCTTCATCGCGCGCGTCCATCCGCAGGGCTTCTACATGATGTACGCCGCCCACAACCACCAGTTCCTCTGGTCCACGGCGTTGATGGAAGGCCGCGGCGCCGAGGCCCTGCAGCAGGCGCGCGAGGCGGTGGCGATGCTGCCGGTCGAGATGCTGCGCGCCATGCCCGGATTCGACGCCGGCCTGGAGCTGCCGATCTGGACCCTGGTCCGCACCCGCCGCTTCGCCGAGGCGCTGCGCGAGCCGGCGCCGCCGGCCGACCTCGCCTGCGCCACCGCCGTGTGGCACGCCGCCAGGGGGATCGCCCTGGCGGCGAGCGGCCGGCCGGCCGAGGCGGAGCCGGCGCGGGCCCAGGTGGAGGCGGCGCTGAAGACGGTCCCCGCGGATGCGCCAGCCGGTTTCAACACGGTCCGGTCGCTGCTGGCGGTCGCCCTCCCCCTGGTCGAGAGCGAGATGGCGGCCGCCCGCGGCCAGTCGCCGGCTGCCGTGGAGAAGCTGCGCGCCGCCGTCGCGGCCGAGGACGCGCTGCGCTACGACGAGCCCTCCGACTGGTACTTCCCGGTCCGGCCGCTCCTGGCCGCCAGGCTGCTCGCCGCGGGCCGAGCCGCCGAGGCCCAGGCGGTATGCGACGAAGACCTGCGCCGCCACCCGGAAAACGGCTGGGCCCTGGCCCTCCTGGCCGAGAGTCTCGAGCGCCAGCGCCACCCGGCCGCGGCGAAGCAGGCGACAGCCCGCCTGGCCAAGGCCTGGGCCAACGCCGACCTGAAGCCGGGTGCCGACCACTGAGCGGCACCATCGCCGGCTTTTCTTCGCCTGGGCGAGGGTGTAAGATCGGCGCAAGTTTCTTGCCGGATCGGTAGTTAGGGCTGCACGGCTGCGAGCCCGAGCGCCCCCGAGGAGTGGGCTGGATGCTTCCGACGCTCAATCAGCTGCTCAAAGACATGGTGGCGCAGGGCGGCTCCGACCTGCACATCACCACCAACTCGGCGCCGCAGGTCCGGGTCGACGGCATCCTGCGGTCGATGAACCTGCCGCCGCTGAACCCCACCGAGACCAAGCAGCTCTGCTACTC
>WNFI01544360.1_pt1 | contig 13460 bp, 10 predicted proteins | sample 5400471 | NCBI WGS metagenome assembly WNFI01 (sample SAMN13153348, study PRJNA577476) | soil metagenome | isolation source: 100 cm saprolite on Douglas fir-dominated hillslope | place: USA:California | collected 2013-09-17 | reverse complement strand
GTTGGCAGACTGAAAGTTCGTCAGCACCGTTTTCAGTGACTTCGCACCCGGCTGCAGGCTGGCGATCAGTTTCAAATCGTAGCCGCGTGAAGACTCCATGAACGTCGCCGCTTTTTGAATCGGTCCGATCTCAGGCACGAATGGATTTCCGCACTGCTTCGCCGCTTCGATCGCAGCCGTCTGCCATTTCTCGATCTTCTTGTCTTGCCGGTCGCCATCGAGATGGACCTCCGTGCGCTCGCTCTCGAGTGGAATGATGTTCACCGCGCCGATCTCCGTCGCCTTCCTGACAATTGCGTCCATGTACTGTCCCTTGGGAAGCGCTTGTCCGAGCGAGATCTCGAAGGACAGGGGCTTAATCTTCTGGTGAAAACGCACCTTGAGCACCGCCTCGGCTTTGCGGTCGGAAACCAGCTCGGAAATCCATTCATTCCCGCGTCCATCGAACGCCACCACCGTATCGCCTACCTTCGCACGGTTCACTGAGACGAGGTGATGCGATTCATCCGCGCTCAAACGGAGCTCGGTGGGTTCCTGTTCAGTCGGTCGGCAAAGTACTCGAAAATCGGGCATAGTCGGAAACCGTTAAGAGAAAAAAAAGAAAGAGTGAAGCACAGAGCTCAAAGGTTTGAAGTAGCGCGGCGCTTTGGCCCGCGTCCGGCAGAAAGAATTACACGCTGAATTGCCGAGCCGACCTTCTCCCTTTCGTCCGGGGCTCCTGTTCAAACGCATTTTAGATTCAGTCGGCCTTGAAAACAGTAAGGGCGCTACCCCTTTTGAGGACAGCGCCCTTGCCGACTTATCAAACTACAAACCAGATTGCAGAGACGTAACCAACGCTCTTGCGATAAAGAAAGACGCAGCGCTCTAAAAAACGTTCAAAACGTTCATCGATTTTATTAAAAAGCTTTTAGCTGCGTTTTTCGATGCTCCGCCGAACTTTTTAAGCCATTGATTAATAATAACAAAAAAATGTTTCGTGGCCGACAGGAGAAATGAAAAATCCGAACGTAAATAAACTCAAAAGAGAGATAAGTCGGATTTTTTTGCGGGATATTCTGAACGATTTGTCCGAAAAGCGAGGGGCCCAAAGTTTACTTTACAACGTCGTGGCGGATAGTACGGTGAACCCTCCTGAGTGCGCCCGGATGGCGGAATTGGCAGACGCGCTGGACTCAAAATCCAGTTCCCTCTAAAGGAGTGTGGGTTCGAGACCCTCTCCGGGCACCAGTGCAGCGAGACAATCGAATGGGGAGAGCTGTTGTGCGCGGCTACCTGCCCTGCAGTTACATATTCTGAAGCACGCACACCGATTGGCCGAAATGGCCAAGGCCTTCCATTGTTCGGCCGTCTTCATAGAGGATAGGCTCCTGTAGCGGTATGTGCGGCCTGTCGCCATCCTCCAAGGCAAGAATCGACAGGCCCAAGCGCTTTGCCCAAGCCTCGATCGCGTCACGGCTGATGAGCTGATCAAGGTGAACATTCTTCACGTGTTGGTTCAAGGTAGACTCAAATATTCGCCAATGGGAATCGAGGCGGAACTCCAGAAAAGTAAAAGCGATTTTGCCTCCGGGTTTTAGCACGCGTTTCGCTTCCTGGAGGTATCGATAAATGTCCTGCGGGAACAAGTGAGTGAAGACGGAGAAAAAACAGACGAAATCTGCTGCACCATCCACGCAACGAATCTTCGTTCCCTGTGTTTCAATGAAAACCCAATCGGAACGCCGGATAAGTCGATGGGCGTAAAGAATTAAATCCGCCACGATATCCATGCCCACGTAGCTATATTGCGGGTACGGAGCCAGCTGTAAGGCGAGTCGTCCACTTCCGCAGCCCACATCTACGACGAGAGCGGGCTCATCGCCCAGACCGAATTGCCTGAGGAGTGCGATTTCCAGTTTGCCAATGGCCTCGAACTCTCCTCCGACGGCCACGCGCAAGGCATGATCGGAGGAGATCATTTCCTTCAGGTCGGCCACGTGCTTGCGATAGGTGGCGGTGTAATCGAGGTCCTCCATGAATAAAGTAGATAAAGTCACTACGAGGACATCGACTCCAGCAAGAAGAAGTCAGCTTGATCTTATCCTTCACTGACTTTGGTAATAGGCCGATGTCGTCTGCCGGTCTCTTGTTCAAATTCCATCTGGATGGGCCAATCAAGCAACCTTGCGACTCGCCCATCCGGATGTGGGGTTGGATTGCGGCCCATGCACCCATAAGGAATGTGATTCTTATCGGGGCGGCACGGCTGAATCTTTTTCTCGCTGCTCGACCGGATGTTTTCGCCGCGCACCCCGAGTTTGCCTTTGCCATTGGATTTGTCGGAGGCGTGAACGAAGAGGATCTGGTAAACGGAACGCTCATCTTTGAATTTCAAGTGGGCGACCGGACCTTTTCACAGACTCAAGCGTTACCGCCAAATGCCGAACCGGCTCCATATATCGCGGAAAAACCACCATCTTTTCTCGAAAGCCTCCGCTCATTCACAAAACGGTCGGAAAACGATTGGTACGCAATCCAGGGGCGATTTCTCTCGAAAACCAAAGTCGGACCGTCTCATTCGATCAACCGGCTTCAACTTGAGGAATTCGCTGAACTATTTTTGAACGCATTCCCTGAGGCGGTGGTCTTGCAAATCGGCGCCAGCGATGGCCGGTCTCTTTGGACAAAGCTGCTCGAACGAACCCATTGGAAAGGCGTGCTTGTCGAGCCTATCCCTCATCTTGCCGACGTGTTGGAAAAGCGATTCAAAGAAAAAGACAATGTATCCATCGAGAATTCTGCCATTGTTGAAGACGATGGTGTGACACGGCTCTATCGTCCTGGGGTGGAGCCGGGAAGAATTCCTCTCTGGTATCAGCGTCTCGCAACAGTCGATCGTAATATTCTCAGCGGAAAAACCGCAATGATCCCGGACATCGAAGAGCGAATTGTAGAGCAGACTGTCTCGGCGATGGGTGTGAAAAGTCTTTTGGCGAAGTACGGACTCTCACGTGCGGACCTTTTAGTCGTTGATACGTCCGGTCATGAAGATCGAATCTTAAATCAATTCCGGTTTCGCGAGTTTCAGCCTTGGGTGATCCATTATGATCATAGCAATTGGACCGAGGCAGAGAGAACGTCCATGCGAACAAGATTAGATGATTGTAGTTACACTTCCATTACTACGGAGTCCGGCGGCGTCCTTGCCCTGAGGCGAGAAAGCGACTGAACGGCATCATCAAGATTCCATCTTTACCCGACCTGCGCCTAACTGGGTGCGCAAGACGGTGTGGAGTCGCTCAGTCCACGCCGGCGACTTGACTGCGGCGCTCCAGGAGGAGGACATCGCGCCAGCGGCCGAGAGGCTGGCGGTATTTTCCGGGAAAATTCCTGCTTGGAGGGTCCAGATGTCGGCTTTTTCGGAGACGTCGATCAGCGCGGCTAGCAGCTTGGTTCCTACACCTTGGCCGCGAGCGCGGGCTGAAACGTAGATGCTCAACTCCGCAACACCTGCGTACACACAGCGGCTTGAAACGCGGGAGAGCGCTGTCCAACCGAGCACTCCAGTGCCGTTGCGTGCAACAAGGCTGCCGATGTCCATGTGCGAGGCGATCCACTTCTCCCAAGACTCAGGCGGTTCGGATGTAAACGTCGCGTTTCCGGTATCGATCCCTTCGTGGTAGATGGCGCGCACGGCAGTCCAGTCGCTTTCCTGCATGGGTTCGATGATCATTGGACGGAAATCTAGAGCAGTCATTGAATAGATGTCAGCTATCGGATTTCGGTTTAGGGCGTGTTTTTGAAATAACCTCAAAAAATGCAGTTGAGAACCACGGAGACACGGAGGCGCAGAGCTATAAATGAATTCATCTCCGCGCCTCTGTACACTATCCCGCGAAATGTTGTTTTTCGAAGAGCATTTTTTGAACACAGAGGGCGCGGAGGAGAAGAGAGGTCGGAGACGCAGTCCAAAATCTCATAAAATTCTCCGCGACCTCTGTTTCCCTCAGTGGCCTCTGCGTTCCACACTTCCGTGGTTTTTCGCTCGTCACACATCACACGCCACATGCTTCGGTTGCGGCTAAGCCGCTTCGTGTCTCCCTGTGCCCGCAAGTGCGGCGTGTGGTTCAAAACCCTTGTTCGTAGACGGATCAACGCATCCTTCGTCCGTGTGCGGATTCGTCGATGAGTTTGTCCAAGCGCTTGAGTCGCGTTGCTTCCTGTTTCGCACTCAGCACCCACCAGGTGAGGATCGCGCGGTAACCGGGCGGTTGAGCTTGGAAAAAAGTCCAGGCAGTTTTGTTCTTCCGAAATATCTTTTCGTGGGCGGGTTCAAACTGCTGCTGCTTTCGCTGTTCGTAGGAATAGATGCCTGTCTTCTTTTCTTCCCGCCGCTCGAAGGCGTTGAGGCCTGCTTGCTGCACGAGTCCTTGAGCGATCAACTCTTGAATCCTCCGGTGGTTGATAGAGCTCCACGTGCTGCTGGCCTTGCGCGGGGTGAAACGAATCACATAGCGCTCGGCGTCGATCATTTTCCGCACACCATCGATCCAGCCAAAGCACAACGCTGCATCGACGGATTCGGGCCACGTGATGCTCGGTGTGCCTGAACTTTTTTTATAAAAGCCAACCCAGAGCTCGGACGTACTAGCGTGATGACGTTCGAACCAGCTGCGAAAATCGGCAGGAGTTTTGAAATAGGTGATCTCCGCCGGAAGCACCAATTTTGCGCGGGCTGTTGCTTTGGGCTTCTGTTCCATATGCAGCGAGTTCTACCCGAGTGGCCGAAAATGGAAATACCGAATCGTCAAGTGCGTTGTCTCGCAAACTGGCGCCAGGAGCGTGTTTTTGAAATATAAATCGGAGTCGTGAAGCCGAAAGCAGGATAAGAAATCTGAATTCACGCAAAGCAGAAAGGGTTTTAAGGTGGGGCGGGACCGCTGGGCCCGCCGTCACGCGGAAAAAATCTACGAGAGACAAAAAATCCCATCCCGCGCGGAGCGCTGGGATGGGATGAGCGGAGATTAAGCCGAGCCTGCCTTACTCTTGTTTGTTGCGCATCTCTTCGACCATTTTCTTCAGTTCGCTGAGCTGGGTCTTGAGGTTTTGGATGTCTAATTCCTTTTCCTTGACGATCGCATGGAGTCCCTGAATGGCGGCGAGGGCGACGCCATCGGCATCGACGCTGCTGATGCGTTTCTCGTCTTCGCCGACTCCGAAGGCCTCATGGAAATCCTGCGCGACGGGCCCGATGTGGCGGATCGCGCTGTCCTGGGCTTTGTAGTTCCACGACGCCATCGGCATGGTGGCGAGGCGATCGAGGATCTCACGGCCATCGACCGTCTGAAAATTTTCCTTCGAGGCACGGTCGCTCAGCGACGACCACGAGCCGGACCCGGGAGCCAGTTGCACTCCGGCCGAAGCACCACCGGAATTGACTGAATAGAAGACGACCCCTCCGTCGGCCCGAACGTAGAACTGATTGTCGGTTGTCGATGCTGCGCTGAAATTCGACGAGATAGCACCAGAACTGCCACACCAAACGAAGCTGCCATCGTGAGCGGCGGTTGCGTGAAGTCCGCCCGCGACGCTCGCGCTGCCCGACACCGTGTTGCCGTATCCCCCGATGACGGTTCCGTAGGTTGCAGAATTGCCTACCGTATTGAGTTCTCCCCCGAGAATCGCACTTGAGATACCATTGATGTAGTTATTGCTGCCACCGACGATGACGGATTCGCGCGAATTGTAGGTATGATTGAGACTGCCACCAATAATCGCGCATTGGTAGCCATTGCTAAAGACGTCATCTATTTTATTATTTATTCCTCCGACGATGGCGGACTCACGGATTGCAACGATGTTATGGTTTCCACCTAAGATTGTTGTATCGGCTGCACTCAGCGTGTTCGAGGTACCGCCCACGAGCACGTTGTAGCTTCCCGTGGTCGCGGAGGCGAAGGACGTCACGCCCTGCACAATGCCCGCTGGTCCTCCCTGCGGTCCAGTGGCTCCTGTCGAGCCGGTGTTTCCCTGGGGTCCTTGCGAACCGGTGGCCCCCTTCGCGCCATCTGTTCCGTTGAGCCCATCCTTGCCGTTCGTCACGAACGCGATGACCCCCGATCCATCGACCACCTGCAAGCCGCCGCGGCCCTGCAAAGCGCTCGGCGCATTTGCATCACCGGGTGAAAACCCAAGCACCGAAGCGCCCGCTCCGGGCGTGCCTGCCGTACCTGCGGCACCGGCAGCTCCGGTATCGCCCTTCACGCCCTGTGGCCCTTGGGGTCCGGTGGCTCCGATTGCTCCGGTTGCACCAGTGGAACCGGTTGCGCCTAGATCGCCTTTTGAACCTTGAAGCCCGATAGGACCGGTGGCGCCGGTATCGCCTTTGATTCCTTGAATTCCTTGGAGGCCCTGCGCACCGATGGCTCCGGTCAATCCCGTGAGACCTTGGGCACCTGTATCGCCCTTGAGGCCTTGCGGTCCGGTTGCGCCTGTCGCGCCGATGTCGCCCTTGGCTCCGGTGGCCCCGGTCGCGCCGGTGTCACCCTTGAGACCTTGGATGCCTTGTAGTCCCTGTGGACCTACGGCACCCGTTAATCCAGCAGGCCCTTGCGCACCGGTTAAACCCGTCGGACCTTGTGCACCCGTGTCGCCTTTTACGCCCTGAGCTCCCGTATCACCCTTGGCCCCTGCGATGCCTTGGGGACCTTGCACTCCCTGCGGACCTTGCGGACCAACCGCACCGACCGTGAGGTCCACTTGCAGATTTGAATCCTCACCGTGTGAGACCGTAATTACGTACGTGCCCGGCGGGGGTGTACTGGAAGCAATGGCCGTAAGCTTGCCCGTCGTAGCATTGTAGGTCGCGGGCAAAGTCGCGCCGTTGAACTTAACCGAGACGCCGGACTTACCCTGCACCAAGTTCGATCCGTTGATCGTTATGGTCTTGGAAGCCAGATCGTAGGTCGCGCTCACGACCGAAGCGTTACCGGAATCGTCGGCATAGGCCGCCGTCGAGAGAACGAGGAGCAAGGCGCACAGTGGCGCCCGGAATGGGAACTTGAGTTTCATAAATAAGAGCGACTGGAGGATTGAACCGACAAACACCGTGAGAGCACGCCGCCCTTTTTAACCCATCTTGCAAAAACCGCATATACTCCCTTGGGAGTAGCTGCGCTCAGAAATATTGCATGCAGCGGAGCGCTCGTAATAAGTCCGTAACGCTCATGCGTTGCCCCGCATTCATTCTTTCACTCTTCGTCCTCGCGAGGGTGTCGACATTGGCGACAGAACTGGGCCGGCCGCTCACCCAAAATTTTCCTTCGCGCGTTTACCAGCGTGCCGATGATATTTGGTCGGCGGTCCAGGATCCGCAGGGCTTAATGTATTTTGGGTGCTTCAGTGTCACCCTGACCTACAACGGGACTGCGTGGGATGCCGTTGAAATGCCGTACGCTCGGACCGTGCGTGCGTTGACGGTGGCCCAGGACGGGACCGTCTATGCGGGTGGATACAATCAGCTCGGTTATTTTGTCGAACAACCCGGCGGCAAAAAACAATTTTTCTCCCTCGTGGACCGTTTGCCGGCGGAACAACGCGATTTTCGCGACGTTCAGGCCGTTGTAGCGATGGGCGATTCCGTCTGCTTCGCGACGAGTCGAAAGCTTATCATTATCGAAAAGAGCACGATACGCGTGATCGATCATGGAGGCGCCAAAGCCTACGTTTCAAACGGGTCGCTTTATTTGCACGCGGTCGGCAAATCTCTCGAACGTTACGCGAGCGGAAAAATCGAGCCGGTGTCGTCAGATCCGTTTTTCCTGAGCCATGAGCTGGCTTTTATAAGTGCGGAAAAAGACGGCGGTCTCCTTCTGGGTTCGACAGACCAAGGGCTCTTCGAGTTACGAACCGAGGGCGTCCGGCCCTGGCCCACGCAGGCCGAGGCCATTTTGCGCACGAGGAAATTGAGTGGCGGTCGCATCCTCCAAGATGGTTCGCTGGCGCTCGTGCTTGACGCGTCCGGCCTGCTTTTCCTTGATCGCGAAGGACGGGTACTCGGCACCCTGACCGACCAGAACGGCCTGCAAAATAATTTGGTGCACACGCTCGCTGAAGACAATGAGGGGGGGCTTTGGGTCGGCCACAGCGCCGGCGTCTCGCGGGTCGAGTGGCCCTCCGGATTTACCTTTTTCGATAAAATGAATGGCTTGAGCCACGGAGGAGTGCGCTCGGTCGTCCGGCACGACGGCACGATGGGTTTGGCCGGAGAAATTCGCAGCCTGCTTTCATTTCATGGCGAACTTCTAGCGGCCAACGAAACGGCCTTATATCATCTGACGGATCAGGGGTTCGCGCCGCTGTTGATGTGGGCCGGTAGATCAAGTGCCCCTATCCATGCGCTGTTGGTCTCGCGCGCGGATGTGGACCGGCTTTGGGTCTGCCAGCAGGAGGGGCTGCACTCCATTCGTCACGCGGGTGGCGTGTGGGTGGACGAAGGCTTGGTGCCGGGAATCGACAAAGCGATCCGGGGCGTGTTGGAAACCGAGCCAGGTTCCCTCTGGCTGACCAAAGTTTACGACGGATTCATGCGAGTGCGCTTTGAAGGCCGGCAATTCGATATCAAAGCCAAAATGACTTTTGAGGATTTTTCGGGAGACCGCGGCGTGGCGCCGAAGCTCGCCGCCAACAATCGGATACTCGATTGGAAAGGCGCTCCGCTCTTCGCCACCGACTACGGAGTTTATCGCTGGAGCGAGGCCCCTGGACGGTTCGAACCCTACAACGATCTCGGGACAAGGATCAATCAACCCCCGATCGTCATTTCAGGGGTGTATGCAGCGGATAACGGATTCCTCTGGCTTTACGCCTATACCACTGCGCCGGGACCCGGCGAGTGGCGCGGACGCCGTTTGTATCGAATTAGTCATGACGGGAAGTGGGAACAAGTTCCCCACCTGGTGAACGATACGCTCGGACAATTCGGACGGGGAGACATTTTACAGGAAACTACCCCGGAAGGCGGCTTGGTCTGGCTCGGCGGGACGGAAGGAATCATGAAGATCGAAGTGAATCGGGCCTTTCCCGAGGCTCTGCCGCTCAAAACGACGGTTCACGCGCAAGCGCAGACGCGCGAGCGTTGTCAATCGACAGAAACTGCCTTACGCCTACAACTCATTTCGTTTCGAATATGTGGCCGCGCGCTACCGGATGAGCGTTTTTCCCGAGTACCAGACCTGGTTGCGGGGCTACGAATCGACCTGGTCGGCATGGTCCGCCGATCGAAACCGCATCCTGACCAATCTCCCCGAGGGAAATTACGTCTTCGCCGTACGGGCGCGCGATGCCGATGATAACGTGAGTGAAACCGCGACCATTTCTTTCACGATCTCTCCGCCGTGGTGGCGTACCTGGTGGGCGTTGGCCGGTTACGCGGTGGGATTGACCTGTCTCCTTTACGCCACGGTGCAGTGGAGGCTCCATCTCGTGCGTCGGCGGAATGCCGAGTTGGAAGAACAGGTCAAAAGCCGGACTCGCGAGGCAGAGTCGGCCAATCGGGCGAAGAGTATTTTTCTCGCCAACATGAGCCATGAGCTGCGAACGCCGTTGAATGGAATACTAGGCTACGCGCAAATTCTGCGCAAAGAGCAGGACCTATCGGACAAAAACCGCCGAAGGCTCGATGTGATAGGGGAGAGCGGCGAGCAGCTCCTGCAAATGATCAATGAGATTTTGGATCTATCTAAAATTGAAGCAGGTAAAATGACCCTTCAATTGGGCCCGGTTCGATTGTTACGATTGGTTCATGGATTGGTTGATCTTTTCCAGCAACGATGCTTCGAAAAAGGACTTACCTTTAGTTTTCAAATCGATCCGGGTTTGCCGAAGACGTTAATCACCGATGAACAAAAGCTGCGGCAGATTCTCACCAACCTTCTTGGCAATGCCCTCAAGTTTACCCACGAAGGTAGCGTCATTTTTCGAGTGAAGCGCATGGATCAGCTGGTCCGATTTGAAGTGGTCGATACGGGCGTCGGCATTCGTGAAGCGGACTGCGACGCAGTATTTCAGCCGTTTCAGCAAGTCGCCGAGCCAAACCTCGCCGCGCAAGGCACCGGGTTGGGACTCGCGATCAGCCAGCGCATGGCCGAGCTTTTAGGTGCTTTTATCCGCGTGGAAAGTGAGTTCGGTAAAGGCAGCCGTTTTTGGTTCGACCTGGTTTTCACCGAAACGGACCAGGCTGACTCACTGGAATTATCTGCAAAGCGGAACTTCAACGGCTACCGTGGACCCAGGAAAAAAATCCTGGTGGTCGACGATCAGGAAATCAATCGGCAGGTGTTGCGCGAAATGCTGGAACACCTTGGCTTTTCAGTCGAAGAAGCTGTCGATGGTGAGGATTGCCTCCAACGATGTTCGGATCTGAATCCCGATCTCGTTTTCATGGACTTGCGGATGCCCGAGGCCGATGGCTTCGAGACTGCCCGCCGGTTGCGGGCTCAGCTCAAAGGACGTCCGCTGGCGATTGTGGCGATCTCCGCGAGTGTCTTTGAATCGGATCGCCAGTTGGCATTCAATGCCGGGTGCGATGATTTTCTCTCCAAACCATTTAAGGAAAGGCAGCTTTGTGAAATATTGGAGAAGAGCTTGCGGGTTGAATGGACGCATGGCGCCGAAGCGGTCGGAAAAGAAGCTTCGTCCTCGTTAGATGCCGCGGGCGTATTTGATCGGGTGGTGGCAGGAGGCTTTATTACCTCGGTTGCGGCAATCGATGAATTGCTGGAAATCGGCCGCTCTGGCGACGTGAGTCTACTCCGCGAGCGGCTAGCCGTGTTTGCTGTCGCCGACCCCCAATGGAGTGAACTGGTTCAAGTACTCGACGCCCTGGCGGTAAATTTTCAAATGAAACGGATTCGCGAATTGCTCCTCGTTCTAAAGGGCAAAATTACCCCATGAAGACTTCAGACCACCGAGGAAAACACGTTTTGATTGTTGACGATGTGCCGGCAAATCTTTCGGTCCTCTACGATTTCCTGCAAGATTCCGGTTTCAAAGTCCTCGTTGCAGAGAGTGGAACCGGCGCGCTTGAACAGCTCGCTTACATGGATCCACACATCGTGCTGCTCGACGTAATGATGCCGGGCATCGACGGTTTCGAGACCTGTCGCCGGATCAAGAGCCGAGAAGCTTTCAAGAATGTGCCGGTTTTCTTTATGACTGCGCTCGCGGATCCCATTGACCGGGTGAAGGGATTCGAGGCGGGTGCCGTCGATTATATCAACAAGCCGATCTATCCCGAGGAAGTCCTCGCCCGCATTCGCGCTCATCTGGATATCCGCGCTCTCCAGGAGGCGCTGGAAAAGAAGAACCAGGAACTTGAAGAAAAAAATGAAAGGCTCGATCAGGCGATCCAACTGCGGCGTAAGGCGGAGAGCGAATTAAAGCGGTCGATTGATCGTGCCGTGATCGTCAGCGACGAGACGCGAGAGCTCCGTTTCTGTACGCAGACGGCCGCCGAGTTGATGATGCGTTTTTTCCCGGAAACAAGTCTGGGCCTGTTGCCCGCGGACTTATGTCAGTGGGCGCTCCTTCACCCGGGTGATATTCGGAGATACGGGAAAGGAAAAAACGAATTGGAGGTCCGTTCCTGTGAACGTGCGAATGAGCGCGGTTGTTTTGTGCTTTTGCTGGAGGAAAAAGCTGCGCGTCCCACTCCGGAGGCACTGCTAAGTCTGGGAATTACGCCGCGCGAGGCGGAGATACTTTTTTGGGTGGCTCAAGGCAAGACGAGTCCTGAGATTGCGGTCATCCTCGAAACTGCGCCTAACACCGTAAAAAAACATGTGCAAAATATGCTGCCTAAGATCGGTGTCGAAACACGATTGGCCGCGGCGCTGAAGGCGATGGAGATCATGGGTTTTCCCCCGCCTCTGAAAAATCCGCGAATCAGGACCTGACCCTCTGGCTCGGCCTCTGATTGAAACAATCCCGATGTCGACATGGGTAATGATAGTCTTCTTTTTGTGGTTTACCGGTGGCTTTGTCATCGCGGGCTTTTGCCTGCGTCGAGCTCTGAGAGAAGAAGCCGAACGGCACCAAGCTGCAAAGAAGAGTGATATTCACTTAAGCACTTATGGAGAACCCTAGAAAAACGGGCTGCTAAACGATGACTTACTGGGTACGAACCGGGGGAGATGATAGAGACGCAGGGTCAGGTCCTGATTCCTCGATTCGATCTTTCTCACCTCTGAAAAATCCGCGAATCAGGACCTGACCCTCTGGCTCGGCCCTTTGCGACCTCTGCGTTCCCGCCGGGTCCGTTTATCCGTGTAGAGCGGTGTCATCCGTGGTTAAATTCTTGGATGGCTTATAGGGACAGGTCAAAAATGCGTCCCGAAGGGCCGAGAGACATGACCAAGGCGGTAGGATCGGATTTATTGGCCGCAAAGAATCGCAAATCGGAAGATCGGCGATTGACGCCGATCCCAGAGGTTCTGAGGTCAAAAATGTGACGGGTGATGGGTTTCCGATCCCTGAGAAAACCTCCGCGGCCTCTCTTCCCCTCCGCGACCTATGCGTTCCCGCGCTTTTTGTCCTGTTTTGGACAGCAGTGCGCTATTTTTATGGATAGTTCGCGGCTTCGAGGGCCGCGAGGATGCGCTCACCTCCGCCGCGGACATGCTGGAGCATAATCGCATGAGCCTTAGCCGCATCTCGGTGCTTGATCGCGTCCGCGATGGCCTCGTGTTTTGCCGATGGGTTTGTTGCATCCATCTGCCGGCCGACCCGCAGGTAAGTAGGACGTTGATACATATCGAGCGCTGACATCACGATGTTTTCCAGCATCGGGTTGCGCACACAGCGGACTACGGCGAGGTGAAAGCGAGAGTTGGCTCGGCAATAATCGATATAACTCTTGTCGTCGCTGGGATCATGCCGCAGATGAGCTGAAGCATGCAGGTGATCGATATCCTCCGACGTGGCCCGTTCGGCCGCGAGTGAGGCGGCTTGGGGCTCCACGATGGCACGGAGTTCGATGAGGTTGCGAAAACCTTCGCGCGTGATAGCTGCGACTCGGTAACCGCTATGAGGCTGAAATGACACGAGTTCTTCGTGGCTAAGCCGGTTGAGAGCTTCACGCAGGGGAGTGCGGGAAATATGCAATTCGTCGCACAAGGTTTTTTCGACCAACCTCTGACCAGGGGGCAATACGCACGAAAGAATCCGCTGCTTGAGCACCGCGTAAACATGATCGGGAAGCGCGCTCGGCCGCGTGGCTTGGGGCGCGATTTCGATCAATGAAGGCCTGACGGCTGTACTCATGTTGAAGGGGCGAATTTGCGTTATTGAGCCGGAGGTCATCAGTCGCGAGAAGAATTATTCAAAATATGCTTGTATACAAGTATACAATCCGGCAACAAATGCGAATTAGTCCCCCACGGAACCCCGAAATTTATGGAATTGGGCTTAATTACCCCCTC
>WNFI01054734.1_pt1 | contig 13460 bp, 13 predicted proteins | sample 5400471 | NCBI WGS metagenome assembly WNFI01 (sample SAMN13153348, study PRJNA577476) | soil metagenome | isolation source: 100 cm saprolite on Douglas fir-dominated hillslope | place: USA:California | collected 2013-09-17 | reverse complement strand
GGGGTGGCAGGCGTGCTGGCGGCACTGCTGGCGGCGCTGGCGATCCTTGCGGGTCCCGGCATGCTCAGCACGGTGACCGTCGTGCATGTCCCGGGGCCCGGCGACGCCACCGCGTTCGTCGCGTCGCACGTGTTCGTCGCCTGGGTCGGCAACGCGCTGGCGCTGCTGCTCGCTTTCGTCGCCGCTTCGGGACGACGCGTCTAACCCTTGCCCGCGTGGACCCTGCTAGCATCCGGGGTCCTGGCACCGCCGTCCGACCGTCGGTCCCGCCGGTCTGAGGGGATCAAGTGCAATCCGCTGACACCACAGCCCACCCGGAAGGAGCTGACGAGATGGCTAAGAGCGAGTCGGACCAGGTGACGGTCGACGAGGCAGCCGCAGCAGAGAACGGCGCCGCGCCCGTCGAGGCAGTCCCGTCCGCTGGCGAGCCGGGTGCCGAGGGTGCGCTGGGCGCTCCCGGCAGCATCCGCGGCGTGCCCATCCCCGCCGGCGCGGTGATCTTCGGCGAGCTGACCTCGGCCTTCGTCGACGGTCCGCGCCTGCTCCGCTTCCTCGGTGCGGCTCTCCCTGCCCAGCCCCTCGGCCGGCGAGGAGCACGAGCTGATGGTGCTCACCTACCGCCCCGAGGTCGCCCTGGCGGTCGGCCAGCTGGTCAACCTGCCCGAGCGCTTCGCGCGGATGCACGGCTCGTTCGTCGACCTGCCCGCGCTCCTCGCCTACTTGCGTCGCGAGAAGGCCAACGGCGCCGTGCGCGTCAGCAGCGGCGCCGACACCGGCATCGTCCTGCTCCGCGGCGGCGAGGTGCTGGGCGCCTACACCCGGCAGAAGCCGGAGCTGGAGGACGCCGAGGTCGTCTACCCGCTGGCCCGCGAGGCCGATGCCGAGATCGACGTACACGTCGGCGTGCTGAGCCTCCCGCCGCCCTCGGTGAGCACCCACAGCGTCGCCTAGCGCCTGAACGGCATTCGCCTTCTGTCTGCGCGCTGAATCGCGCGCGGTGGGGGGCCTCCCCCACGCCAGCATTCACCGCTGGAGTGCGGCTGAATGCCAGCGTTCCCCCTCTCTCTGCGCGCTGAATCGCGCGCGGTGGGGGGCCTCCCCCACGCCAGCATTCACCGCTGGCGTGCGGCTGAATGCCAGCGTTCCCCCTGCGGCTACCATTGGGCGCCCGCGGGTCCACGCGGCTGCCCACACCACGGTGAGCCGGCTTTGATCTTCCTCAGCGACTTCCTGCGCGCCGACGTGGTCGACGTCCACCAGAAGACGGTGGGCAGCGTCCGCGACCTGATCGTGCGCGTCCAGGAGCCCTACCCGGTGGTCACCGCGGTGACGCTGCGCCCCCGTGGCGGTGCGCCCGAAACCGTCGCCTGGTCGACGGTGCGGGCCTGGGACGATCGCGAGCTCAGCCTCAAGGTCGAGGCGTCGTCGCTGACCGCATATGCCAATGCCGGCAGCGAGCTCTGGCTGGCCCGCGACATCCTCGACAAGCAGATCGTCGACACCGACGGGCGCCGCGTGGTCCGCGTCAACGACCTGCAGCTCCAGGAGGCCAACAACGAGCTGCTGCTGGTCGGCGTCGACATCGGTGCGCGGGGGCTGATGCGACGCCTCGGCGTCGAGCAGCTGGGACGGCGCATCCGCCGTCTCACCGGCGCCGACTTCCCGCAGCGCATCGTGTCGTGGGACGCCGTCGACCCCGTCGAGTCCGACGAGCGCAGTGTGCGCCTGCGCATCTCGCACCAGAAGCTGAGCAAGCTGCATCCCGCCGACATCGCCGAGATCGTCGGCCAGTTGGGTGGACGCGACCGCGCCGCCATCTTCGCCAGCCTCGACGACGAGACCGCCGCCGACACGCTGGAGGAATCGACCGAGGAGGTGCAGGCGCAGATCCTCGCGCGTTTGAGCGACGAGCGCGCCGCCGACATCCTCGAAGCCATGTCGCCCGACGAGGCCGCCGACCTGCTCGCCGACCTTCCCGAGGAGCGCCGCGAACAGCTCATCGCCAAGATGGAGGCCGACGAGGCCGAGGACGTCGAGGAGCTGCTCACCTACGAGGAGGACACCGCCGGCGGCCTGATGACCACCGAGTTCGTGGCCATCCCGGTGTCGCTCACCGCCGCGCAGACCATCGACAGGCTGCGCGAGCTGGAGCCGGACGCGGAGTCGATCTACTACGTCTACGTCGTCGACGAGGACGAGAAGCTGCTCGGCGTGCTGTCGCTGCGCGACCTCATCTGCGCCAAGCCGGACACCAACATCGCCGACATCATGATCAAGCGCGTCATCGCCGTGCCCCTCGACGCGCGGCCCGAGGACGTCGCCGCGGTGATCGCCAAGTACAACCTGCTCGCCGTCCCGGTTGTGGACGACGATGACCGCATCCAGGGCATCGTCACCATCGACGACGCCATGGACCAGGTGATGCCCGCCGGCCTGAAGCGGAGAGCCCGGGCGCTGTGAAGCGGAGGAGTCGAAGTGCGCATCGGTCGCCCGACGCCGACCCTCCGCAAGCCGCGCGGCCTGGTCTCGGAGCCGCCGGCGCCGCCGCAACCCGCTGAGCGGCGTGCCCCCTCGCCTCCACGACGGCTGGCGCCGGTGTGGCGTTACCTGGCGGTCGTCGGCCCCGGCCTCATCGTCGCCAACGCGGGCAACGACGCCGGCGGCATCTTCACCTACTCCAACGTTGGTGCCAAGTACGGCCTGAACCTGCTGTGGGCGATGGTGCCCATCTGCGTCGCGCTGATCATCGTGCAGGAGATGGTGGCCCGCCTGGGCACGGTGCGGCGATGATCGGCGTGCTGGTGCTGCGGGCCAACCGCCGCCTGGTGGAACGCGTCTTCCTCGCCCTGGGACTTGCCTTCTTCTCGTACATCATCACGGCGTTCATGGTGCATCCGGATTGGGCGTCGATCGGCCACCACCTGGTGGTGCCGACGCTGGACCACGACAGCGTGGCGACGGGCGCGTACGTCACCGATCTCATCGCCCTGGTCGGCACCTCGATCACGCCCTACATGCAGCTCTTCCTGCAGTCGTCGATCGTCGACAAGGGAGCGGTGGAAGCCGAGTACAAGTTCGTCCGCGCCGACGTCATCACCGGGTCGCTGTTCGCCGTCGCGGTGGCCACGTTCATCATCATCACCACGGCGTTCACCCTGTTCCCCCACGGGTTCGCCGGCCACGGGCTGTCGAGCGCAACCGGTGCGCAGGACGCGGCCAGTGCGCTGGCTCCCCTCGCCGGCTCGCACGCCGCACAGCTCTTCGCGGTGGGACTGCTGGGTGCGTCATTGCTCGCTGCCGCGGTTCTGCCGCTGAGCACGGCCTTCGTGGTGTGCGAAGCCTTCGGCGCCGAGCGCAGCGTGCAGGCGGGCTTCAACGAGGCGCCGCTGTTCTTCACACTGTTCATCGGGCTTCTGGCGGTGAGCGCCGGCATCATGCTCATCCCCGGCGTGCCCATCAGCGGTGTGGCCATCGGCACCCAGGTCCTCGACGGCATCCTGCTGCCCGTGTTGCTCGTCTTCATCATCGTGCTGGCCAACGATCGACGCCTGCTCGGGCGGCGGCGCAACGGGCCCATCTACAACATCATCGCGATTGGGCTGGCGTCCGCCCTCTCCCTGCTCACCGCCTTCCTGGTGGTGACGGCGTTTCTGCCGTCTTCGTCCTGAACTAACGCGTCCTTCTGGGCGCTGGCGCGCCCGGTGGGGGGAGCACCCCCACGCCATCATCCGCCGCTGGACTGCGGCCGGACGACAGCGTTCCCCCCTCGGGGATGAGGTGGACCGTGGTGGCGCGGTGGTGCAGGGCGGCTGTGCCGAAGGCGACGATGGCATCGGCGGCGCAGCGCAGTCCCTCGTCGAGCGCGGTGGCGAAGAACGCGTCGTCGTCGCGTTCGGCGCGGGCGCAGGCGCCGAGGAAGCCGCCGGCCAGCGAGTCGCCGGCGCCGGTGGGGTCGAGGACCTTCTCGACCGGGTGCGCCTGGCGCTCAACTACTGACGACGCGGTCACCACTGCGGCGCCGAGCGGGCCGCCCTTGACGACGACGGCTCGCAATCGCCCGCGGCCGCAGAGGGAGCGCGCGGCTTGGAGCCAGTCGTCGGAAGCCAGGCCGGTGAGGCCGGAGAGCTCGGAGCGGTTGAGGAAGAGGATGTCGGAGGCCTCGGCAACGGCGCGGACGTCGGGGCCGCCGCCGCCGATGTAGACGGTCATGCTGTCGCTGCCGATCAGCGCGGCGTGCGACTGGCGCAGCGCCTCGACCTGCTGGTCGGGTCGCATCGAGCCGACGAAGAACACCGAGGCGGCGGCAGCAGCAGCAGGCAGGTTGGGGCGCCAGTTCTCGTAGGCGCCCTGCTCGGTGCGCTCGTCGGCGGTGACCCAGCTGTCGAAGTCGTGGTGGGCCCACCAGCGCATCGTCGGCGTGTCGATGCGGTCGACGCCGTCGGTGAAGACCTCGCAGCCCTCGATCGCCTGCTCCAGGGGCTCGACGCCGTCCATGCCGACGGTGCCGACGACGTGGACGGGTGCGAAGCGCGACGCGGCGAGGGCGAAGTAGACGGCCGAGCCGCCCTGCAGCTCAGTGCGGTGTCCCGTCGGAGTGGTGACGTCGTCGAGGGTGACGGTTCCCGCGACTGCGACTTCCCAGGCCACGAGCTGGCTCAGCCGGTGGCGGCTGAGGCGGGGCGGGGTCCGAAGAGCGGGATGATCGGCGCCGCCTGCGGACGACGCTCCTCGATTGCCTCCCGGAGCAATTCCTCCTGGGCGGCGAAGAGCACCTCGGTGACGTGGTCGGGATGGCGGTTGATGCCCAGGTCGTCGCGCAGCTCTTTGTCGACGGTGCCGATGAAGCGGACGATGTGCGTCCACAGCTGCGCCGGCAGCAGCCGGTAGCCGCGCAGGCGGCACTGCTCGATGAGGTCGATGAGCAGGTCGGATTCACGCAGGCGACGGCGCGCCCGCAGCTCCCGCTCGCGGCGGAAGGCAGCGGCCCGGCGGAGATGCTCGAGCTCGGCGCAGGTGCGCTCCAGGGGTCCCCCCGGCTGCTGCGCAAAGGTCACTTGCATCGGGGCATTGTAAGCGCGGAGCACCGGGTTTCCGGCCGCATCCGGGGGGAACGCTGGCATTCGGCGCACCCCAGCGCGAATGCTGGCGTGGGGGGTGCTCGCCCCACGACGCGCGGCTCAGCGCGTGGACGAAAGCTACGCGGGCGGGTAGCAGAGCGAGCGCCAGCGGCCCTCGACCAGCACGCAGTGGACGAAGCGCTCGACCAGCACCTCCCGGCTGTCGAGGGCGACCAGGTACTCGACGGTCAGCTCGGCGACCTCGCGGTTGACCCGGCCGCTGTCGGGGTCGGGCCAGACGTCGAGGATCTCGACGTTGCGGATGTGCGCGTGGAGCACGGCGTCGTGGCGGCCGCCCTGCTGCGCGGCGGCGAACTGAGCCTCGGATCCCCAGCGCATCTGGCACTCGGGCGCCAGCAGCCGGAAGGCGCGCTCGAAGTTGCCGGCGCGCATCATCTCGACGAAGAGCAGCTCCGCCTGCGCCGGGTCGCCGCGTCTCGGGACCACGGGTGCGGCGCCATGCCGGGTGCGGTCGCGCGCCTCCAGCATCGCCGCGACCTTGCGCGAGACGGATTCGGTGCGGGGCGCCTGGTGCCCGGTGGCTTCGACGAGTGTCTCGGCGGCGCCGGCTCCGCGCGACCAGAACGTCCAGGTGCTGGCGTCGACCAGCAGCGGCGAGCGGGGGATGGTCTGCGGCGGTGCGCCGGGGGGTGCTGGTGGGTCGACGAGGTCGGGGGGCGGTGGCGGCGACGTGTGTCCCAGCCGGCGCAGCAGCCCCTTCAGCACTACGCGTCCCCTTCTGCCATGTCGCGTCGGAGCATAGTCGACGCCGGACGCGTGCGGGTCAGACCTCGACGGCGTCGAGCAGGCGGCGGACGGCGGCCTCGTCGACCACGTCGGCGGCGAGCAGCTCCTCGCGAGGCGGCGGGGGTGGCGCGCTTGCGGGTTGCCGGTTTCGACGTCGCGGCGGCCTTCTTGCGCGTTGCCGGTTTCGACGCCGCGGCGGCCTTCTTGCGCGTTGCGGGCTTCGACGCCGCAGCGGACTTCTTGCGCGTTGCGGGCTTCGGCGCTGCGGTTGGCTTCTTGCCCGCGTTCGACTTGGGTGCCGCTGTGGTCCTCTTGCGCGGCGCAGACTTTGGCGTAGCCGCAGCCGCGCCCTTCCGCACCGCCCGCGACGGCGGCACCGCCGGTGCGTCGGCGAAGAGGACGTCGGCGCTGGGTAGCTCGATGCGTCTAGCCACGGGCCTCGACCTCCTCCGCCAGCTGCCGGTAGGCCGCCGCTCCGGCCGAGCGGGGCTCGTATTCCAGGATGCTGACGCCGCCGCTGGTCGCCTCGGGGAAGCGCACCGAGCTGCGCACCACGGCGTCGAACACCAGGTCGCCGAAGTGGTCGCGGACGCGCCCCAGCACCTCGTCGCTGTGCAGCGCGCGGCCGCGGTGCATGGTGCCGACGATGCCCAGCACCTTGAGGTCTGGATTGTGCACCTCGCGCACCCGCTGGATGGTCTGGAAGAGCGCCTGCATGCCCCGCAGGGCGAGAAAGTCGAGCTGCAGCGGGATGAGCACGTCGCCGGCGGCGGTCAGCGCGTTGACGGTGAGCAACCCCAGGTTGGGCGGCGAATCGACGAGGACCACGTCGAAGCCGTCCTGCACGCTGCTGAGGGTGCGGCGCAGTCCCTCGTGGCGGTCCTTGGCGTTGGCGACGCGCACCTCGTGCGCAGCCAGCCCGAGCGTTCCGGGGAGCAGCCACACCTGCGGGCGCGGACGCTGCAGCAGGTCGGACGTCTCGGCCTTGCCGACCAGGCAGTCGGCAAGCGTCGGGCCGCCGTTGCTGTCGGGGGTGACGCCGCACATCACCGTCAGCGCCGCCTGCGGGTCGAGGTCGACGAGCAGCACGCGGTGACCGCGCTCGGCCAGTGCGAACCCGAGGTTCTGGGTCGTCGTGCTCTTGCCGACTCCGCCCTTCTGGTTTGCCACTGCGATGACGCGAGGCATGACGCGGCGGAGTGTACGGACAGGAACACATGTCGCGCACGACGCAATGCACGAGGACAGAACATGCCGCTATGGTCGAGAGCGGCAGACGGACAACGACCGAGGTGCGGCATGACCACGAAGCGATCACTGATTGGCGTGACAGTGCTCGGCATCCTGCTCGCCGCGTGCGGCAGCGGCAGCGGCAGCAGCAGCGGCGAGGCCGACAAGCAGCCCGACCAGATCCTGAGTGACGCGGTTGCTGCGCTCAAGTCGACCAAGACCCTGCATCTCGTGGCCACGGAGAACTCCAGCAGCACGCCCGACCCCAATGGCGGCGGCAGCAGCGGCCCCATCAAGATCGCCGCGGACATCCAGACCCCCAACGCGGTGGCCGGCACCATCACCGAGGGCGGCGCCACCGGCCACTTCGTCGTCACCAACGGCAAGTTCTACCTTCAGGGTCGCGACCTGCTCGCCAAGCTGGGCGGCCAGGCGGCCGTCGACATCGTCGGCGACAAGTGGGTGCTGGTGCCTGCGTCGGCCGGCTCCAGCGGCGTCGCCGACCTGGCCGACATGAACAAGCTGGCCACCTGTCTGCAGCAGCAGCACGGCACGCTGAGCAAAGGCGGCACCGCCACCGTCAACGGGCACGACACGGTGATCATCGTCGACAAGGGCGACAAGCCCGGCACCCAGCCCGGCAAGCTCTATGTCGCCACCAGCGGCACCGCCTACCCGCTCAAGTTCGAGCAGACCGGCTCGGTCACGCCAGGCGGCGACACCAGCGGTCCCTGCGCCAACACCAACAGCTCGACCGGCTCGGCGACCTTCTCCGACTTCAACAAGTCGGTCACGGTCACACCGCCGCCGAACCCGCTCGACCTGTCGTCGCTCGGCGGCTGATCCGGGCTACTGCTCAGGCACGGGCAGCACTGCCGGCGGCACCTGGGGCGCGGTCGGCAGCACGCCGTCGTGCTCCAGGCGGCGACCGACGAAGTCGCGCATCTGCGGCAGCGGCACGCCCATGGGGCACACGGCCGCGCCGGCGGCCCAGTCGACGTCGTCGTAGGGCAGGTCGCGTGACGTCCACAGATCCGGCAACGAGCGCGTGAGCTGCGAGGGCAGGCGGTCGGCGCGCAGGTAGCCGGCGCGCGGAGCGGCGAAGGTGCACAACCCGCATGCGACGCACAGGCCATGGGTGGGCAGGTCGGCGCGGTCCTGCGGCGTCAGCGGGGTGATGCGGTCGCGGCCGTAGAGGTGGTCGAAGGCGGCCAGGCCGTCAGGCTTGGGCGCACGTTTGCTCGCGGTGCGGCGCGCCACGTGACGCGCATATGCGCTGGCCAGACGGACCATCGAGACGGCGCGGCGGCGATCCATCTGTGTCAGTCCCCCGCGGTCAGCGCTTCGGGCGCAGTCACATGCGATTCGGCGGCGGGCGCGGCATCGCTCACCTCGCCCAGCGCGTACATGGCACCGCGGTAGAGCTGCTCCTGCGCCGCCGTGGCGCCGCGCACCACCGAGGGACGCTGCAGCCAGCGCGCGTCGAGGAAGTCGCGCACCTCCTCGGCAACGCGTCGCGCGTTCCAGCCCTTCTCCTCGCCGAGCAGCCGCGCCGCGGGCCAGGCGCAGCGCATGCCCAGGCAGGCGCCGCCGGTGCAGCGCACCCGCCGGTAGAGATCCTCGAGTCGCTCCACGCTCTCGGTGCGAACCACGTGGCGCAGCTCGGCGCGCGTCACCGGCTCGCATTCGCAGAGCACAGCACGTCGCTCCTCGGGCTCCGCGTCGCCGAGCAGCGACTCGACACGCGCGCCATGCCGGGCGACGAGTCGCTGCGCCACCGGCAGCGGCAGCCCGAAGTTGCCCGCCACCTCGACGGTGTCGACGACGCTCTCGCCGCCGGGCAGCGGCGTCGTATGCGTCGAGGTTGGCACGAACGGGCGGCCCAGGACGCGCAGCAGCACGTCGACGGTGTCCTCGGCCATCTTGCGAAACATCGACATCTTGCCACCGGCGATGCTGACCAGCCCCGGCACGCCGTCGAGGGCGCCGTGGTCGAACACCTCGTACTCACGCGACAGGTCGTCCTCGTTGCGACGCCAGCCGTACAGCGTGGGGCGCACCGCCGCGTTGGCATGCGCGATGCGGTACTGCCGGATCGACGGGAAGACGCGCTCGAACGCCTGCAGGATGTACTCGACCTCGTCCTCGGTGACGTCGAGCTGCGAGGGGTCGCCGTAGAAGTCGTCGTCGGTGGTGCCGAGGATGGTCTGGTTGGCGTGGGGGACGAGCAGCAGGTCGCGACCGTCGATGGCTTCGACGCCGAGCGCGCAGTTGGTGATGCGACGGTCGTAGATGAGATGCACGCCCTTGGCCGGGCGCAGCTGCAACCGGGCACCGGCCATCTCCGCGAGTTGCGGCGACCAGGGCCCTGCCGCGTTGCAGACAACCTTGGCAGCAATCGTCTCGACGGCGCCGCTGAGCCGCGAGCGCACTCGCACGCCGCGCACCGCGCCATCCTCGCGGACAACGCCGATCACCTCGGTGTAGGTGCGCACCTCCGCGCCGGCCTCGCGCGCGCCGAGGGCGTTGAGTGCCACCAGGCGCGCCGCGTCGACGCCCCATTCGTCCATGGTCACTGCGCCGAGCAGGTCGGGGCGCAGACCGGGTTCGAGCTGCAGCGCCTCCTCGGCGCTGAGACGCACGTGCGGTCGGCCCGCCTTGAAGGGCTGGAAGCGGTCGTACACCTCCAGACCTGTCTCCTTCTTCTCGATGCCGAAGTGGTCGCCGGGATAGACGGGCAGCAGGAAGACGACGGGGAAGAGCAGGTGTGGCGCGATGCGCTTGATGTAGCCGCCGTCGAGACAGGAGACGCGCGTCGTCTCCCAGTCGTACTCGATGTAGCGCAGGCCGCCGTGGATCATGCCGCTGCTGCCCCACGTCGTGCCGGCGGCGAGGTCGTGCTGGTCGAGCAGGCAGACGCGCAGGCCGCGCAGCGCCGCGTCACGCGCGACGCCGGCGCCGGTGATCCCCGCGCCCACCACGACCACGTCGAACTCGCCGCCGGCGCGGCTCAGCGGGGGCGCGGTCGGGGTGTCGTGCGGCACCGCGTCATTGTGCCGCTCGGCCCACCACGCCGGGGTCGTGAGCACATACCGTTTGCCGCGGCGCTGCCCCATGGGTAGGATGCGCGGGATGGAAGGACTGACCCGAGGGACCGTGCTGCTCGCCGAGGCCGAACCCTCGGTGGCCATGGCGGTGACCTCACGTCTCGACGAGGACGGCATCGACGTGCGCTGGGTGCGCACCATCCGCGAGGCCCGCGGCGAGCTGACCAGCAACCCGCCCGACCTGCTCGTCCTCGACACCGCGCTGGAGACCGACGGCCTGGAGTTCTTCCAGGCGCTGCGCAGCCGTCCCGAGGCGCCGCGCGGGGGCGTCGTGGTCATCACCGAGCACACCGACGTGCACGCCCGCGAGCGCGCCCAGCAGCTGGGGGCGGCGGCGGTGGTGACCAAGCCGGTCAAGCTGGAGGACGTCGCCCAGGTCATCCGCGACCTGCTGGACTGCCTCTGACTCTCCGCGCGCTGAGTCGCGCGCCGTTGGGGGCCTCCCCCACGCCAGCATTCGCCGCTGGAGGGCGGCCAAATGCCAGCGTTCCCCCTAGCCGACCGCCGCGATCACGATGTAGGCGGCGCTGACGGCGGCCCAGAAGGCGACCAGCATGCCGATGTACATCGGCACCGGCCCGGGATCGCGGTACCAGGCCGCGACGCGCCGTCCCGCCATCGCGTAGAGCGCCAGCAGGTCGATGAGGGCCAGCAGCACCGTCCCCAGCAGCTGCTCGATGTGGAAGCCGCTGCGCGCCTGCACCACCGCGAAGGACGCCAGCCCGATGCCCACCATCATCGCCAGCACGATCATCTGCGCCCGCCTGATCCACGCAGCGTGGCGGGTCAGCAGCATGCCGATGAGCAGCAGCACCGCACCCAGCGCCGCCGACGAGAGCGCCAGGAGGATCTGCACCGGCGTGGAGAGCTGGACGGTCTTGCCCGACACGTCGGTGGCGCCGCCGAACGCCGCGAAGGCAACGAAGAAGACGAGGATGGCCCGCACCAGGTCCCAGGTGTAGACCAGCAGCAGGGCGGTGGGGCGGCGCTCCTCGTCGGCGTCGGTGGGCGTGGGCATGGGCACCATGAAGCCTGCGCAGGATAGGCCATCGCCAGGCGCGGGTCGCTCGCTAGGCTAGGGCGATGCCCACCATCGCCGTCCTCGAGGGCGACCAGACCGGCCAGGAGCTGCTCGACGAGGCGCTGCGCGTGCTCGATCCCTCCGTCAGCGGTGTGGAGGTGGAGCTGCGTCGCTTCGACCTCTCACTGTCGAACCGGCGCGCCACTTCCAATCGCGTCGTGCACGAAGCCGCCGACGCGATGCGCGAGTACGGTTTGGGCCTCAAGGCGGCCACGGTGACGCCCGAGGTGCCCGGCGACGTCGGCAGTCCCAACGCCGTGCTGCGCGCGCGCGTCGGCGGCAAGGTGATCGTCCGCACCGGACGGCGCATCCCCGGCGTACCGCCCATCGCCGGCGTCAACGCGCCGATCAGCGTGGTCCGCATGGCCGTCGACGACGCCTACGGTGCCAAGGAATGGCGCGAGGTCGACGGCGACGACGAGCTCGCCTTCCGCACCGAGAAGGTGACCCGCAGCACCTGTCGCGCCGTCGCCGAGTTCGCCTTCGAGCAGGCGAGACGCATGCACGGCAAGGTGTTCGGCGGTCCCAAGTACACCGTCTCGCCGATCTATGAGGGGATGCTCAAGGAGGAGATGGATGCAGCCGCGCGGCGCCATCCCGGGGTGGAGTACGAGCCGCAGCTCATCGACGCGACATACGCGCTGCTGCTGTCGCGGGGGTCCGAGCAGCCGCTGGTGATCCCCACCCTCAACCGCGACGGCGACTGCATGTCCGACCTGGTGCTGCAGCTCTTCGGCAGCATCGCCGGCGCCGAGTCGATCCTCATCGGCTTCGAGGGCGAGGACATGCGCCCGCGCGTGGTCATGGCCGAGGCGCCCCACGGCACGGCACCGGCCTTGCAGGGCAAGAACATCGCCAACCCGATGGCGATGATCCTGGCCGTCGCCTCGCTGTTGAGCTTCATCGACGACGATTCGGCACGCACAGCCTCGCGCGCGATCTACGAATCGGTGTTCGAGGCGGTGCGCGAAGGCACGCGGACGGCGGACCTCGGCGGGCTGGGGGTGCACGGAGGCGTCGGGTACCCGCTGGCTATACTGCCTTGCATCACCGCCATGGACATCCTGACCTTCATCCGCGAGCGCGCCGGCGACTACGACTGCCCGGTCTGTCGCGACCCGCTCGTCGAATGCGACCTCAAGCTGCTTCGCCAGGACGGCAGCACGTATACCGTCCAGGTCGGCTGCGCGCACTGCCACGTCACCTTTGTCGTGGTCCTGCAGCTGCGCGGTGAGCTGCCGGCGGCGCCCGACGTCGAGCCCGCCGAGCCGCCCACCCCGCCGGAGCCTGCGATCAGCGCCGACGAGCTGCTCGACGTCCACGAAGCCCTCCGCGACTTCGAGGGCTCCTTCGCCGACCTGCTCCGCGACCGCTCCCGCAGCGTCTAGGGCGAGGTCGCTGCGGGGCGCCGGCGCGCGGCCGAAATGCCAGCGTTCGCCGTGTCTCTCTGGGCGCTGACGCGCCCGGTGGGGGGCCTCCCCCGCGCCAGCATTTCGCCGCTGGAGTGCGGCCGAAAATGCCAGCGTTCCCCCTGGTGCTCGGGCATACACTGCAAGGCGTGAGCACCCCCATCTACCTCGACTACGCCGCCACCACGCCGGTGGCGCCCGAGGTGCTGGAGGCGATGCTGCCCTGGTTCGGCGGCGGCTTCGGCAACCCGTCGTCACTGCACTCCATCGGCCGCCGCGCCCGCAGCGCCGTCGACGACGCCCGCGACCGCGTTGCCGCGGCTCTGGGCTGCGCGTCGCGGGAGATCGTCTTCACCGCGGGCGGCAGCGAGGCCGACAACCTGGCCATCCGCGGCGTCCTCGACCGCTTCGCGGCGCGCGGCCGCCACATCGTCATCAGCTCGATCGAGCACGACGCGGTGATCAAGACCGCCGAGCAGCTCGCCGAGGAGGGGCGCTGCGAGGTCACCGTGGTCGGCTGCGACGCGCGCGGCGTTGTCGACCCGGCTGAGGTGGCTGCGGCGGTGCGTCCGGACACCGTGCTGGTGTCGGTGATGCTGGCCAACAACGAGGTCGGCACCGTGCAGGACCTGGCCGCGATCGTCTCGCTGGTGCGCGCGCGCAACCCCCGCACCCTGATCCACACCGACGCGGTGCAGGCGCTCGGCAAGCTGCCCCTCGACGTCGCGTCGCTGGGCGTCGACCTGCTCAGCGTCAGCGCCCACAAGGT
>WNFI01487705.1_pt1 | contig 13461 bp, 11 predicted proteins | sample 5400471 | NCBI WGS metagenome assembly WNFI01 (sample SAMN13153348, study PRJNA577476) | soil metagenome | isolation source: 100 cm saprolite on Douglas fir-dominated hillslope | place: USA:California | collected 2013-09-17 | reverse complement strand
TGGTCGCGTTCGTCTTCGATTTCATCAACGGGTTTCACGACTCGGCGAATTCGATCGCAACCGTCGTGGCCACGCGGGTGCTCTCGCCCTCGGCTGCGGTTGTGTGGGCGGCGTTCTTCAACTTTGCCGCGTTCTTCGTGTTCGGGACCGCGGTGGCGAAGACGATGGGTAAGGGCCTGATCCACGTCGAGCTGGTGGACCCGCAGGTCATTCTCGCCGGCCTGGTCGGCGCGATCGCATGGGACCTCGTCACCTGGTACTACGGCATCCCGACGTCGTCCTCGCACGCGCTGATGGGCGGGTACGCTGGTTCCGCGATCGCCAAGGCCGGTATCGGCGTGCTCATCCCGGCCGGCTGGCTGAAACCGCTGCTCTTCATCCTCCTTGCCCCGGTGATGGGCTTTGTGCTCGGCCTGCTCCTGATGGTGTTGGTGGGCTGGACGTTCCAGCGCGCGCATCCGCGGAACATCGACATCTGGTTCCGCCGGATGCAGCTGGTGTCCGCGGCCGCCTACAGCCTCGGCCACGGCTCCAACGACGCACAGAAGACCATGGGCATCATCGTGGGCCTGCTCTTCTCCGCGCAGGCCATCCTGTCACATCATCCCTGGCAATTCCTGCACGTGACCTCGATGGACACCATCCCGCTGTGGGTGGTGGTCATGGCATACTGCGCGATCGGCCTCGGCACGCTGTTCGGCGGCTGGCGGATCGTGAAGACGATGGGGCAGCGCATCACGAAGCTGAAGCCCGTGCACGGCTTCTGCGCGGAAACCGGGGGCGCGATCACGCTCTTTCTCGCGAGCGCCTTCGGCATTCCCGTTTCGACGACGCACACCATTACCGGCGCGATCGTCGGCGTCGGATCGACGCGCAGAGTCTCGGCGGTGCGCTGGGGCGTTGCGGGCAACATCGTCTGGGCGTGGATCTTTACGATCCCCGCCTCCGCCTTCATCGCCGGCATCGCCTGGTGGGCCGGTCGCCAATTCCTCTAGCTTTTCTCACTCTCCCTGGGAAGAGGGCTAGTCACGGCGAGGAAGGCGTTCAAGGAAAGCGCCGCCGTCGGGTGCGCGTCGGACAGTCCTCGCCGACATCCCCGTCATGTCTTGCCTCGCGTGGCCCGCTCCCAAGGGACGGCGCTTTCCTTGAACGCCTTCCTCGGGACACAGCGTCGCGAAGATCGATCAACAACACGCTGTGATACCGGCGACGTCATGGTCGCGTGCGCTGCAAGCACAACTTCGAGGCCCTGTCTCACCGCGAATGGATTGACCCTCTCCCAAGGGAGAGGGAGAGACTACTTCGTGTAGGTAATTGCGAGGTCTCCCACGCCGTCGACGTGGCCCTCGAGCTTGTCGCCTTTCTGGATCGGGCCCACGCCCGCGGGGGTGCCGGAGAAGATGAGGTCGCCCGGCTGCAGCGTGATCAGGTTGGAGAGATAGGAGATCTGCTCGGGCACGCTCCAGATCTGCTGCGACAGGTCGCCCTGCTGCTTCACCTGGCCGTTCACTTTCACCCAGATCGCACCTTTCGCGGGGTGTCCGATCTCGCTGGCGGGCCGCAGCGCGGTCACCGGCGCCGATTGATCGAAGCTCTTGCCCATCTCCCACGGGCGCCCCAGCTTCTTCGCTTCTCCCTGGAGGTCGCGCCGCGTCATGTCGAGGCCGACGCCATAGCCCCACACATGGTCGAGCGCCTTGTCCACCGCGATGTTCTTCCCGCCCTTGCCGATCGCCACCACCATCTCGATCTCGTGGTGGACGTCCTTCGTCGCGACCGGATACTCGAGGGTCGAGTGGTTCTGCACGATCGAGTTCGCGGCCTTCATGAAGAAGAACGGCGGCTCGCGATTCGGGTCGTGCCCCATCTCGCGCGCGTGCTCGGCATAGTTGCGCCCCACGCAGTAGATGCGGCACACCGGAAAGCGCTGGTCGCTGCCGGCGACCGGCAGCGAGGGCAGCGGGCCCACGTCGATCACGTACTTGGCGTTGCGAAGGTCGTCTTTTCCCATGATGCTTTCCTGAGAGGTTGCGGATTTTCTTCGAGTCTGGATCTCAAGCGTGTTGAAGGAGATCGTCACGAAATCGGTCGCCAAGATATCGGGCAAATGAGTCAGGCCGTCACCTTCGCCGTCGCCGTCTTGCCGACGAGGTCGCGCAGCACGTAGGGAAGGATCCCGCCGTGGAGGTAGTAGTCGACCTCGATCGGCGTGTCGATGCGCAGCAGCACCGGCACCTCCTTCACCGAGCCGTCCTTGCGGTGGATCACGAGTGTGACGTCCATCTGCGGGCGGATGCCTTTCTCCACGCCGAGCACGTCGATCGTCTCCTCTCCCGTGAGGCCGAGCGACTGCACCGAATCTGTGCCCTTGAACTGCAGCGGCAGCACGCCCATGCCGACGAGGTTGGAGCGGTGGATGCGCTCGTACGAACGAACCACCACGGCCTTCACGCCGAGGAGCGCGGTGCCCTTGGCGGCCCAGTCGCGCGAGGATCCCGAGCCGTATTCCTCTCCGGCGAAGACCACCGTCGGCGTTCCCTGCGCGATGTACTTCATCGCCGCGTCGTAGATCGGCATCTGCTCGCCTCCCGGCTGGAAGAGCGTGACACCGCCCTCGACGCGCGAGCCGTCCTGCTTGGGCGGCAGCATCAGGTTCTTGATGCGCACGTTGGCGAACGTGCCGCGCATCATGACCTCGTGGTTGCCGCGGCGCGCGCCGTAGCTGTTGAAGTCCGCCTTCTGCACGCCGTTGGCGATGAGGTACTTGCCGGCGGGAGAGGTGTCCTTGATCGAGCCGGCGGGGGAGATGTGGTCCGTGGTGACCGAGTCACCGAGGATCGCGAGCACCCGGGCGCCCTTCACGTCGTGCGCGCGTCCCGCGCTCATGCCGAAGTCCTGGAAGAACGGCGGCTCGGCGATGTAGGTGGACTTGGGCCAGTTGTACACCTGGCCGGTCGCGGTGGGCACGGCGGCCCAGAGCGGGTTGTCCTTGGTGAAATCGCCGTAGAGGCGGCTGAACGTCGCCGGATCGCGCGAGTACTTGAGCAGCGCGTGCACTTCGGCGGTCGTGGGCCAGATGTCCTTCAGGAAGACCGGGCCGTCCTTGCCCTGGCCGAGCGGTTCTTTCTCCAGGTCCTTCAGCACCGTTCCGGCGATCGCATACGCGACAACGAGCGGCGGAGAGCCGAGGAAGTTGGCGCGCAGGTTTGGGTGGATGCGCGCCTCGAAGTTGCGGTTGCCCGAGAGCACCGCGGCGCAGACGAGGTCGTTGTCGACGATCGCCTGGTCGATGGACTCGGCGAGGGGGCCGGCGTTGCCGATGCATGTGGTGCAGCCGTAGCCCGACAAGTAGAAATTCAGCTTCTCGAGGTACTGCATCAGGCCGGCGGCCTTGAGGTACTCGGTCACCACGCGCGATCCGGGCGCGAGCGAAGTCTTGATGTGCGGCTTGACCGTCAACCCCTTCTCGACCGCTTTCTTCGCGAGGAGCCCCGCGGCGATCAGCACGCTCGGATTTGAGGTGTTGGTGCACGAAGTGATCGCGGCGATCATCACGTCGCCCGAGCCGATGTCGACGCCGTCCTTGGTGTTGAAGCGCTTCGGCAGGTCTTCCGGCTTCTTCGAAAAGCCGTTCGCCGAAGGCTGCGAGAAGAGCTCGGTGAATTTCGACTTCATGCTGCCCAGCTCGATGCGGTCCTGGGGACGCTTCGGCCCGGCGAGAGAGGTGCGCACCGTGTCCAGGTCGAGCTCGAGGGACTCCGAATAGTCGATGTCGCCCTTCATCGAGACGCCGAAGAGATCCTGCGCCTTGAAGTACGCCTCGAGGGCGGAGATCTCGTCCTGCGTGCGCCCCGTGCCTTGCGCAGCATCTCGGTGACGGTGAGCACCAGGTCGGTCGCCGTGACGCCTTCGCGCAGCTTCCCGGTCAGGTTCACGCCGACCACGTCCGGGGTGAGGAAGTACACCGGTTGGCCGAGCATTCCGGCCTCCGCCTCGATGCCGCCCACGCCCCAGCCGACGACGCCCACGCCGTTGATCATCGTCGTATGGCTGTCGGTTCCGACCAGGGTGTCGGGATAGTAGATGCCGTTTTTCTGGAACACCCCCCGCGCGAGGTACTCGAGGTTCACCTGATGGACGATGCCGATGCCGGGCGGGATCACCTTGAAGGTGTCGAACGCCTGCATGCCCCATTTCATGAACTGGTAGCGCTCGCGGTTGCGCGAGAACTCGAGCTTCATGTTGAGATCCAGCACGTTCGGCGCGCCGTAATGGTCGACCTGCACCGAGTGGTCGACGACCAGATCCACCGGCACGAGCGGCTCGATCACCTTCGGGTTCTTGTTCATGCGCGCGGCGACGTTGCGCATCGCGGCCAGGTCGCAGAGCAGCGGCACGCCGGTGAAGTCCTGCAGCAGGATGCGCGCGAGCACGAACGGGATCTCGTCGGTGCGCGCCCCGCAGGGCGCCCAGTTGGCGAGCTGCTTCACGTGCTCCTCGGTCACCTTCTTGCCGTCGACGTTGCGCAGCACGCTCTCCAGGACGATGCGGATCGACACCGGCAGGCGCTTCACCGTGGGAAAGGTCGCCGCGAGCGCGGGAAGGGAGTAGTACTGCCCGGATTTTCCGGCGGAGGGTTGGAAGGTCTTGAGCGTGTTGAAGGCGTTATGAGGCATGGTCATCTCCGATTATTTTCTTTCCGCGCGGCGTACCTGCACATCGTACTCGCGCCCCTTGTCGTCCCTGCATACGCCGCCGCCGTGTCCCTGGCCGCTCTTGAAATCGCAGCGCAGCCCCGAGCCGTCGGAGGCCGTGAGCAGCGCCTTCGATTCCCCGCCCTGCGGATTGTCGATGGTGATGAAGGTGCCGAGCGAGCCCATGCCGCGGCCCCGCCAACCCCACCCCCACCCGAGCCCGCCGGAAACATAGGCCGTCGCCTCGCTCGGCTGGGTCTCGACCCACGTGCCGGCGTAGGTCTTGCCCTCGATCGTGATCGAGATGCGGCCTTCGCCGCGGCCGTTGTCGTCCGCGGTTCCGGTATACACCTTTCCGCTATCGCGCGGCATGAGGGCGAGGTCGTAGTTCGTCGTGGCGCAGCCCGCGAGGGCGAGGGCGGCGCACAGGGCGGTCAGGCGCATCACGGGCATTCCTTTCATCGATCAAACCACCATCAGGTCCACGAATTCGTGGACGGGGGTGGCCTCGAGGCGCTTCGGATCGAGGCACAGCTCGAGGATCTGCGCGCGCTGCTTCTCGGCGAAGCGCCGCGCGAGGTTGGTCTTGAACTTCTCGACGAGGACCGGCATGCCGTCCTTGCGGCGGCGCTTGTGGCCGATGGGATACTCGACCACGATCTCGGGGAGCTTCTTGCCGTCCTTGAACTCGACGGTCAAGGCGTTGGCGATCGAGCGCTTCTCCGGGTCGTGGTAGTCCCGGGTGAACTGCTTGTCCTCCACGCAGACGATTCTGTCGCGCAGCTTGTCGATGCGCGTGTCGATGGCCACGTCGTCCTCGTAGTCCTCGGCGGTGAGGCGCCCGAAGAGAATCGGCACGGCCACCATGTACTGGATGCAGTGGTCGCGGTCCGCGGGATTGTTCAACGGCCCCTTCTTGTCGATGATGCGAATGCACGCCTCCTGCGTGCGGATCGTTATTTTCTTGATGTCCTCGGGCGTCTTGCCCACGCGCAGCAGCTCCTCGTTGATGGTCATCGCCGCCTCCACCGCGGTCTGCGAGTGGAACTCCGCGGGGAAGGAAATCTTGAAGAGCACGTGCTCCATCACGTAGCTGCCGTACGGGCGCTGGAACTTGAACTCGTTGCCCTTGAAGAGCACGTCGTAGAAGCCCCACGTTTTGGCCGTGAGCACCGACGGATAGCCCATCTCGCCGGTGCGCGCGATAAGGGCGAGGCGCACGGCTCGCGCGGTCGCGTCCCCCGCGGCCCAGCTCTTGCGCGAGCCCGTGTTGGGCGAATGCCGATAGGTGCGCAGCGACTGCCCGTCGACCCACGCCTGCGACACCGCGTTGATCGACTCCTCGCGCGTCAGTCCCAGCAAGCCGGCCACCACCGCGGTCGAGGCGACCTTCACCAGCACGACGTGGTCCAGGCCCACCTTGTTGAAGCTGTTCTCGAGCGCGAGGCAGCCCTGTATCTCGTGCGCCTTGATCATCGCGGTGAGCACGTCGCGCACTATCAACGGCGGCTTGCCCGTGGCGAGCGCGTTGCGCGCGAGCCAGTCCGCGGTCATGAGGATGCCGCCCAGGTTGTCCGAAGGGTGCCCCCATTCGGCGGCGAGCCACGTGTCGTTGAAATCGAGCCAGCGGATCATGGCCCCCAGGTTGAACGCGGCGTGCACCGGGTCGAGCTGGAACGACGTTCCCGGGACCTTCGCGCCATTGGGCACGACCGTGCCGGGGACGATGGGACCGAGAAGCTTGGTGCACGCCGGAAACTGCAGCGCCTCGAAGCCGCAGCCGAGCGTGTCCATCAGGCAATAGCGCGCGGTCTCGTACGCTTCCTTCGAGACCACCCGGTACTTCTGCACGTAATCGACAATGTCGGCCAGCACCTTGTCGGGGTTGGGGCGCACGTTGGAGATGTGGGAGGACATGGATGGGACCTAGCGTTGGGCTGCCTTGCCGTCGATCACCGGGCCGAGGGCGTTTTCGCAGATCTCGGCCTTTTCGTCGCGGGCCTGCACCGTGTCGGATGCCGCCTGCCTACGCGTGTATTCGAGACTCTGCCGGACCTTCATGCGCGCCGCGCCGTCCTGCTCGTAGCGAGTGATCGCGGCGAGATTCTTCTGCTTCCATTGCTGGAACGCCGCGCCGTACTTCGACGCGAAGGCGGGAAATTGCTCGGCGCACCCCTGGTAGTTCGCCAGCACCTCGATGACGGACTCCATCGTGATCGCCGCGGGCGCGGCCGCATCGGCCTTCGCGCCGGGAGCGGCATCCTTGGCCACCGGCGCCGCCATGCGTTCGTCGGGCGGCCTCACCGTGCTCTGCCTCGCGTCTTCCGGGCACTTGGCGTCCTGGTAGACGACCTTGCCGTCGGGCTGCACGCATTTGAAAAGCTCGGCGTGCGCCGCGAGGCTCGCGCCAGCGCCCAGGATCCATGCAGCCGCCAGTCGTGGGTCCATCGGCGGCTACTTGCGCTTCTCTAGCGGCACGAACGTGAGGTCCTCGGGCCCGGTGTAGTTGGCGCTGGGGCGGATGATCTTGCCGTCGATGCGCTGCTCGATCACGTGCGCGCACCAGCCCGAGGTGCGCGAGATCACGAAGAGCGGGGTGAACATCGCCGTGGGCACGCCCATCATGTGGTAGCTGGTGGCGCTGTACCAGTCGAGGTTGGGGAACATCTTCTTCTCGCGCCACATCACGTCCTCGACCCGCGCGGAGATGTCGAAGAGCTTCATGTTCTTCGCGTCCTTCGAGAGCCGGCGCGCCACTTCCTTGATCACCTGGTTGCGCGGGTCGGCCACGGTGTAGACGGGATGGCCGAAGCCGATGATCACCTGCTTTTCGGCCACGCGTTTCACGATGTCCTTCTCCGCCTCGTCCACGTTGTCGTATCGCCCGATGGTGTCGAAGGCAAATTCGTTGGCGCCGCCATGCTTGGGCCCCTTGAGGGCCCCTATGGCGCCGGTGATCGCCGAATACATGTCGGAGCCCGTTCCCGCGATCACGCGCGCGGTGAAGGTCGACGCGTTGAACTCATGCTCGGCATAGAGGTTCAACGACGTGTGCATCGCGCGCACCCAGAGCTCCGGGGGCTTGCGGCCGTGCAGCAGATGGAGAAAATGCCCGCCGATGGAATCGTCGTCGGTCTCCACCTCGATGCGGCGGCCCGAGTGGGCGAAATGATGCCAATAGAGGAGCATCGAGCCGAAAGACGCCATGAGGCGGTCGGCGATGTCGCGCGCGGGCGCGAGCTTGTGGTCCTCTCCCTCGGGAAGCATCGCGCCCAGCACCGAGCACGCGGTGCGCATCACGTCCATCGGGTGCGTGCTCGCCGGGATCGATTCGAGGACGTCCTGCACCGCCATCGGAATGCCGCGCAGGCCCTGCAGCTTCCTCTTGTACGCGGCGAGCTCGGCCACGTTGGGCAGCTTGCCGTGCACGAGGAGGTAGGCGATCTCCTCGAATTCGCAAGTCTCGGCGATGTCGAGGATGTCGTAGCCGCGATAATGCAAATCATTGCCGGTGCGCCCGACGGTGCACAGCGCGGTGTTGCCCGCGGGCACGCCCGACAGTGCGACGGACTTCTTCGGCTTCGGGCTGAGGCCCGCGGGCGCGGTGGTTTCGCTCATTTGGGAGCTCACTTTGATTTTGCGAACAGGGCGTCGAGCTTGCGCTCGTAGTCGTGATAACCGAGGAACTTGTAGAGATCCTCGCGCGTTTGCATCGACGGCACGGAATCCTTTTGCGTGCCGCGCGCCCTCAGCGTCTCGTAGACGTTGAGCGCGGCGAGGTTTGCCGCGCGGAAGGCGGACAGCGGATAGAGCGCGATCGCGATCCCCGCCTTGCGCAGCTCCTCGATGGCGAAGAGCGGCGTCTGGCCGAACTCGGTGATGTTGGCGAGCACCGGGACCTTCACCGCGTCGGCCACGCGCCGGTACATGTCGAGATCGGTGATCGCTTCGGGAAAGATGCCGTCGGCGCCGGCCTCCACGCAGGCGCTCGCTCGCTCGAGCATGCGCTCGAAGCCTTCCGAGGCGAGCGCATCGGTGCGCGCGATGATGAAGAAGCTCGGATCGCTCTTCGCATCCACGGCGGCCTTGATGCGATCGACCATCTCCTCCTTCGAAACCAGCTCCTTGCCGGGGCGGTGGCCGCAGCGCTTCGCACCTACCTGGTCCTCGATGTGCATCGCGGCCGCGCCGAACTTGATGAGCGACTTCACGGTGCGCGCGACGTTGAAGGCGCTTGCCCCGAAGCCGGTGTCGACATCGACCAGGAGCGGCAGGTCGCACGCATCGGTGATGCGCCGCACGTCCGTGAGCACGTCGTCGAGATTCGAGATGCCCAGGTCGGGCACGCCGAGCGATCCCGCCGCCACGCCGCCGCCCGAGATGTAGACCGCCTTGAATCCGCTCGCCTTCGCGAGGATCGCGTGGTACGCGTTGATCGCGCCGACCACTTGAAGCGGCTTCTCCTCTTTCAGCGCCTGCCTGAATTTCGCTCCTTGCGTCATTTGGTCGTCAGGGAGTGATGCTGGCACATAAACGGGGAACACAGGTGAACACAGATGAACACAGAAAAGGCAAAAGGCGACTTGAGCTTCGAGATACTGGATCCATAGGCACGAAACTCCATCCGCGGCTTTTTTTTCTGTGTTCATCTGTGTTCATCTGTGTTCCATGGCGTTTCGCTCAAAAGAACGCCTCCGCCGCCTCATCCGGTAACGCTACGCCCGTTACCTTGGCTTTCTGCAGCAGCTCCCAGAAGTAGCGGTAGGTGGCGCGGTCGTGGAGCTCGCCCGCGTGCTGGATCGGGCCCCACTTGGCGCGCTGCGCGGCGAGCAGGATCTCGGAGGCGCTGGCGACTTCTCCCAGGTCGGGCTTCATCGCGTCGACGATCGGCTGGATCTGCATCGGGTGGATGCTCCACATGCGCAGGAAACCGAAATCGTTGCGCGCGCGCCACGCGTCGCGGAACACGTTGTACGAATTCTTGAGGTCCAGCGACACGTTGTGCGCCGGGACCACGCCATGCGCGAGGGCGCTCGCGACGACCTCGGTCTTGGCGCGCACGATCAGCGGGTGCTCGAATTGCCCCGGCGAGCGCATGTTCGAAGAGCTCACCGCGCCGTGGTGCCCGCTCACGAAATCCATGAGGCCGAAATCGAGCACCTGGACCGATTCGAGCCGGGCGATCTCCCACGCCTCGCTCAGCGCTCCGTGGGTCTCGACGAGGACGTGGATCGGAATCGCGCGCTTCAGCTTCTTCTTTTCCGCCACACCGCGGATGTAGCCGATCATCTCCGCGACCTGCGCCGCCGACGTGGACTTCGGCAGCGTGAGGTAGGCGAGCGCCTTGCCTGCGCCGCCGACCAGGATATCGACGTCCTTCTTCCAATGCGCGTGGGTGTAGTCGTGGATGCGCGCCCCGGCCATCGCGAAGGCATTGCGGCTCGAGGTGAGCAGCGCGGCGATCATCTCGGCGTGCTGCTTCTCCTTGCCCGCCTCGGCGCCGTCCTCGCAATCGCAGGTGATGTCGAAGACGCGTCCCATCTTCGCCTGCAGCTCGAGGGCCTTGGCGATGAGCTTCTCGCTGCCCGCGAAATGCTCGCACGCCGGGATCACCGGGAACGGCTTCTCGCCCGCGAACAGCGCCTCGCGCGGGTGGATCTCGTGGGAATTCGGCTTGCGGCTCATCGGCACTCCGGGGGGATCTCCATTCTATGCATTTCGACGCCCGATGAGCACCGAGTAGTCGAGGTCGAGCACGATGGCGGCGTTCCTTTCCGTCTCGAGCGCCGGGACGTTCGTCATCGAGACATTCTTGGTTGCAATCATCCGCAGCCGCAGCGCGCCCAAGTCCTGGCGCCCGGGAATCCTGTCCCTCGCGATGACCTCGTGGCGGCAATACAGCGTGTCGCCGCCGAAAGTCGGGTTGGAATGCGAGCCGGAATGGATCGCCGCGACCGCGAAGGCATTCTCGAGCCCGTCGTAGGAGAGGGCGCGGCAGACCGAGATCACGTGGCCGCCGTACACGATCCGCCTGCCGAAGGCGTTGTTCTTCGCCGCCACGGCGTCGAAGTGGATGCGCGCGGTGTTCTGGTAGAGCCGCGTGGCGAGCATGTGGTCGGATTCCTCGAGCGTCATGCCGCCGGGGTGATCGATGATGTCGCCCGCGGTGAAGTCCTCCCACAGGAGCGCGCTGCCGGTGTAACGCGGCTCGAGCGCGGCGGGCTTGAGGAAGGCCGGCACGGCGAGGCGCGCGGCCTCGACCTCCTTGGGCAGCGCCGGCACTTCGGGGGCGTGCTGGTGGCCGCCTTCGGCGGGCTTACGCCGCGCGACCATCACCCATCGCGCCCACGAGAGCACCTCGACGCCTTCCTGGTTGAAAGCACGCGAGCGTACGTAGACCACGCCGCTCCTGCCGCTGGAATTCTCCTTCAGCCCCAGCACCGAGGATTCGCAAGTGAGGGTATCGCCGGCGTACACCGGCGCCATGAACCGCACGTCGGCGTAGCCGAGGTTGGCGATCGCGTTGTACGAGATGTCGGGGACGGTCTTGCCGAAGGCGACGTTGAAGACGAGGAAATCGTCGAGCGGGCAGTCGCGGTGTCCCATCGCGAGCGCGAGCGGCTTGCAGCAATGCACGGGCTGGCGCGCGCCCGTGAGCGCGATGTAGAGCGCGGCGTCGCCTTCGCTGAGGGTGCGCTGCGTCACATGGTGGAAGCGCCGGCCGATGGCGTAGTCCTCGAAGAAATAGCCTTCCTCGGGGCGCGGCACGGCGTGCAGCGAGATGGTCTGCGTCATTGCCCCGCCTCGAGTTTCGCGATCATGTCGGCCAGGGCAAGCAGGCGCTTGGCGGCCTTCACGTGATGGCCCTCGATCAGGCGCCCGTTCACCACCACCGTGCCGCGGCCCTCGCGGTTGGCCCGCTCGAGCGCGTCGATGACTTCGAGCGCGGCGGCGAGGTCGTGCGGCTTGGGCGTGAACGCGTCGTTGGAGTAGGGAAGCTGGAACGGATGCACCAGGCTCTTGCCGTCGAAGCCCAGGTCGCGCCCGAGGCGGCAGGCGAATTCGAAGGACTGCATGTCCTTCAGATCGGTCGAGATCCCGTCGACCACCGAGCGGTCGTAGGCGCGCCCCGCGAGCAGCACGCGCGAGAGGCTGTGGATCAACGCGATGCGATCGGGCGTGCGCCGCCCGTGCAGCTGGTTGAGCAGGTCGGAAGTCGCCATCACGATGCACGCGATGCGTTCGGAGGCCGCGGCGATCTCCTCGGCGCGCAGCACGCCGATGGGGCTCTCGATCATCAGCATGATCGGCAAGTGCTGCCCGCCGCACGCATCGAGGAGCGCCAGGGCTTCGACGACGTCGGCCTTGGATTCGATGTTGGGGAAGAGCACGGCGTCCACGCCGATGTTGGCCACCGCCTTCACATCCTCGCGCCCCCACGGCGAGTCGAGGTCGTTCACGCGCACCACGACTTCACGCCTGCCGTAGCCGCCGGCGAGCACCGCCTCGGCGACGTATTTGCGCGATTCGACCTTCTTCTCGACGAGGATCGGGTCGCCCAGGTCGAGGATCACCGAGTCGACGCGCAGTGTGCGCGCCTTGTTGAGGTAGCGCGTGTTGCACCCCGGCACGTATAGCATCGACCGGCGCGGACGATAGTAGGGGTTCAATTGATCCTACGTCTTTGATTTTAAGAGATAAAGATGCTGAAGCGGGTTAGAGCATACTTATATCTTATATAAGACATGTGCAAAAAGCTATGCTAGGATTCCCAGAGTATGAAAAAATCCGCCGGTCGCTCGCCCCGCAAGGGCGTGGACCCTCGCCCTCTGTTCCGGCCACTATACGAGCAGATCAAGATCCTGCTCACGCAAAGCCTGGTGGCCGGAGAGTGGAAGCCCGGCGAGGCGATTCCATCGGAGATCGAGCTCGCGGCGCGCTTCCGCGTGAGCCAGGGGACGGTGCGAAAGGCCATCGATGAGCTCGCCTCGGAGAACATCCTCCTGCGCCGCCAGGGCAAGGGCACCTTCGTCGCTTCCCACAACGAGCCGTCCTACCACTACCGCTTCCTGCGCGTCACGCCCGACTCCGGCGAGAAGCTCTATCCGAAGAACCTCTTCTTCGGGCTGGAGCGCGGCAAGGCCGCCGGCGAGCCCGCCAAGGCGCTGCAATTGAAGCCCGGGGCGCCGGTGCTCGGCTTCAAACGCGTGATGTCGTTCGCGGGGCGGGCGTTGATCCTCGACGAAATCGTGCTCGAGGCGAGCCTGTTTCCGGGCATGACGCTCGCCGAGCTCGAGGAGTTCCACGGCTCGGTGTACAGCTTCTACGAGAGCGTTTTCGGCGTGCGCATGATCCGCGCCGAGGAGCGCCTGCGCGCGGTCGCCGCCGACAGCTTCGCCGCGGCGCACCTCAAGGTCGCGATCGGAACGCCGCTGCTTTGCGTCGACCGCATCGCCTTCACCTACGGCGACAAGGCGGTGGAGTGGCGCCGCGGGCTGTGCCTGACCGACGGCTTTTCTTATTTCAACGAGCTCAACTGATGGGGACAGACCCCGGTGTTTGCTTTTGCCCGGTTCGGGGTCTGTCCCCGCGTTTTCGAATAGAATCGTGTGTCGACTGGATAACAATATGAGTGCTGCGCAAAAGACGCGACCGAAGTACTACGACTTAAACCTCGCGCACCTCCCGCCTCCCGGCCTCGTTTCGATCTTCCACCGCGTCTCCGGCGCGGCGCTGTTCTTTCCCATCCTTCCGGCGCTCCTGTACC
>WNFI01262121.1_pt1 | contig 13462 bp, 7 predicted proteins | sample 5400471 | NCBI WGS metagenome assembly WNFI01 (sample SAMN13153348, study PRJNA577476) | soil metagenome | isolation source: 100 cm saprolite on Douglas fir-dominated hillslope | place: USA:California | collected 2013-09-17 | reverse complement strand
GACCCGCTCCGGCTTCTCCTGGCCCGGCCTGGGCACGTTCGTGTAGAGCCCCCACGTCTCGTTGAAGGGAATCCAGGCGAAGACGGACGGATGGTTGTAGTCGCGGCGGATCATCTGGCGCAGCGTTCCTTCGATCTCCTGCCGCATCTCGGGCGTGGGCTCGCCCCAGGAGTTGGGCACGTCGGCCATGATGAGGACCCCGAGCCGGTCGGCCCAGTAGAGCTTGCGCGGCGATTCCACCTTGACGTGCTCGCGCAGCCCGTTCAGGCCGATCTGGCGGGCGCGCAGCACCTCGTCGCGCAGGACCTGATCGCTGGGGAAGGTGTAGAAGCCGTCGGGGTGATAGGCCTGGTCGAGCGTGAGCTGGAGGTAGACGGGCTCGTCGTTGAGGGCCACGTACCGGTAGTCGGTGCCCGGCAGGTCCACGACCGACACCTTGCGCATTCCGAAGTACGTGCCGACCGCATCCGGCGGGAGTCCCGCGCCCGTGAGGCTCGCGTCCACCTCGTAGAGGAAGGGATCCTCGAGCGACCACCGGCGCGGCTCGGGAACCGCGACGTAGAACTTCACGCTGGTTGCGCCGCGCACGATGCGCCGCTCCACCGCGGGGAGGCCACCCGTCTTGAACGCCAGACGCAGCGTGAGGTCCTGCGGCGCGGCCTCGAGGAGGTCCGCATCCACCGTCACCCTCCGCGCGTCCAGGTCGGGCGTGAAGTGCAGGGTGCCGAGGGCCGCCTTGCCCCGCGCCTCCAGGTAGGGCGTCTGCCAGATCCCGCGCGCGTTGCCGTATCCCTGCTTGCCCTCGAGCTTGAACGCGCGGTCGGCGTCGTCCACGCGCAGGGTCAACCGCTGCGGGGTGCCCGGGCGCACGTGGGGCGTCAGCTCGAACTCGAACGGCGTGTACCCGCCCTGGTGCTCGCCGAGTTTGGTCCCGTCGAGCCAGGCCGTGGTGCGCCAGTCGGCGGCGCCCACGACCAGGAAGACGCGCTGCCCCTGCCAGGCCGAGGGGACTTCGATCGTGCGCGCGTACCAGGCGATCGGCGCCGTGTCCGGAACGCCGGAGAGCTTCGATCCCCACGGGAACGGCACCGTGATGGACAGCGGGAAGGCGGCGTCGCCCTTCTGCCAGGCCTGGGCCAGCCCCTCGTCCTTCGCGTCGAAGCGGAACTGCCATGTGCCGTTGAGATTGAGCCACGCCGGGCGCTGGAAGTCGGGGCGCGGGTGCTCCGGCAGCGGGATGTCCGGCTGAGCGCGTGCGCGGCCCGCCAGCAGGACGATCGCCGCGAGCGCCGTGGAGAGGGTCGAAAGGATCTTCATGCCTGTTCGTTGAGCGGAACGAGGGAGAGTGTATACGATTGAAACCCTCATGCTTCCGCTGCGGAAGACGCCACGAATCGTCCGTCTCCTCTCCGTGCTTCTCATCGCCGCCGGAGCGGTCCGTCCGGCCTCGGGCGCGGACGGCGCCTTTCCCGTCACGATCAAGGTCGACGCCGCGCGGCCGCAGGGCGAGCTCGTCCCGATCTGGCGCTTCTTCGGAGCGGACGAGCCGAACTACGCCCATATGAAAGACGGCCGGAAGCTGCTCGCGGAGCTGGGGCAGCTCGGGCCCCATCAGGTGTACTTCCGGGCCCACAACCTGCTCACGAGCGGAGACGGGACGCCCGCGCTCAAATGGGGCAGCACCAACGCCTACACACAAGGTCTATACGGGCTGGGCCCATCCGCCGAAGGACTACGCGAAGTGGGCGGAGCTGGTCTTCCAGTGGGTCCGGCACGACGTCGACCGGTACGGGCGCGCCGAGGTGGAGCGCTGGTACTGGGAGGTCTGGAACGAGCCCAACATCGCCTACTGGCAGGCCACGCCCGAGGAGTTCCACAAGCTTCACGACTACGCGGTGGATGCGGTCCGCCGCGCCCTGCCCACGGCCCGGGTGGGCGGGCCGGACACGGCGGGCGGCGCCGGCGGCACGTTCCTGGGCGGCTTCCTGGAGCACTGCCTGCGCGGCACCAACTATGCCACGGGCAAGACGGGCACGCCCCTCGACTTCCTTTCGTTCCACGCCAAAGGCGCGCCGAAGGTCGTGGACGGGCACGTGCAAATGGGCATCGCCAACCAACTGCGGACGATCGACGGGGCCATGGCCGTCATCGCGTCGTTCCCGGAGCTGAAGGCAAGGCCGATCGTCATCGGCGAGTCCGATCCCGAAGGCTGCGCCGCCTGCCAGGGCCCGCAGCTCGGCTACCGCAACGGCACCATGTATGCGAGCTACACCGCCGCCGTCTTCGCCCGCAAGCACGACCTGGCGCGCAAGCACGGCGTCCACCTCGAGGGCGCGCTCACCTGGGCGTTCGAGTTCGAGGACCAGCCGTACTTCGCCGGCTTCCGCGCCCTGGCCAGCAATGGCCTCGACCTGCCCGTCTTGAACGTCTTTCGCATGTTCGGCAAGATGGGGGGACGGAGGGTGGCCGTCCAGAGCACCGCCGACCCCGGGCTCGAGGTCATGATGCGAGACGGCGTGCGCGGCACCCCGGACGTCTCCGCGCTCGCGAGCCTCGAAGCGCGCAAGCTCAGCGTGCTCCTCTGGCACTACCACGACGACGACGTGCCCGGCCCCGACGCCGCGGTCGAGCTCGCGCTGAGCGGACTGCCGCTGGCGCGAGGCGAGGCGCGCCTCCAGCACTACCGGATCGACGAGAGCCACAGCAACTCGTTCGCGGCCTGGAAGCGGATGGGCTCCCCGATCGCGCCCGACGAGAAGCAGTACGCGGCGCTCGAGGCCGCGGGCAAGCTGGCGCAGTTGGAGGCCCCGGCCACCGTGCGCATCGACGGCGGTCAGGCCACGTTGCCGCTCGCCCTCCCTCGCCAGGCCGTCTCCCTGGTCGTGCTGGAGTGGTGAGCGCGGCCGAGCTGGCACTCGCCGGCGGCCTGGCGCTCCTCTCCGTGCAGCTTCCGGACGCTCCCTACGAGGAGACCCCCCCCGAGATCGTCGAGCGCATGCTCCATCTCGCCGACCTCCACCCGGGCGATGTCGTGTACGACCTCGGCTGCGGCGACGGCCGGATCGTGATCGCCGCCGTCCGGCGCCCCGGGGTGCGCGGCGTGTGCGTCGAGCTGGATCCTGCGCGCCTCAAGTGGGCGCGCGAGGTGGCCGAGAACGCGGGGGTCTCCAGCCTCATCCGGTTCGTCCAGGGCGATCTCTTCGAGGTGCCGATCCAGGACGCGACCGTCGTGACCTTGTACCTGCTGCGGCCCACGAACCTGCGCCTCCGCCCGCGGCTCCTGCGCGAGCTGCGTCCCGGCACGCGTGTGGTCTCGCTCCGGTTCGACATGGGCAACTGGGAGGCGGAGCGGACGGAGCAGGTGGGCGATCCGCCCAAGACGATCTATCGCTGGACGATCCCGGAGCCGCCGCCGGTGCGGTGAAGGGGGCGGAGGGCCCGCGGGAGGCGTCAATGAGGAGCGCCTGACGCATATTCAATGAAGATACGAGAAAGTCGAGCCTGGATCGCCGCGGCCGTCGCCGCGCTCGGGATGGTCGAGGCCGCCGCGGCCGCAGCCACCGACACGGTGGTGGCCGCAGGTGCGGAGCCACGCGACTATCCGGTGAAGCCAGTGCCCTTCACTTCCGTGCACTTCACGGACGCGTTCTGGCTGCCCCGCATCGAGACCAACCGCACGGTGAGCATTCCCTTCGCCTTCCAGAAGTGCGAAGAGACCAGGCGCATGTACCACTTCGAGCGCGCGGCGGCCGCTCTCCGCGGCGAAGAGCTGAAGGACAAGACGCCCCCCGGCTATCCCTTCGACGACTCGGACCTCTACAAGGTCATCGAGGGCGCGGCCTACGCGCTGAGTGTGCAAAGGGATCCGAAGCTCGAGGCCTACCTCGACGGGATCATCGCCAAGATCGCGGCGGCGCAGGAGAAGGACGGCTATCTCTATACGACGCGGACGATCGATCCCGAGCACCCGCACCCCTGGGCGGGCAAGCAGCGCTGGCAGCTGGAGAAGGTCGACAGCCACGAGCTGTACGACCTCGGCCACCTCTACGAGGCGGCGGTCGCGCATTATCAGGCCACGGGGAAGCGGACGCTGCTCGACGTGGCCCTGCGGTCGGCGGACCTGCTCGACCGCACTTTCGGGCCGGGCAAGCAGTCGATCTGGCCGGGGCACCAGATCACCGAGATGGGTCTGGTCAAGCTCTATCGCGCGACCAGCGACGTGCGCTACCTCAGCCTCGCACGGTTCATGCTGGACGCGCGCGGGCCGGACGGCTCGCAGGGAGCGGGCCGAACGTACAACCAGTCGCACCAGAGGGTCGTGGACCAGGACCAGGCGGTCGGCCACGCCGTGCGCGCCACCTACATGTACTCGGGCATGGCGGACGTCGCCGCCCTCACCGGCGACGAGGCCTACGTGAGGGCCCTGGACCGGATCTGGGACGACGTCGTCGGCAAGAAGCTCTACGTCACGGGCGGCATCGGCGCCACCAGCTCGGGCGAGGCCTTCGGGCTCGCCTTCGAGCTGCCCAACATGAGCGCGTACAACGAGACCTGCGCCGCCATCGGCAACGACTTCTGGAACCACCGCCTGTTCCTGCTCCACGGGGACGGGAGGTACATCGACGTCATGGAGCGGATCCTCTACAACGGTCTCCTCTCGGGCGTCTCCCTCGACGGCAAGTCGTACTTCTATCCCAATCCCCTCGAGTCGGCCGGCCAGCACCAGCGCAGCCCGTGGTTCGGCGTCGCCTGCTGCCCGGGGAACATGACGCGCTTCCTGGCCTCCATCCCCGGCTACGTCTACGCGCAGCAGGGGGAAGCCCTGTACGTCAACCTCTTCGTCGCCAGCCGCGCCGACGTGACGATGGACGGCGGCCGGAGGGTCGGCCTGGTCCAGGAGACCCGCTACCCCTGGGACGGCGCGGTGAAGATCACGGTCCGCCCGGACCAGGCCCGCCGGTTCGCGATGAACGTGCGCGTCCCCGGCTGGGCGCGCGGCGAGGCGGTGCCGAGTAACCTCTACCACTTCGCCGACCGATCGGACGAGCCGGTGACGATCAAGGTCAACGGCCAGGCCGTCGCCCTGGCCCTGGACAAGGGCTACGCGCGGATCGACCGGCGGTGGAAGGCGGGCGACGTCGTCGAGCTGTCGCTGCCCATGCCCATTCGTCGTGTGACGGCTCATCCCTCCGTCGAAGCCGATCAGGGGCGCGTGGCGCTGCAGCGCGGACCGCTGGTCTACGCCACGGAGTGGCCGGACAACCCGGGCGGCCACGTGCGGAACCTGTTGCTGCGGGACGAGGCGCCACTGACGTCCGAGTTTCGATCGGACCTGCTTGGAGGGGTTCAGGTGATCAACGGACGTTCGACCTCGCTGGCCTACAACGATCGCAGCGAGGTCGAACAACATGACCAGGCCTTCCTGGCCATCCCCTACTACGCGTGGGCCAACCGCGGCCCGGGTGAGATGGCGGTCTGGATGGCCAACCGCCCGACGAGCGCGCGGCCGCAGCCGCGGCCCACCCTGGCCTCCCGGGCCAAGGTCACCGCGTCGCGGGCGGGGCGAAACCTGCGCGCGGTGAACGACCAGAGCGAGCCGCGATCGTCACGCGACGGCAACAGCTCCTTCTTCCACTGGTGGCCCGAGAAGGGCAGCACGGAGTGGGTCGCCTACGAGTTCGACGAGCCCACTTCCGTCTCCGAGGTCGAGGTCTACTGGCTCGACGATACGGGCAGCGGGGAGTGCCGGGTGCCCGCCTCCTGGCGCGTCCTTTATAAGGATGGCGAGGAGTGGAGGCCGGTGGACGCGGCGGGGGCGTATGGCCTGGCGAAGGACGCCTACAACAAAGTGACGTTCAAGCCCGTGACGACGAGTGGGCTGCGACTCGAAGTGACGCTGCCACCGCAGTGGTCGGCCGGGATCCAGGAGTGGAAGGTCAGGTAGCCGCCCGCTGCGCCTCTAACCTGCCCCCGGCACTGGTGGCGGCTGCGGGGGCGCGGCGGTCTTGCGCGGACGGCGCGGGAGCGGCCGCCAGAGCCCGCCTTCGCCGAGGGCGCGCCAGGACCAGCCCGCCCAGCGCACGAGGCTCGCAGCCAGCCAGAGGGCCCAGGCCAGCATGAGAGTGCGATAGACCCAGAGGGGGAGGCTCACGACGCCGGCCGCCGGGGTCGCATTCTCGACGCGGTCCGCGTACCACCGAAGGATGGCGTTGCTGCTCTCCGCACCGGCGACCTGCATGTCGGGCCGGAAGAGGAGCCCCTGCTCCACGACGTTGTAGAGCACGGCCAACGCCACGAGGATCCACAGGAGCAGGAGCAGTTGGAGCGCATCGTGCGCGAGAGGCGACGTGGGCGGGCGTCGCGCGCGCCAGGCCAGGGCGATGAAAAGGCCGGCCACTACCAGCCCGCCGAGGGCGGTCGTTTGGGTCAGACCGAGAGCGAGGAGCAGCCACGCGCCGATCCCGAGAGGCGTGTCCGCGAAGAGACCGAGGCCGAGGGCCACCACGAGGGCGAAGACCAGGTAACCCCAGAAAAGCACGGCGGGGCCCCAGGCGGGACCGCGCGTGAAGAGCAGCCAGCGGTTCTCGGGCAGATGCAGCACTGTCTCCACGTTGACGGCGGGGACGGGCAGGCCGACGGTGGGAGCGCGCTGATACAGGCGCATGCCGTGCGGCTCTCGCCATCTCACCATCACGGTCTGTGCGCCCGCGGGCAGGGTGACACGCAGCCGGCCCTGATCGGGCTTGGCCGGTCGTGTCTGGCCGGAGACCGTGACCTCCTGCACCTCGGCATCGCCGGGCAGGGTGAGCACGAGCGGCTCTTCCCGGCTGGCCCGGGTGGTGAGCGTCAGCGTGGTCGTGGTCAGCCGCTCGCCCGGTGTCGTGTCCAGCCGCAGCGCCTGCAGGGTGAGGCTCTGCCCCGGCACGGCCGTCGGGTGCTTGAATGCAAGCGCGAGCGATTCGCCGGGCCAGGGCCGGAACTCCGGGGCCAGCACGCCCTGCCGCTGGTGAGCGACGGGCACGATCCCGGACGTGTCGCATTGCCAGACGACGCCGCATTCGAGACGCCAGACCTCCGACCACGGCTGGCCTTCCGGCGCTTTCAGGGTGAGGGTGTCCGCGGAGGCGAGCGTCGATGACCATCCCGCTTCCGTCTGATCCCGCGCGAGCGAGACGAGGGCCACGCCGTCCTCGGTCTGCAGGTCCGCCTCCGTGGGCGCCTCGCCGGCGAGCAGCGGAACCCGCAGCGCGATCGGCGTGCCGGTTGGGCTCACCCGCCGGACGTCCGTACGCACGCGCCACGTGAGCCCGATGCTCAGCGTGCGCGTGACCTCGAGCCAGGGTGCGTATCCGCCCCCCGATTCTTCGCGTGCCCGCTCTCCCGCGCGCAGCCGCCGGCTGAGCTGGATGGAGCCGTCGGGGGGACCATCGGCGCGCAGTCCGGCCACGTCCCAGCCGGGGGTGTCGGCGTCGGCGCGTCGCGGGCGCTGGGGGAGCTGGAGAGTCAGCGTATCCGCGCGCGGGACCGGCCCCGACGCCGTCACCCGATGCACTCCGGGCGCGACGCGAACGTAGAGGAATCCATCGTCGAGACGGGCCAGGGCGCCCGTGGCCTGGCCGTCCACGCGCACCTCGGCCGGAGTCCAGCTCGCGGGAGGGCCGGGCAGGGGCCAGGCTCCGGCATCCGCGGCGTGGACTTCCGCCTCGAAGGCCAGCGTGTCGCCACTGAGCCGTACGTGGAGAGTCGAAGTCGAGATGCAGTTGGGCTGACAGGGCTCGAGGCGCGCCAGCCGCTTCTTCATCTCGTCGAGCATCTCGCGGTCCGGGATCGCCTCCTGCGCGCCCGCGGGTCGTGGAATCAGGGCCAAGGCGAGCAGCGCGGCCACGGTCGCGGCCGCTGCCGGTGACGGTCGCGCGGCCAGGGAGCTGCCGTCGATCAGGAGTCGAACCGCGAGGAGCAGCACGAGGAACAGCCGCACCAGGGTCAAGAGGCGGTTCAGGCCCGGCGAGACGAGCCAGAGCCGGATCGTCTGATCGCTCTTCACCGGTCCGGCCCAGCCGAGGCCGTAGTTGCTCCACGTCCAGCTCGGCACTCCAGGCCCGGTCTGGACGACCGCGCGCGGATCCTGCTCGAGCGCGGCGTTCATCGACAAGGACGACTGCCTCCCCCTGACGTTCGCCTCTCTCTGTGGAGCTTTTGTTTCTTCCTGCTGCTCGAACTTCTCCACACCGCTCTGCACGCCCCCGACCACTCCGCCCAGGACGCCTCCCTCAGTGGGTGTGGCGACCTCGCGCTCTTTGTCTACGGTCGTTGGCTCGTTCTGTGTTGCGACCATGGCCGGAGGGGCCGCGGGCGCGGCCGCCGGTGCCACCATGGCTCTGCCCGCCATGGGCGACGAGAGCAGCTCGGAAAGGGTCTCGGAGCTGCGGGTCTGCGGATACAGCGCCTCCCGGACCTGATCGCGCACGAAGGGGACCAGGATCACGAGCAGGACGAGGAGGCTCACCCCGCGCCAGATCCGCGCCAGGCGGCGGAGCCAGCCTTGAGGGGCGACCGCGGAGAGCGCCGTCGCCCCCAGCAGGCTCAGCCAGACCAGGAACGGTGCGCCCGGCTCCGCGTACGCGAAGACGACCGCGAGCAGCGCGACCACGCCCCATCCGCGACCGAAGAGGCGACCCATCGCCAGCGCGACGATGAGGACGAAGAAGAACCCGAGCAGCGTCCACCGGCCCGTCCACGCCCCCGGCGCGTGGTCCACGCCGGTGGCGGCGAGGAGCGACCAGCCCGGTGGCAGATGGAGGTCGGCCGCGAGCTGCTCGACGTCGGCGGACCAGCCCACGGCGCGCAGCGGTCCCGAGCGCGGGACGCGCGAGTCCGCTTCCAGCTTGAGAGCGCCACGGCGCAGCTCCACGCCGGGCGCCTGGGTCGCGGGGTTGGCCGTGATGAGCTGCTCCGTCGCATCGACGCTCACCCGGCCGGGCTCCGCCGGCCGCGGCAAGTCCAGTCGCGACGTGCGCGAGAGCGTGCCCGAGAACGTGTCGCGCACGGTAAAGGCACCGCCGGCGATATCGAGCCACAGCTCGCGGTGGAGCTGGATGCGATCGGGCGCCGCCTCCGCCTCGCCGCGTCGGACTTCCTTCATGGTGAGACGCGCATCGGGCTCGACGAGGAAGGCGGGCAGGGCCCGCCACGGCGCGGGCAGGTCCGTGCGGGACGGATCGACGGGTTGCAGTCCCGACAGCTCGACCTGCCGGAGCGTCTCGTTCGCGGCGAAGACCCAGACCTCGCGCGCCGGCCATGGCTCCACCAGGGGCGCTCGGGCGAGGACACCGGGCCGGTCCTCCGCGCGCGCGAGGACGGTCACCGCGAAGGTTCCCGCCCGCACCTGGATCCGCAGGCGGCCCGCCTCGTCGATGCGCGCGGGCAGATCTCCGGCCACCGCGACGACGGTCGTGCCCGGCAGCAGCGCGCCCGTCAGCTCGACCTCGCGCGCCTTCCCGGACACCTCCAGGCTCAGGCGCGTCTCGACCCACATCGGGATGCCGTCCGCCACCCGACGGAAGGCCTGGAGGCGCAGGCTCTCCGCGCTCCCTGCGGATTCGCCTTCCGTGCGCAGCCAGACGAGACCCGCCTCGTCCCTGCGCGGGAGCGGCACCGGTCGGCCGGCCACGGCGAGGTCGACCAGGGCGAGGCGCGGTGTTACGGCAAGCGAATCGGGCAGGTGGGTCCACACGAACCGCCCGTCGATCCGATGCGTGCCCGCGGGGAGGCGCAACGCGGGGCCCTCGTCGCGTTCGATCACGACCGCCGGACGGCCATCCATCCGCACATCCTGCGGCCAGCGCTGGGCATCACCGGGCAGGCGCAGATCCAGCGCGCGGTCGGCGTAGGCCTCGAGGGTGAAGGTCCCGCCCTCGGTCGTGAGGCGAAGGTCGAGCCGTCCCGGCCACAGGCACACCGCCGCGCCCTGGACGGCGGTGCAGACGCGATCCGGAATCTCGTCGCGAATCCAGGCCGACCAGGGCCGCAGCGCGGGCGGCAGGTCGCGTTCGGGAAGGGGCTGGGCGCCGGCCCAGGCGCCTGTGCCGGCGAGTACGGCCAGGATCCCGAGCGCCGCGCGTCTCATGAAGCCTCCGGTGGCGGACGGCCGCCGCGGAGACTACCACGCGCGCGGGGAGGCTATTCCGGTGGGGGACGGCGGCGCGTGAGGGGGTCGTGGCGGCCGGATGAGAGTACGCTACGCCAATGATGACGATGATGAAGACCGGCGCCCTGCGGGCCGCAACAAGCGATCGCCCTCTTGAACATTGAACTCGCCGACTTTCCGCTCATGGTGTATGACGGTGCGTCGCCCGCGGCGACGGCGGAAATCGCCGGTTTCGCGGCTTGGATGGTGGCCTGGCGCTTCGTCATGATGTCCGGAGCGCTGACGTTCTTGAGCCTGTACTTTGGCGCCAACGCCAGGGGTTGGATTTGAAGACAGCTGAACGAGTGAGGGCGCGACCTCAAGTGATGCTTGAAGCAACTCGTTCTGGAACGAGTCACCCACCGCGCCGTTGGCGCGTCCAGCAGGAATGAAACGGGTCGAACGCCCTTCCAGATGAAGCGGTCCTGCACACTCACTACGGATCTCCCGATCTGCTCGAGCTCAGGGAAGTCGGCAAACCCATTCCCAAGGCGAACGAGGTCCTGATCGCGATACACGCGACCACGGTGTCGACTGGTGACTGCAACGTCCGCAATTTCACCTTCGTCACCAAGTCCATGCGCCCGATCGCGAAACTCATGTTTGGCATCAGAAAGCCGTGGAAAGAACGCATCCTCGGGACCGAGTTGGCTGGGGAGGTCGAGGGAGCGGGTCAACACGTTACGAGATTCAAGACGGGGGATCGAGTCGTTGCGTCGACCGCCATGGCGGGCGGCGGACACGCTCAGTACGCATGCCTTCCTGAAGCGGGCGCTGTGGTGACCAAGCCGGACTCGCTGAGTTGGGAGGAAGCCGTTGCCATTCCATTCGGAGCCAACACCGCGCTGTACTTCCTTCGAAACCTTGGAAAGATCCGAGCCGGACAGGAACTCCTGATCATCGGAGCTTCGGGGGCCATCGGCTCGAGTGCAGCTGGCCAAACACTTTGGCGCGAGAGTGACCGGGGTCTGCAGCGGCGCGAACGTGGAGTTGGTGAAGTCCCTGGGCGCCGACACGGTGATCGACTACACAAGGGACGATTTCACCAAGAATGGAAGAACCTACGACCTGATATTCGACGTCGTCGGCGCGACGACGTTTGACCGTTGCCAAGGCTCGCTGAAGCCTAACGGGATCTTCCTTCAAAACATCATGGAGTTGACCGACGTCGTTCGGGCCCTTTGGACCTCCATGGCCGGGGGAAAGAAGATCAAGGGCGGTGTGGCCATCGGAAACCTGCAGACCATGACTCTCATCGCAGAACTTGCCGCGGCGGGGACGCTCAGGCCGGTCATCGACCGAAGTTATCCCTTGGAGCGGATCGCGGAAGCTTTCAAGCACGTTGAGCGAGGACACAAGAAGGGAAACGTCGTGATCACAGTAGCGCATTCATGATCTGGCTGCGCCGCGATTCTCCGCGCGCGCTGCGCGCAAATCCTCGATCTTTTTGCGGAGGCGAGACCGTCCCAATGGCGCGAAACTAGCGCGGCGCGATCTCCACGAGCGCGGGCAACGTGTCCGTCTGGCCGGGTGACGCGCCCGCGTAGGCGCGCGCGCGTCCCGGGAAGCCGACGAAGCGCGAGGTGTTGAACACGCCCCAGAGCGGGCTCGCGAAGAGGGGCAGGCTGGGCGCGTTCTCGACGTAGATCTTCTGCAGCTCGCCGCTCAGGGTGAGGAGCTCGCCCGGGTCGGACGAGGCCTCGAACTGCCGGAGGATCGGGCTCGCCTCGGCGCTCGCGAAGCGCTGGAAGTTCTCCGTCGCCTCCTCGCCGATCGGTCGCACCAGCGCGGCGTCCATCTGGGAGCGATAGAACTGGTAGGGCGTGGGCCCTCGCGTCGAGCCCCAGATCCCCATGTCGAAGCGGCCCGTCTGCAGCCGCTCGCTCCAAGTCTGGTAGGGGAGCGGCGCCGCGGTCGCGGCGATGCCCACCTCGGCGAGCGACTGCTGGATGATCGCCGCCGCCGCCTCCGAGTTGCTCCACCCGGCCACGGCGTGGATGTCGTAGCGCATCCGACCGCCACCGGGCACGGTGCGGATACCGTCGGCGCCGCGCACGAGCCCCGCGGCGTCGAGGAGCCGGTTCGCTTCCGCGACGTTGTGGCGCGTCCACGGCGCGGCCTGCGCGGCCGCGTCCTTCCAGCGCTTCTGCGACTCGGCCAGGCCCGTGGCGTCGGCGGGCGGCGCGTAGCCGCTGATGGCCTCGGTCATGATGCGCGGGCGGTCGATGGCCATGCTGACGGCCTTGCGCACGTTCTTGTCGTCGAAGGGCTTCTTCTGGGTGTTCAGGTAGAGGAGCGTGGTGGTGCCGAAGTCGGGGTACCAGTACGAATGGCGCGCGGGGTCCTGGGCCACATAGGTCTTCTCGATGTTGGGGATGAACAGCGAGGCCCAATCCAGCTCGTCCTTCTCGAGCGCCCGCACGATCTCCTGGTTGCTGTGGTACATGGGCACGCGCAGGCTGCTCACCAGGGGCTTGCCCGGCTGCCAGTAGTGTGGATTGCGGCCCAGCTCGTAGAACGTGGGCTCGAACCGCAGGACCTCGGTGAACGGGCCCGTGCCCACGGGGCTCGGGTCGTCGAACGTCGCGGGGTTGGCGACGGCCTTCCATTTGTGCTCGGGCACGATGGGGAGCTGGCCGATCGATATGAGGCCGGGCGTATAGGGCCGCTTGAAGACGAAGTCGACGGTGGTGCCGCTTACGGCGATGACGTCGGATAGGAAGTCCCACATCTTCAGGCGGTCGAGCGCGGGGAAGGTCCGCAGCAGCTCGAAGGTGAAGACGACGTCGCGAGCGCCGAAGGCCACGCCGTCCGACCACGTCACCCCGGGACGGAGCGTGAACTTGAGCCGCTTGTTGTTCTCGCTCCAGTCGTAGTGGGTGCCCAGCCAGGGCATGTAGCTCGCGGTGGCGCGGTTGTAAACGATGAGCGGCTCGTAGATCCCCGCCGGCGCGGGCCAGCGGGTGTCCGCTTCGTAGAGCAGCGGATTGAACACGCGCTTCCACACGCCGTCGCGCGGTCCTACGGAGAGGGCCAGGGGGCGCGATGGGCTCGCGGGAGCGGGCTGGCCGAGGGCGGTGGGACCGGCGAGCACGGCCAGGCCCAGGAGGAGCACGGTGCTTTTCACGGTTGGGGAGCATAGCACCCGCCACCGGCCGCTCCCGATAGGCCGAGGCCGTGAATTCTCCTTCTCGGCCGCAATCTACAGCCCTTCCCGAGGGAAGATCGGTCATGGCGGTGAAGTCGGACGCGCTCGTCTTCTTCGGCGCGACCGGG
>WNFI01078164.1_pt1 | contig 13462 bp, 13 predicted proteins | sample 5400471 | NCBI WGS metagenome assembly WNFI01 (sample SAMN13153348, study PRJNA577476) | soil metagenome | isolation source: 100 cm saprolite on Douglas fir-dominated hillslope | place: USA:California | collected 2013-09-17 | reverse complement strand
TTCGATGTACCATGCGGTTAGCGCAAGATTCGTAGCGCGCAGCGTTCTTGAACTAACGGACAGCCCCGATGCCTCTTTTCGCTCTCCTGATTCTTGTCAGTCTTGCCCAGACGCCAGAGCCGTCAGCGGCGCAGACTCTTCTCAACCAGGGAAAATTCCAAGAGGCAGTAACGGCATACAAGGCAATTCTTTCGCACGACCAGTCTTCAGCACTAGCGCACGCCGGACTGGTGCAGACTTTTTTGAAGCTCGATGACGTCGCTGCGGCCGATGCTGCTTCGCAAAGCGCTCTGGAGTTGCTGCCGCAATCGCCGCTTGTCCATGCCGCGCGAGGTGACGTTTATTTCCGTCGCGGCTTTATGCTTTTAGCGGAGCGCGAATACAAGACGGCCCTTGACGCCGATCCGAAATGCCCGCGCGCCATCCTGGGCCTCGGCCGAATCTATTCGGCGGAGAGCAAACGCCGTCTTGCGAAAGAGATGTTCGCCAAGGCACACGAACTTGATGCCACCGACGGTGACGCGCTTTACTACTGGGCCATCACTCTTCCCTATCCGCAAAACATTGAAGCGCTGGCCAAGCATCTTGCCGAGTTTCGCGATGATCCTGACAAAGAGCGGCGGGAACGCGAGTATCTGGACTTCATCACCGCGCTGGCCGGCAAGAACATATGGGTCCTGGTCAGCAATGTTCCCCGGACGCAACTCAAGCTGGAAACGTTTCTCGCGCCGCCTCCGCGAGGCAGTAGCCAGGATGCGCAGCGGCCTCTCGCGCTTGCGGGCGTGTCCATGGTCCCGCGAGGTGTTGGTCTGCGCGTACAACTCAATGACTCGACGGTAAAGACTTTCCTGCTTGATACCGGCGCTTCCGGCGTGACCATCCGGAAGAAGCTCGCGGAAAAAATTGGCGCGCGGCGGCTCACTGAACATTCGCTCGAAGGTATAGGAAACTCCGGACCGGCCAGCGGCTACACGGCCTGGGTGGACAAGGTTGTGATTGGCGAACTCGAGTTCCACGATTGCATTGTCCGCGTTTCGGAAAAAGACATCATGGGTGACGCTGACGGGCTGATCGGAACCGACATCTTCGAGCATTATCTGGTCACAATTGATTTTCCCGGACACATGCTCCGGCTCGATTCCCTGCCTCCGCCTTCGCAGCGCGAAGACTCGGCTGCCGATCAAGCCAAGTCGCTCACCGGCGTCTTCAGCTTCGGACATCTCCTCCTGATACCCACACACGCAGGCCAAAATCCCGACGCGAATGGCCTTTTCGCCATCGATACCGGCGCTTACTCAGATTTCATTTCACCGGCGCTGGCCCGGCAGGCAGGAGCGGTGCGCGACTCCGACGCGAATGTGCAAGGCGCCAGCGGGCGCGTGAACAACGTCAAGACAGCGGGAAAAACGGCGCTGCAATTCGCGCGCTACAATCAGCCGTCTGACGAGATGCTGACCATTGACCTGCACGCGCAAAGCAAGGCTCTGGGAACGGAGGTCTCCGGGTTCCTGGGCTTTCCTACTCTGCGCAAGCTCAAGGTGATTATTGACTACCGCGATGGCCTGGTCGATTTCGAGTACAAACCTTGAGCCCACCGGCAGTCACGATCATTGCGGGACGCGCTAACTTCTTGGCGGAGCGCTTAGCTCAGGCGCTCCGCGAGTCAACTCCGGCAACCCAGGTCAACCTTTCGGCGATTGAAGATTTTCCCGCTTCTGCGACAGACTGCGTGTATCTGCCGTCCACCACACGTCCGGGGAACATGTTGCCGGATCTCTCTGAGGCGCAAATCGTATTCGAAAAACTCAAACAACATCCGCACCGGACCATCTTGATTTCCAGTGCGCAGGTATATGGCGCGTGGCCGGGAAGGCCGGCTATGGTCACGGAAGAGTTCACCGGTCGCAGCAAGTCGAGCGACAGCGTTTCCGCGGGCTGGCGGCAGCTTGAATCCCTGGCTGGCCAGCAGTTGGACCAATGCGCTCTGACGATTCTGCGGCCAGTGACCGTGCTTCCCTCGCCGACGTCACTTGGGCGCAATCTGTTGCGCCGCTTCGTCGTTACACTCCCGGGACATGATCCGGTTCTGCAATTCCTCGATGTTTCAGACCTGGCGCAGGCAATTCTTGGCGCGCTTCGACAGAGTCAGGCAGGCATATTCAACGTTGCGCCCGATGACGTTGTGCCGCTCCATGAGGCCGTCCGTCGGGCTGGAAACTTTCGCATGCCAGTGCCGCGCACGTTACAACGCTTGTTCCGGTCTGCGGACAGCCTGGATTACCTCCGCTATCCCTGGACTGTCTCCAACCAGAAGCTGAAGAGCGTCTGCGGATTCGTTCCCCGGAAATCGAGCCTTGCCGCGCTCGAGGAGTTGTCCGTGACTAAGCGCTCAGACCCGAAACCGCTGTACGACGACTTCGGCATGGACCGCAAATACATCGCGGCTTACGAAACCCTTTTCCGCTTTCTTTCCCGGTACTACTGGCGCATTGAGGCCCGGGGATTGGAGCATCTTCCGCGCCAAGGGCCGGCGGTGCTGGTGGGAACGCATCGCGGCTTCATGCCCTGGGACGGCGTTATGGCCCTTCATCTAATCGCACAAACAACCGGCAGAATCCCCCGCTTTCTCACTCATCCAGGGTTGCTGAAGTTTCCTTTTGTAGCCGAGTTTATTACCAAGATGGGCGGGGTTCCGGCCTGGAAGGAAAACGCGGAGCGCATCCTCAAGAATGGCGAGATTCTCGGCGTCTTTCCCGAAGGAACGCGCGGCGCGTTCGCGCTCTATCGCGACGCATACAAGCTCCAGTCCTTCGGCCGCGACAGTTTTATCAAGCTGGCGCTACGTTACCGTGTACCCGTCATCCCTTTCGTCACGGTTGGCAGCGCGGAGATATTTCCGGTCTTCGCGCAAATCAAGTCCCGCCGCTGGACGCGCTATTCCGACTGGCCCTGCTTTCCCATATCAACATTTCCGTTTTGTCCGGTGCCCCTGCCATCCAAATGGCACGTGCAGTTTCTCGCCCCAATTAACGTCGGAAAGGAATACGCTCCGGAAGCCGCCGATGACCCTTCCGTTGTAAGGACAATCGGGCTTGAAGTGCGCAAGCAAATGCAAAGCGCGATGGACGATATGCGGGCAAGGCGTCCCTCAATCTTCTTCGGCTCGGTTTGGATTTAAAGTGGAGCGCAGGCGCTCCACGCTTGTCTTAGGGACGAAAACATTGTTAACCGGGAGACCCGCACTCAATAGTTGCTCATCTCGAAGCTCTAAGAGGAATAAGGTTCAACCTTCGTGGTTACATGCGCGGGAACAGAGCCAGGTCTCTTGCGCTTCTCGGCCTTCTTAAGCCCCAAAGCGATGTCGGCCAGGTCCAGAAAGCGCGCCCCGCTGTCGGCCGTCAGGTTTCCCGCGCGGTCCCAGGCGCGATTGCCGTCTTTTCCCCTGAGGTTGAAACGCGGCGAGACCCAAAGGTCCTTTGAGCCGTCGTTTGCGCCGTTGTCCGCGAATTTTTTGCGCTTTCCCGCCATACAAGAATAATTTTAGATGCTCCATCAACCAGCGTGGCTGGTTTTTAAGCCTTACAGAAATGACGCATCATGGCGCACCCTGGCTCCTTGACTTTTGCGAATGGGGGAGTGGGGAATTTTTGTTCGTGTTATCAGAAAACATTGAAACGCTTCCTGTGTTTTCGACACTCGTTAGATAGAGCAAGCATAGCTTCCGCGGTCGGGCCGCAATCTCGTCGCTTGTTAAAGGGAGATTACAGATGATTGTTTCTAGAAGCAAAACCCTGCTTTTTGTGGGCTCTGCCGTAGTGGCTATCACAATGTTCGCTGGCCCCGGCCGTGGACAAGTTGTTACTCCAGTCCCGGCGCCGGTCGCTCATCCAATTCCAGTTAGTCCCCCGCCGCTGCCGGCTATTCCTCGGCTCCCGGCTCCGCTCCCGCCTGCTCCGTTACCGGCCGCTCCTGTGTCTCCGGCCCCTGCTCCGATCAAGGCTGCTCCTCCAGCTCGGGCTGCCGGTGGTGGAGGTTGTTCTTCATACCTGGACTGCCAGATCGAAGAGCATCGTCACGCTCATCCGGCTCACGAGAAGGACTGTGATAAGCCGGAGAACCTCGGAAAAATAGCCTGCCGGTGGGACAGAGGCTATACCTGGGCAAAAACATGGGACGTCAAGTCCATAGCCACATGTCAACGGGGCTCAACGCTGGCGGAAGTTGTTGCCGGATGTGTTGCCTACGTCAAGGACAATCACTAAGAACACGCGGGTGAAGCTCGTCCCCACGGGTGCGAAATAAACATCCTTCGAACCACGCTTTCGCAAACACCGCGAAAAGGCCGGGACCCACACTCGGGAAGCTGCCGTCAGTTAGACGAGAAAAGCCTGTCCACTCGGCGACTACACGATCATCGACCGTAAGCGTGAGAGCAACACACCTGCGATGCACGCAGCGAAAATGTTCGAATCCTTGGCTTGGCGGATCCATGCAAATCAAGGGCATATCGCGAGCACAGTCCCGCATCCAATACACTCAATGAGGCGTATAGGCTCCCGGGCCCTTTTCATTCTTGTTTCTTATGCCGGCACAATGTTCGTGCCAAGCCTTGCGCGCGCGCAGAACTCCGACACCGGCCTGCCTGATGGTCGGTCGGTGAAGGCGCCCGCGGCGCAGGACAGCCCTTCGCCGGACTCGCAAACCGCTGACAAGCCCTCACCGCACTCGCACTCGGCGGCCGACTATCCCGACGCAGCGTCGCGTCGCGAAGTGACCTGGCGAAGTCTGCCCAAAGACTTTCTGCACGATCAAAAAGACATCTGGCTGTTCCCAACGCAACTGGCGAAAGGGAATCATTGGGTGCCGACGCTTGCTGTTACCGGAGCAACCGCCGGGCTGATCGTTGCCGATCCTCATGTGATGCCTTACTTCCAGACACACACCAGGAACCTGGACAAACTCAACGACGTTTTCGATTCCACGATTACCACTGCCGAGGTGGTGGCCGTACCGGTCGGCCTGCTGATCGCCGGTTATGCGCGCGGCTCCGAGCACCAGATCGGGACGGCACTACTGGCCGGCGAAGCCTACGCCGACAGCGCGGTCGTGGACCTGGCGCTGAAAGCTATCACTCGCAGAAAGCGGCCCTCCGATGTTCCCCTGGGAGGATCCTTCAGCAACACTTTCTTCAGCGGCAGCAAATCGCCGTTCAAGGGCAGCAGCTTTCCTTCCGGGCACGCCGCCGGCGTTTTTTCTGTAGCCACGGTAGTCGCCGCCCGCTACCAGCACAAGCATCGCTGGGTGCCGTGGCTGGCGTACGGTTTCGCCACTGCCATCAGCTTTTCTCGCGTAACCACCAGCTCCCATTTCCCGTCGGATGTCTTTCTCGGAGCGGCCCTTGGCTATACCATTACCCGGTTCGAAGTCTTGCGGCCACGCTGAATCCAGACTGGTTCCACGTCTTATAACGAATAGCTAAACAGATACGCCCCGGAAATTGGAAGTGTCTGGTGGCCCATGCCCTGTGTGATACTTGCGAGACATGAACGGTGACACCTCGTCTTTGAACCTGATCTTGGAAGAAAGTAGTTTCATTCGAGGATACATAGCTTATGACAGACTGGTTCGCGCGCCCTGTGCTACACGTGACCAACATTGAGGCCTCGCTCCGCTTTTACGTTGACCGGCTCGGCTTCACGAGCCCCTGGCGCTACGACGAGGACGGCGTCGCACAGGTCGATCGGCAGGGCTGCGCACTTATCCTGGCAGGAGGGTTCGTGGGGCTACCGGCTTCTGGTGGTCGATGATCCCGACGGCAATCAGCTCTTCTTCAACTATCCGAACGAGACTGCATCCGGCAAGATTGTCGGAGATCAAGCGTAATCGCTGCCTTTTAGCTATTGGGAGCCGCTGAAGAGGACCGGCTTCACCAGAGTTTCAATCTTCGCGGCCATCTCCTCAGCGGGGATGCGGTTGGCCGTCTCAAACCAGCGACGCGCGGCCCCGAAGACGGCCCAAGCCGCCGTGGTCGCCAGCAGTGCCGGATCGACACCGGGTGCAATCTCATGATGGGCAAGGCCTTCCTTGAACATGCCTTCAACGACTGGGATGATGGAGCCTTCGAGCGGTATCCGAGCCAACTGAGCGGGGCAGTTTGTGGTCTCAGTGAGATAGTCGCAGACGCCGAGTGCGATGGCGCGCAGTGCTCCATCGCAGTCGGTGAAGGAGATGCTACGGCGCTCTATCAGATCCCGGAAGCGGGCCTCTGTCATGGCCTGCAGTAGCGCGCTCTTGTCCGGATAGTGCAGGTAGAAGGTCGCCCGGTTCAGCGTTGCCTCGTCGGCAATCTCCTGGACGGAAATATCTTCGAACTCCTTTTTCGTCAACAGCTTAGCTAGAGACTCCATGAGCATGCGACGGCTGCGCAGGATCCGAGGATCCGTCGTTTCGGGGCCGGATTGGAGTGTTGCGGCCATCGCAGCTTTAAGTATACCTCTTCCTGCAACAATCGACGCTAATACGACATTTGTTGATTTTTATGAATCGACAATTGTTGCTTAAACATCATATGCCGTACAGGAGAATTGACAATCATGTCCACACTTCTTCACATCGATTCAAGTCCACTGTATGGGCGATCCGTCTCGCGCCAGCTTACTGGTGCGTTCGTTACAGAATGGAAGTCTTCCCACCCGGATGGAACGGTCGTTTATCGCGACCTTAACGCAACTGCAATCCCGCCGATCACCGCCGAATGGGTCGGCGCCGCCTACACGCCCGAGCAGGCCCGCACTCCGCAGCAGAGGGAACTGCTTTTGCTCTCCGACTCCCTGCTCGCCGAGCTGGAGCAGGCCGATGCGTACGTCATCGGCGTGCCCATGCATAGCTTCAGTGTGCCCTCCGTGCTCAAGCTATGGATCGACCAGATCGCGCGTGTCGGCCGGACCTTTTCCTACGCGACGGGAACACCGAAGGGCCTTCTTCTCGGCAAAAAGGCGACCTTCATCATCGCAACCGGTGGCATCTACGACGGCCAGACCCAAATGGCTTCGTTCAATTTCGTAGAACCATACCTGCGATCAGTCTTCGGCTTCCTCGGCGTGACGGATGCAACCTTCCTCACTACGGGTGGGACCGGCGTGCTGAACCAGGGGCATGACCGCGACGCGTTCCTTGCGCCTCATCTTCAGGCGGCGCAGACGAACGCACGCAGCCTCCAGGGAGGTATCGCATGAAGATCGTTGCCATCGTTGCGCGCTATCTCCTTGGGCTGATGTTCACGGTCTTCGGCCTGAACGGCTTTCTTCAGTTCATTCATCAGCCTCCGCCGCCGAATCCACTCGCAATTCAGTTCCTTGTCGCCGTCAGTGCATCGCATTTTGCGGCATTCTTCTTCGCACTCCAGGTGCTTGCAGGACTGTTGCTGCTCTTTGGCTTCTTTGTCCCGCTTGCCCTCGCTGTGCTAGCTGCAGAGCTCTACAACATTCTCGCGTTTCATCTGACGATGGCGCCGGGCAGCATCGCTCCCGCGCTGATCGCCTGTGTGTTGTGGATCCTGGTTTTTCTTCAGTACCGCGAAAGCTTCAGCGGCATCTTCAGCGCGAAGCCGGGGACGCCGGCATAAACTGCTTCCAGCACGCGCAGGCTCCTGACGATTTGAAAGAAAGAGATTATGAGCGCAAACATCGCCAAGAAAGGAATAGACATGTTATCCAACAATGAAAAACTCATCGCCGTCACCGGCGCAACGGGTCACCAGGGAGGCGCTGTAGTACGCGCATTGCAAGCCAACGGCCAATTCAAGGTACGCGCACTGACTCGCAATCCAGGCAAGCATCGCGAACTCGCCGAGGAAGTCGTCGAGGCAGATTTCGACCGCCCGGAAACCCTTAAAGCTGCATTGGAAGGGGCACACGGCGTTTTTCTAGTCACCAATTTTGGGGAGAAAGGTACCGACGAGATCAAGCAGGCAGCCGCGGCGGTACGTGCTGCCCAGGATGCCGGTGTCAAGCACTTTGTCTGGTCAACGCTGCCTGATGTAGCAGCGATCAGCGGCGGCAAGTTCCACGTTCCCCACTTTAGCGGCAAGGCCAAGGTCGATCGTATGGTCCGGGAAGCCGGGTTTGCGAATCATACGTTCGTCATCGCACCTTTCTACTACCAGAACCTTGTGGGCGTTCTTGTCGTCGGTGATTTCATGAGCTTCAACGAAATCGTCGGCACGCTAAATCGACTGGGACATAACTTTTCCTTCAAGCAAGTCCCAAAGGAAGTTTTCGCTACGCTCTTTCCTGGCGCCGCCGAGATAGCAGAGATGCTCAGTTACTTCCAGGCGCATACGTACTTGGGTTCGGATTCATACGACCGAATTGCGCTCGCCAACAAAATAGCAGGCCGGCAACCGACCAAATTCGCGGCGTGGGCCCGAGTGAATTTCCCGGCAGCAAGTAGTCACTCTTTGAGAGGGAGCATCGCATGAATGCAGCAAGGATCTTGACCCAGCTAAATCGTCGCGATTGACGCGGGCGATCATTCAGGGAACTCGGGGACTGTCCCCCGAGTTTCACCATCGGTTATAGGAGAAAGCCTGGGCCGCCCGGCCCAATCCCTACTGTGGAAGCTGCTGTTAGTTAGACAAGAAAAGCTTGGGGCCCGGCAACTAACGGTAAGGCAACCACGAGAAATTCCAGAGCCGCCATCGTTTCTCAAAGAGGTTCGTGGTGCAAATGGTTGAAGCAATACATGTGCAGGCAGAGTAAGATCTCATGGAAAACCTTTAGTCAACGGACACAGATGTAACCAGCTCAAGGGGAATCTCATGCGGATGAGGTGGTTCTTTGTATTCTTCTTCTTTTCCGGATTTTGCAGCCTGCTCTACGAAGTGATCTGGGTACGACTCGGGATGGCGCATTTTGGCGTCACGACGCCAGTTATCTCCATTTTCCTCTCGCTATTCATGGCCGGCCTCGGGCTTGGCAGTTGGATCGCCGGTCGCTGGATGCGAAGCGTAGACGCCCAGGGTGGAAGCTATCCTCTCCGTCTTTATGCCTTGGTTGAATTGCTGATTGGTCTTTCGGCTTGGGCCGTGCCAGCGGAAATGGGATGGGCAAGGGGCTTCCTGGAAAGTTACAGGAGTGATCTCTCTGCCTCGTCGCTGCAATACTATTGGATCGCAAGTCTATGGATCACCTTGATTCTCCTGCCCTGGTGTACCTGCATGGGAGCGACTTTCCCGCTGGCCATGGCAGCCATCCGCAAATTGAGCACCTCTTCGCAGAGGTCGTTCAGTTTCCTGTACTTGGCCAATGTGCTGGGAGCCGGCCAGCATAAAAGTGGTGGAAGCGGAGACAACGGCTGCGGCCTCGTCGAAGTCAGTGCTCGCTCTTCTATTCCTCACCGGATTGGTCGGCTTGGCTATGGAGGTCGCATGGATTCGGCAGTTTACGCCTTACATGGGAACAGAAGTCTATGCCTTCGCTTTAATTCTGGGTTGCTATCTTCTCGGGACTTTCTCTGGCTCGCAGATTTACCGGCGATGGCTGCGCCGGCGCCACCCGGGAGATGAGACCGTCGCATGGTTTCTCCTGGGCCTGGCAGGGCTTGCACCTCTACTTACGTCCGATCCGCGGCTGGACCAGTTTCACATTGTTCAGCTCTTGCGCGTCGTCCTGGGAATTATGCCCGTTACAGCACTGATGGGATTTGTTACACCCATGTTGGTGGATCAGTACTCTGAGGGCAATCCAGAACGGGCGGGGCGGGCCTACGCGGTCAATGTGGTGGGATGCATCGTGGGGCCTCTGTTGTCTGGTTTTCTCCTTCTGCCATATCTGGGAGAGCGCTGGTCGCTCGTAGCACTCAGCCTGCCCTTTTTTTCTCTGCTCTATGTCTTCCGCCCCGTGACGCCGGCATTCCGCAAGCGCTACGGCCTCCGTTTCTATTTAGGAACCGCAGTGGTTGCGCTGGCTTTGATTATTTTCACAAGAGACTACTTCACCATCCTTACTCCGCGTGAGGTGCGGAGGGACTACGCCGCGACCGTAGTCGCCACTGGCACAGGGATGAACAGGCAATTGCTGGTGAATGGAGTGGGAATCACAAAACTTACTCCCATCACCAAGATGATGGCCCATCTTCCATTGGCGTTTCACAAACAACCTCCGAAAGACGCGCTGGTTATTTGTTTCGGAATGGGAACAACCTACCGCTCGCTGCTGTCGTGGGGAATTCCATCAACCGCAGTCGAGTTAATACCGAGCGTGCCTCAGGTCTTCGAGTACTTTCATCCCGACGCACCTCAGGTGCTGAAGTCGCCCAACTCTCACGTGATCATCGACGACGGGCGCCTCTTTCTGGAAAAGACGCGGCAACAATTCGATGTCATCACCATTGATCCACCGCCGCCAACCTCAGCCGCAGGAGTAAGCCTGCTGTATTCGCAGGAGTTTTACGAAGCGGTCAAGCGCAGGCTGCGGCCGGGGGGCATTCTCCAGCAATGGACGATTGGAGACGACGGCGTTGGCCTTGTGGCAATGGCCAAGGCCCTCAGAGAATCTTTCCCATACGTGCGCTGCATGGTCTCTGTTGAAGGCTGGGGCTGTCACTTCCTGGCCAGCATGAGCCCCATTCCCAACTTTACCGCGGCGGAGCTTGCCACCCACATGCCTCCAGCAGCCGTGGCGGACCTGTTGGAGTGGGGACCGGGCAAGAGTCCGGAACAGCAATTTGCCATTGTGCTCTCGCGCGAGATTTCAGTGGACTCGATTGTCAATGCCAGAGGAGTGCCAATTCAGGCATTGCATGACGACAGACCGGTGAACGAATACCTCTGGCTGCGAACCACGCTTCCTGGTAAGTGGGGCGTATCCCTGTATCGCGTGATCGGAAGGTGGCGGGATTAAGAGCGAGATTGGTCGGCGGGTACCCTACGGTATGGAAGCTGCTATCAGTTAGAACGAGGAAGCCCGGGCCACCCGTCCGCAATGCGGTTGGTGTGAAGTAGTGACCTCTCTGACTGGCGCGACCAAATCAGTGGTAAGGTTGGAGCATCATGAGTGAAACAACATGCCCGGACTGTGGCATCGAAATGGAGCAGATCGAGAAGACCACGTTCACTGGGCGCGAGATGCGCGAATATCAATGTCCCCGGTGCAAGCGAACGCAGATCGTGGACTGCGGTGAGGCACTGTGGAAGATCCTGTCGGATGCGAACAACCCGCCCGAGAAGGAATGAATTGGCCTAGTAGTCTTCTGGGAAACTCGGGGACAGGAAGCTGTGAAGAAATTGGCTAGGCAGGACTCGATAGTGCTATTGCGGAAATAGTGAATGCCGGTACACTGCCGGTGTGACGAATGATGCCAATGCTGCTTCCCCGCGATTAGCTGCCATTGATCGCCGCCAGATTCTATTGCGCGCTGTGGATGTCGAGAAACTCATCGACGAGGACCACAGTGCGCGTTCCATTTGGGAATTGGTAGGACGGCTGGATCTGAGCCTGTATCACGCGCAAATTAAATCGGTCGAGGGCTGTGCCGGGCGCGACCATACCGATCCACAGTTATCGATCAGTCTGTGGCTGTACGCCTATAGCCGTGGGATCAGTTCGGCACGCGAGGTTGCACGGCAGTGCGATTTCGAACCCGGGTTCCAGTGGCTCTGCGGTTTGCAAGCAATTAGTCATCGGACCCTGTCCGGCTTTCGCTCGGAGAACAAGGCAGCGTTGGACGATTTATTCGTGCAGGTGCTCGGCATGCTGAGTGCCGAGGGACTGATTACGTTGGAACGGGTGACGCTGGACGGCACCAAAATCAAAGCCAATGCCGGAGGCAATACCTTCCGCCGCAAAGAGAAACTCCAAGCACACCTGGAACTGGCACGTGAGCAAGTGCGGGTGCTGAACACAGAAGGCGAGCAGGAGGAGGCCACGGCCAAACGGCAAGCAGCGGCTCGACGGCGGGCGGCGCGGCAACGGGCAAGTCGGCTGGAAGCTGCAGTGCGGGAAGTGGAGCGTCTGCAGCAAGAGAAGAAGCACGATCGCAAAGAGTTCGTAGCACGTGCATCCTGTACTGATCCGGAGGCACACGTGATGCGAAACGGCGAAGGCGGCACGGTACCGAGTTACAACGTGCAACTACTCACCGACACAACTCACGGCATGGTCGTAAATGTGGAAGCAACCACGGACGCGATCGATTACCGCCAGTTAAAACCAGCACTGGAACGCAGCCAAACGACGTTAGGACGGAAACCCAAACAGATCGTGGCTGACGGGGATTACACCAATCACGCGTCGGTACAAGCTGCGGTAGATTGCGGCGTGGACTTCTATGGGTCATGGCAAGATAGCTGGAAACCCGTGGAGCGCGATGCGCAAGGCCGCCGCGCCGCATTCCTGGCCAATGCGTTTCCCTATGATGCAAGACAAGATTGCTTTACCTGTCCCGCCGGACAAACTCTCTCTCGTCACGCTCGGCTGAATCGCGGTAACGGCGTGTATACGCAGGTATATCACGCGGGAAAAACGGTTTGTGCGAAATGCCCCCTGCGCAGCCAATGCGCTCCACCGAACGCACGCCCTGCGTGGCGGCGGTCCGTCACGCGTATCGAAGAGCCTGCTACGACAACGGCATTCAAGACTAAGATGGCGACCGAAGAAGCACAACGGGTCTACGCTCAGCGCTCCCAGATTGCCGAGTTTCCCCACGCGTGGATCAAAGAGCGTTGCGGGTTGCGACAGTTTCGTTGTCGAGGCCGTATCAAGGTTGCAATGGAAGCCACTTGGGCATGCCTGAGCTACAACCTAACTCGCTGGTTCAGCATTCGACGGAAGCTCACAATGGAACGGGCACCCGCTTAACACCGCTCACGTACACGCCCACTCACGTTCGGACCAACTCCGCCAGTCCATCTGGCGACATATCCGCCCAGAAACCACGAGAACAGCAAATCTCCGACCGGTGTATTTGCGCAAAACAATTTTTTCACAGGTTCCTGTCCCCAATTTTCCCAATTTTCCCCAATTTTCCCAATTTTCCAATTTTCCCGTCAGCCGGCTTGATTCAAGTCAGCTATGGCGCGTGAAATCTCAGGGAACGTTCCGTCTGTTCCCGCAAATGGATGTCTGGCTACGCTGCTTGTGCGTTGGTCGTCGAAGAAGATCGAGGGCAGTTCGCAACAACAATCAGGATGCTTGGGGAATCCTTCACGCCCAGTGCGGGGAAATCTCCGTTTTCCCTTGACTCTTACCTATCATGGATGTCCCCGAGCTTCTCCTACTCCTACTTACTTCTCGCCGACGAATACGGAGCGACAGTATCCTTCCACATCGCTATGTTTAAATTCGACATACCAACAGTCTTTCAACGGGGACGATTTCCCGAAGATGGCGGAATCGATCCTTTCAGCGGTTAAATTGTGAGCAGAAGCACCAATTCCAGGAATTTTGTCCCGAGCCCAAGGCTC